>Ga0185299_10000086_pt1 | contig 289448 bp, 245 predicted proteins | sample PaiPotPPA55metaG_FD_128002 | JGI IMG/M metagenome (GOLD analysis project Ga0185299, IMG submission 128002) | Iron sulfur acid spring bacterial and archeal communities from Banff, Canada, to study Microbial Dark Matter (Phase II) - Paint Pots PPA... ...
CGCAGCAGCTCGAAGACGCGCAGACATGGCTCAACTCCCTTTATGAAGAGACGGTGTCGATTTCTGGCCTCCGTCCAGACTATCGCACGGCGCCGAAATATCCCACCCAAGTAACAGCTGCACACCCTGAAGACCTTCGCCGAAGCCGAAAAGCTTGACAAGGGAGTCACGGACAAGCTGGTTAAGATCGGCGAGCTGCAATGGGAGCGCATGGCCAAAGTGGGCGACTGTTGCGGGAAGGTGAAACAGCCGGGCGATTGGGTGGCCCAATTCAAACAGTTCGCAGCGTCCGTGCCTGACCAGGCCAAGGGACTGCTCACCGCCGAGCAGACTGAGCGGCTCAGGCAAGTGCTGACAAAGCGGTTTGAAGAAAAAGACATGCCCATTGCGGCCGATGCCAAGCAGTAGGAATAGTCTTGCTCGGGTAGCGGCAGGTCCTCCTGCTGCGGCAAGTGCGCCAACGGCTTGCCCAGGTGGTCGGCCAAGGACCGCCTGGGTGGCTCGGGAGGTAGTGAGGATGGCATCACACCAGTTCAGGATCTCGTGAGCCAACGAGAAAGGAGATTATGATGCTTCGGCGATTCTTCGTCATGGGAGTGTTGGGAGTTCTTCCCACGCTCTGCTGCGTGTTGCTCGCTGACGAGCCAACGGCGGCAAAGAAAGCCACGCTCGGTGCGGAGACGCGCGTGCCCACCGCCGACGAAACAAAAGCCTACCAGCTCGACAAGTTGGTCGGCAAGGTGCAGGGGCAGTACGTCAGCGGTGTGGACAAGGACGGCCCGGCTGAGAAGGCCGGGTTAAAAGTCGGCGATGTGCTGCTGGCACTCGATGCCAACAAGGTTTTCTCACGGGACGACATCGAGGATTTACTCCGGGTCTCACAGCCGGATAGCAAGGTGAAAGTGCTCGTGAAACGAGCTGGCACCTACAAGGAGGAAACCGTAAGCCTCGCCCTCGGCGCGAACAAGGTGGAGGACAAGGAGAAGCATTTCACATGGCAGTACGCTGGCCTTGGCCAACTCGACACCGCCCTGGCCGCCGCTAAGAAAGACGGCAAGCTGGTGCTCGTTGGCCTGTCCGGTGCGGATACGTGATGACCGACCACCCGCTTCGAGAGCGGTCCGCTCTCGCAAATCCTTGACGATCCGGCCGTGCTGAAAGCCTCGGAAAAGTTCGTCCACCTCATTGTCCGTCGGCCGCACGCCTACGAATTCAAGAAGAAGGACAAGAGCGTACCTATTCCGGGGATCGCATTCCTCGATGCCCAAGGGAGTGTGGTGGGAACGGTGGAACTGGAGTCGGCTAAAAAGCTCGTGGACAAGATGAACGAGGTGGCGAAGTAGCAACTGGCCCCGAGGGAAATCCTTCAACTCGCCTGGAGCGATAGGGGAAGGAGGGAGAGGGGTTTGGAGAGAGGGAAACTGGGTGATCCTGGTTCCCTTTCCCCAAGGCCGCAGCGATTGACTCGCCGCAACCGGCCCGAGTCAAAGAACTCCTGACGACGCAGTGAGCGGCTTCTGTGCCGTGACGAGTCGGCCCTGCGTGCACGAGGACGTTCGGTAGCCAGTCCAGCCGTGGAACTTTGCCTCGGTGAACCCGGCGTCGGTGAGCATTTGTAGGAGCGACCGCCCCCACACCGCACCGGCAATTCAGTCCGACCATGTACCTTTGCTTGCGACTTCCTCGGGGGTCACGCCGTCTTCGAGCAGTATGTCAGCCATCTGGATGCGGCCTCCGGAACGAAGAACGCGGAACGCTTCGGCCAGCACCTTCGGCTTGTCAAGGCAGAGGTTGAATACGCCATTCGAGATCACCACGTCCACCGAGCAATCTTCCACCGGCAGGGCGTCGGCCTCATCTTGACGGAACTCGGCGTTTGTCACCCCCACCGCCTGGGCGTTTAGCTTGGCCTTCTCGATCATCTCGGCGGCGAAATCGACGCCGATCACCTTGCCGGTGGGACCAGCTTTGCGGGCGGCAACGATGCAGTCAAGGCCCGCCCCAGAGCCCAGGTCCAGCACGGTCTGACCGGGCCGCAGTTCGCCGAGAGTGAGCGGATTGCCCACCCCGGCAAACGATTCCGTGACAGAGCCAGGTAAGGCGTCGATCTCTTGGGCGTCATACCCCAACCGCTTCGCACTGGCGGGGCCGACCGGGAATCTCTGTTCCTCCTTCGGGGAGAGCGCCAGCTTCACGAACCGTTGCTTGATTTCGGCCTTGATCTGATCCTGTGTGTCTTTCATCGTGTAATCGTCCCACTATTTGGCAAGAATCTCCTTGATGGCTTTCTCGTATTTTTTCTCGTCGCCCGCCTCGAAGCCGACCTGGGTGTAGCGGATGACGCCACCGGCGTCAGCGATATACGCCGGTCAGCCGAAGCCGTACTGCTTGGCGAGGTTTGAACCGGCCCCTTGAAATACAGGGTAAGTGATGCCGAGTTCCTTCGTGAGCTTCTTGGCCTCTTCGGCCTTCGGGTGCAGGGCGATGGCAAATACCAGGAGGCCGTCTTTGGCGTACTTGTCGTGGAGCTTCTGGAGATGGACCATCTCCTCCCTGGTGAAGTCTCAGTAGCGTGAGAACATGCCGATGGCAGCCTTGGGCTTGATGGTCTTGCCCGCATCATCCTGAAAGGCCAACTGTCCACTCTCGCCCTTGAGCGTTAGCCGTTTACCCGTCACCAGCGAGTCGAGTTCAATGACCGGCAGCCTATCGCCAACGTTCAACCCCTCACGCTCTGCCGTCTCCTTGGCGACTGGTTTGCCCGCCAGAAGCGACTCCACCGCTTCCAGCCAGAGTTTTTCGTCACCCGCTCCGTACCCGACCTGGGTATACCGCACGATGCCCTTGCTGTCAGCGATGCAGAAGGCATCCCCGGCAGCGAGCTTCTTGGCAAGGTCCGAGCCGGTTCCGACGACCAAGGGGAAGGTCAGCTTGAGGCGTTCAGCATAGGCTCGCACGGCCTTGTCGTCACCCCGATGGGCGATGCCGACGACCACGACGCCTTTCTCGGTGGCCTTCTCATGCAACGTCTGGAGAGCCTTGTCCTGATCCTGGCACTGCAAGCAGTCGGGCTGGAACAAGTGAAGGACCAGCACCTTCGGCTCAAGCCGCTTCTTGCCCACCGTGACGATTACCTGCTCCTGCTTTCGCTGCAGTGAGAAGACCGCGTCGTCATCTCCGGCCTTGAGCGAGAACTCCGGCAGTTCTGCGCCCACCTTGAACTCCGCTCGCACTGGTTGGTTGCCCACCAACAGTGCAGCTGCCGTCCCAATGATGACGGCTGCCTGACCTACACCCCTCACGAGTTTGCTGTGATTCATGGCTGAGCCTCCTTTCGAGAGCGCCACCGCCGGGCGAACCCCTACCCCTTGACGGTATCGGGGCTTTCTCTATGCTGCAAGCGAATCATTTTCATGGAGACGATGACAAAACCGCATTGATGCTGGGAGGGCAAGCCGATGAATCTCGACCAGTTGGAGACCTTCCTTGCAGTGGCGAGGTCGGGAAGTTTCACGAAAGCCGGTCCGCTAGTCCACCGCACGCAGTCAGCAGTGTCTCGGCAAATCCAGGAACTGGAGCGGACGCTCAGCGTGGCCCTGTTCGACCGGCTGGGTAAACAGGTCTTGCTGACCGATGCCGGCCGGACGCTTCTCGACAACGCCCCCCAGCTTCTCCGGCAAGCCGAGAGTTTGAGGGAACGGCTCCGGGACATCGGCCAGGGTCTTTCAGGTCAACTTCGCCTCGGGGCCACGGTGTCTGCCGCCAACACTTTCATGCCCGACGTGATGGCTCGATTCCGCCGCCGCTATCCAACAGTCGGCTTGAGCCTGATGCCGGGCCAAAGTGGCGGGTTGACGGACAAGTTACGCCGTAACGAGATAGACATTGGAATACTCGGATCGGAAGCAGCAGAACCCGATCTGACAATCTGTCATCGCATTACCGATGAACTGGTGCTGGTCGCCGCGCCGGATTGCCCTCTCGTGCGCAGAAAATCGGTCAAGCCCAAGGAATTGGATGGTGCGGACTTCATTCTGCGGGAACCCGGTTCTGACTCTCGGCGCCTGGTGGATGCGTGGCTGGTTGAGCATCGAGTGACCGTCAAAACGCTCCTCGACCTGTGGTGACCCGACACGATCAAACGCCTGGCAGTTGCCGGGCTTGGCCTGTGCGCGTTGCCCAAGGCTGCTGTCGCTCTCGAACTGGAGCAAGGGCGGCTGGGCATGGTTCGAGTAGAGGGCTGGCCCCTGCGCCGGATGATGACGGTCGTGCATCATCAGCAGAAGTATCTTTCCAAGGCTCTTCTCGCTTTCTTGGAGGAAATGAAAAAGAAGACGGAAAGAAGACGGTAACGAAGAAGCACGTGGGGCTTCTCCTCGCATCCTGTGCTCTGGAAGCAGCTGTTTCTTCAGGGTTTTCCTGGCGGAACACAGAGGGAGGGAAGGAGGGAGAAGGGTTTGGGGAGAGGGAAACTGGGGACGCTGGTTCCCTCTCCCCAAAGGATGCAGAACCGGGTTGACGTACACAACTACACCGGATACTGTAATAGTTGACTCAGGAGAACCCGCTCGTGTCCAGGACCAAGAAACCAGCTTCAGCCTGTTGCCCGCCCAAGCCTGCGCTTCGGGACCGACCGCTGCTCTCGCCGCAGGTGGCGGGGGAACTGATGGGCTTGTTCAAAGTCCTGGCCAACGACACGCGGCTGCGGCTGTTGCACGCACTCGCGCGGGCGGATGAACTATGCGTAACCGAGCTGGCGGCGACCGTGGGGATGGCGCCGCAGGCCATTTCAAACCAGCTCCAACGTCTGGTGGACCGGGGCATCCTCGGTTCCCGGCGCAACGGCAACAACGTGTATTACCGCATCGTGGACCCGTGCGTTCCCGACCTGCTGGACCGTGGCCTGTGTCTGGCCGAAGATGCCAAGGAACGAAAGTGATGACCCAGGATACCCCTCAGATTGGGAATCCAGCACTTGACGATGCCGCCGGGCAGCTGCGCGAGGCGGCTGCCGCCAAGAAATGCTGGTCCTGCGGCTGTTTGCACAATACCCTCACCGCCATCGAAGGAGCTTTGCTCCCCGCCCAGCGTTCCACGGAACTCGATGCCGCCATGCAAGCCGCGCGGGAGCGGTTGGTTCAAGTCCGATACGATTGCCTCGGCTTCGAGGTCTGCTACCCCGCACTGGCGATCAACGACCTGAACAAGAGCAGCGAAGGGCAACCGTTGGACATACCGGCATGTCCCACCGAGAAAGTCGAGGAGCGTGCGGGTTGGCCGCCATTTCCCGGAGCGTACACTGTACTCCGCTATCAGGCTCCTGTGGCGGTATGCACGCTGACGGATGACCGCTTGGCCGAAGAAGTCACACGGGAGGCTGGTTCAGAAGTTGCCGCCGTCGGGACACTCCAGACGGAGAACCTCGGCATCGAACGTCTGATACTGAACGTTCTGGCCAACCCGAACATTCGCTTCGTGGTCGTGTGTGGGCCAGATTCCCGCCAGGCGATTGGACACCTCCCCGGGCAGTCGCTTGTCGCTCTGGCCCGGTCCGGCCTTGATGAGCGCTCCCGCATTGTGGGTGCAAAAGGCAAACGCCCGGTGCTGAAGAACGTCAACCGGGAGGCGGTGGAGCATTTCCGCCGTAGCGTGGAGGTAATCGATCTCGTCGGCAACGCCGAGGCGTCCTTCATATTGAATGCCGTTAATGAGTGTGCCGGCCGGAACCCCGGTCCAGCAGAACCATTTGTCCCGGAGACAGTGGTCGCCCCCATACCTGGCTACCTTCCGCAGCGGATGGTTCCGGACCCGGCAGGATACTTCGTGGTTTATGTCGATCGGCGGCGGGATCTGCTCTCACTTGAGCATTACAGCAAGGGTGGAATCCTGAACACGGTAATCGAAGGCAATAGCGCCGCCAAAGTCTATATCCCCGCGATTGAGAAGGGGCTTGTGTCGCGGCTGGACCATGCCGCCTATCTCGGCAAGGAACTTGCCCGTGCAGAACTGGCACTTCGTTCGGGCGAGCCTTACGTTCAGGATGGTGCCCCCGAAGATCGTGGTCGTCCGGTGTCAGCAGGCTGCGGATGCGGCTCTACATGCGAAGAAGGTCAGCAATGAAAGTCTGGACTGGAATTCTGTTTGTCGCCCTGTTTGTCACCTTGGGCGTCTTCGGCTGGCAATGGTACTTGAGAGATGGACACGCGTCAGTGCGTGAAGAGGGCCGTTCCGGAGCGGTGGAAACCCCAGGGTTTCTCTGCGTCGATGATCTGATGCAGAATGTGGACCGCTATCGGGGGACCATTCGGGTAGAGGGCGTGGTCAGCCGGGCATCTTCGACCGACCAGAGGCTTGCCGTGATAGACGTTGAAGAGTTTCAGCATTGCGGCACCACCAAGTGTGCCCGGTTGATACTTCCAGTTCGCTGGACTGGCGCCATGCCTGCGGTCGAGGATACCGTCCGGATGGAAGGGGAAGTTCAGGACTCGGGCGGAAAGTTCGTCTTCGTCGCCCGGAAGCTGGAGAAGGTCGAACCCAAGCCAGGAGAAACGAAGTGAGCACGGCGACCGTAGCCAACAGGCCCTGGACTTTGCGGCGAGCCATTCTTCCCTTGGCAGTCTTCGCAACCGTTGCCGCGATTCACTACTTGTATGTCGGCCTTTTCCCCGACCGTGATCCGGCTCAGGATCGTTGGGTGACAATAGCGCCTGATCCGAGCTGGCTGCAACGTTACATCGAGACCCAGAGCTACTGGTTGACTTTCTCCTACGCAGCTTCGCTCGCTTTCGCTGCACACGCCTTCCGACGATACCGCGAAGACCGGGCCTGTGCGGCGAGGAATGCCGCAATAGGGAGCGTGACACTTTCCGGGTTCCTGTCCGTGGCAGGGTGCTACCTCCTCGGCTGCTGCGGGTCGCCTATGCTCGGCGTCTACCTGAGCCTCTTTGGCGCTGCATTCCTTCCCTTCACCAAGCCACTGGTCGCCGGCCTGACTGTGGTTTCTCTTTTGGTCGCGTCTTGGTGGATGAACCGAGGGCGACGACTTGCCGCTGCTGCCGTTGCTGTGGGCGCGCCCTGCAACGAGCTGAGCTGTCACTGCGATTGATTCCTTTTCTGCTCGCAGCCTGTGCTCTGTAAGCGGCTGTTTCTGCGGCTTTTTCCGGGCTGAACACAGAGGGAGGGAAGGAGGGTGAGGGGTTTGGGGAGAGGGAACCTGGGGACGCTGGTTCCCTCTCCCCAAGAACGCGGCGATTGCCCGCCGCAACCGTCCCACTGAACGCACGTTGTCTTGTTGCCTGCTCACGCTACCACCGGCGCAACCGCTCCCTTCCCGGATCGACACCCGCGTAATTGCCTCTTGATTTCCTGGTCGTCACTTTCCCCTTGACTCCGTACTATAGTACAGGGCTCATAATGATTGGAACGACAACGAGGAGGTAGTGCGCTATGGCATCCCTACGAACGGCAGAAGTGGCCCGCCAGGCGGGCGTGAACATCGAAACCCTCCGCTTCTACGAGCGGAAGGGCATCCTGGCTGAGCCGCCACGGCGGGCCTCGGGGTACAGGGACTACCCACCCGAGACCGTGAGTCGCGTCCGGTTCATCAAGCGCGCCCAGGAGCTGGGCTTCTCCCTCCGCGAGATCAAGGAGTTGCTCGAACTGACCACGGTGCCCCGCGCGAAATCGGGGCGAGTGCGCCAGCTCGCTCAATCGAAGCTGGCCGAGATCGACCACAAGATTCAAGACCTGGAAGCCATGAAGCGGACGCTGACGGACTTGGTGTGTGCCTGTGACGGCCGCTCGCCGCTGACTTCGTGCCCAATCATTGAGTCCCTGAGCGGTTGCCCTCGGTGTGGCGGGTCGGACGCCGGCCGTCGTAACCCAGGCTCTGTATGAACGGCAGAGGTTGAACCAATATGCCACCGACAGAAGCACAGGGCCGGAGAATCGAGGACAGCCAACGCGAGCGCCTGCTCTGGGTGCTATCGGCGGCCACGTTCCTGATCTTCTTCCAGGCGTACATGGTGGCACCGCTTATCCCGCGCCTGTCCGCCACCTTCGATGTTCCGCCGCAAGCCATCGGGCTGATTGTGCCCGCGTACATGATTCCGTATGGCGTGTCGACCCTTTTCTATGGCCTACTTTCCGACCGTCTGGGCCGTCGCCGCATCCTGCTGGCCTCGCTCATCGCCTTCGTCGCCCTCACGGCCCTTACGGCAACCGCCCAATCCGCTTCCCAGATGATCGCGTGGCGCCTCCTGACCGGTCTAGGTGCCAGCGGGGTCGTGCCGCTCGCACTGGCCCTGATGGGCGACCTGTTTCCCTACGCGCACCGCGGGCGCCCGCTTGGTTGGCTGTTTGGCGCGATGGCGGGTGGCGCGGCTTTCGGTGCGACAGTGGGTGTAATTCTTCAAGCATTCGTCGGCTGGAGGATGTTGTTCGTGGGCGTGGCGGTCGTTGCGGCGTGCGTCCTGGCTCTTCTGGTTCCTTACGGTTCGCTATTTCGTGCCCCATCCGCGCGGCCCGTTCTGTCCATCCGTGAGATCTTCACAAGCTATCGCAGCCTGCTTACCGTGGGCCGCGGCCTCCGCACGTACGGATACGTGCTATGGAATGGGATATTCCATGGAGGCGTCTTCGCGTGGCTGGGCGTGTATCTTGCCGAGCGCTATGGTCTAGGGGATGTCGGCATCGGTCTCGCGCTGCTTGGATACGGCATTCCGGGTTTTCTGCTAGGCCCAATCATGGGAAGGGTGGCAGACCGGTGGGGACGGCGGTGGCTCGTGCCGGCTGGGCTTGGAATCGCATCAATTTCAGCGGCTGTGCTGATTCTTAAAATACCATTGCTGACTGCCCCTGTGGTGGCGGCGACATTGTCACTCGGTTACGACATGACGCAACCGCTCCTTGCGGGGATTGTCACCGACCTCGACAGAAAGCGGGCGGGCCAGGCGATGGGGCTCAACGTCTTCTTCCTGTTCACCGGCTTCGGGCTCGGCAGCCTCCTCTTCGGCGAGGTCCTTCGGTTGGACTTTGGCACGGCGCTGGCGGTCTTTAGCGGCATTCAACTCCTTGCTGCTGGGGCCGCGATCCCCCTGTTCCGCTCTGAAACCTCTTCGCGTCCGGCCCATGTAGAGCAGTAGGCGGAGCAGCGAACCGCCCTTTTTTGGGAGAGCCGGTTTTTCCTCTTGACTCCGTACTATGGTACAGATCCTAGAATCAAATCAGGTTACCTGTCAGTGCGGATCGGGCCGGCTACCGAGAGGGCCCGGACGCGCTGTGAAGCGGAGTGGAATACACCATGCATCGACCGACCAACTATCTCGCTAGCTCCAACGGAAAGTCTGTGCTTGTCATCGGCGCGGGCGTCGTCGGATTGACAAGCGCCTTGTGCCTGGCGCGCAAGGGATTCCGTGTAAGCGTCGTCGCGGATCGGTTCGCGCCGCGGGTAACGTCAGTGGTGGCCGGGGCGTTGTGGGAATGGCCGCCCGCCGTGTGCGGCCAGCACCAGGATGCCATGTCGCTGGACCGTGCCAAGGGCTGGAGCGAGACCTCGTACCGGGTGTTTGCGGATCTGGCGCGCAATCCGGCCACGGGAGTATTCCTGCGGCCGGTGACGTTTTACTTTAAGCGGCCCATTGGGGAGGATCAGCGGCAGAGCAAGAAGGTGGAAGAGTACAAAGACAAGGTACGGGAATTCCGTCACGACGCCGCTTTGATCGAGGAGCACGGCGTCAACAGGGAACTCGGCTTCCGCGACGCCTACACCCACCTGGCGCCGATGGTTGACACGGACGTGTATCTGCGTTGGCTGTTGAACGAGGTGCTGCGGGCTGGCTGCCGGGTCATCGAGGAGAAAGTGGTCGGCTCACTTCGCGGCCAGGAGGAAGCGCTGCTGCGACGGCATGAGGCGGATGCCATCGTCAACTGTGCTGGCCTGGGAGCGCGTGAATTGACCGGGGATCAAGTCACTCCCCTTCGAGGCGCTCTCATCCGTGTCCGCAACGACGGGATCGCCATGCCGCGGATTGCGGTAGCTCATTGTGTCTCGCACAACGGTTTAACGGGAGAGCGTGGCTTCATCTTCATCGTCCCGCGCGGGAACGACATGCTGGTTCTGGGCGGACTCGCGGAACCCGACGAGTGGGACGATGACATTGACTTCGACAACTACGAGCCGATCCGCAAGATGTATCGGCGGTGCGTGGAGTTCCTGCCGGCGCTGCGGACCGCAGTGATCGACGCTGAGCAGCCGGTGCGTGTCGGGTTGAGGCCGTTCCGGCGGGGAGGCGTTCGCCTGGAGAACGAGGCCGGAACGCACGTCGTCCATAATTACGGGCACGGCGGGTCGGGAGTGACGTATTCGTGGGGGTGCGGATTGGAGGTAGTGGAGCGGGTGGAGAGGCTCTTCGCGGAATACTTGATCCCTTCAGGGGGGCACTTTGCCGCAGATGAGCAGCTTCACGCATTTTTCTCTTGACTCCGTACCACGGTACAGACCCTAGAATGATAATCAGGTGACCGGGCAGCGCGGCTCGGGTCGGCTGCCGGGAGAGCCTGGACACTCCAACGAGGAGGATTTTATGCGACTTGTTCCCGCCAGATACTGGATTTTGGCCGCTATCCCGGTAGCCCTGTTCGCCGCGCTGAGCCTGTGCTTCATCGGCTGTGACTCGGCCGGTCGCTCACCTTCTGGCGGCAGTTCGGCGGCGGCCGAGTCAGCAACTTTAGGCGAGCCGGTTCAGGAGGACGTGCCCCTGGCATGCAGCCAGTGTTTGTCTGACGACAAGGTCGGCCAGACCGTGGCCATCGAGGGCGAGATCGTGCAGCAATGCCCGGCGAGCGGTTGCTGGTTCCGCATGAAGGACGACGCCGGTGAGGTCTTCGTGGACCTGGCTCCGGCAAAGCTGCGTCTGACCGAAAAACGCGAAGGACAGCATGCCAAGGTGACGGGGCGCGTGGTGAAGCTGGGCGGGCAGTTCCGGCTTGAGGCCCAGCACGTCGAGTTTACGCCCGCCAAGAAGGACGCAACGACCGACGAGAAAAAATAGGAGGCTCTCCGTGTTGAGCGTGGAGAAGATTTACGAAGCTCTGTCGAGCCTGGAGACAGGCTCCCCCTGGGCGCTTGTCCTCGCCGCGCTTGCGGGCCTGCTCTTGGCCTTCACGCCTACTGTGCTTGCGACGGTGCCCGTCGTCATGGGCTACGTTGCCGCCGAGCCGGGCTTAAGGCGCTGGAAGGCCCTTTGGCGGAGCGTCGCGTTTGTGCTTGGTACGGCCACGACCTTTGGCGCTTATGGGCTGATTTTCGGGTGGGCGGGGACGCAGCTGGCCCCATTGTTCGGCAGCAACGGTTATCTCGTTGCCGGGGTCGTCCTGGTCCTGCTGGGGCTGGCGATGCTCGGCAAGCTTCGGCTCCGCGCCCCATCCGTCTCCGCTCCGGAGCGGAAAGTTCAGAGCTTTTTCGGGGCTTACCTCCTGGGGCTCCCCTTCGGGCTTGTGGGTTCGGCCTGCCCGTGCTCGATCCCCGTGGTGCTGGCGATGCTTCTCTACGCGGGGAGCACCGGGAACGCCTGGTTCGGAGCGGCGCTGCTATTCGTTTTCGCCCTGGTGCGCGGCCTGCCGCTCGTGCTGGCTGGCACGTTCACCGGGCTGTTGAAAGACCTCAAGGCCGTCGCCCGCTGGCAGCCCCGGCTGGAGAAGGCATCGGGCGTACTCCTGATCGTGCTCGGAGCGGCCTTCGTGGCTCAAAGGTTCGGGACGGTCGCCGCCGCGGTCGCAACCAGTATTACGGCGATTTCAATTGTCGTCTGGTTGCTCGCAACGACCTTGCGGGGCCGAGCGGACCACCAGGGCGGACCAAAGGAAGAAGGCGTCCCCTTGGCCGAGGCGGAGATCAGTACACCGGGCATGGTCTGCGATGGCTGCGCCGCCACGCTCAGCAGTTCGCTTTTGGCCCTGCAAGCCGTCCACAAGGTGATACCCGATGTAAAGCAGAAGCGGGTGCGGGTGTTCTACAATCCGCAGCGGATGACCGAGGACAGCCTTCGCCAGCAGGTCGAAGAGTTGGGGTACTTGTGATCTGCAAAGCGTCGCCGGGCATGGGAATTGTTCAAAACAAGGAGCTAGCTGCAAGCTCTGCCATTTATAGAGAGGTGTCACGATGAGTACCGCAACGACCGTTGAACCGGCTCCACGTTTCTGGAACGAAGAACCTTCCCAGCTACCGAACCGCCGACGAATCCGGGCGCGCATCGGGGGGCTGCACTGTTCGTTATGCACCGGCACCATCGAAAAGGCGCTAGGCCGGCAACCTGGCGTCGATAAGGTCGCGGTTAGCTTGACACACGAACAGGCGCTTATCGAGTATGACCCAAGCGTGGCACGCGCCGAGGACCTGCTACAGATCCTCAAGGACATCGGCTATACCGTATCCGATCCGCGCAAGTTGCGGCCGTATGAAGAAGAAGAACGCGCGCTGGTGCGTGAGCGCGGGCGTTTCCTGATCGCACTGACGGCGAGCATTGCCGCAATGGGGTTTGCCGGGTATCCGGTGGACAGCGTGTGGTTCGCGTTGTGCGTGTTTTCCATCGCGAGCCTCGTCGTGTTCTCCTTCGTGGTCCTGCGCTCCTATGGCTCGCTCCAGGCGGTTGTGGGCTCGGCCCTCCTCGCTGCGTTTGGTGCCGGCATTTACGCTCTCCAGTTGGGCGGCGCGTTCGGCGCCGCCACCCCCTGGCTTGCCGGCGCGCTGGCCTTGCTTCTCATCTTCGGTGTGGGATGGCACATTCTGCGCATGGCGGTCATGGCGCTGCGGCGCGGAATCCTCAACCAACATGTGCTGGTTGAATTCGGGGCATTTGCCGGGCTTATCGGCGGGGCCATCGGCCTGGCATTCGACCTGCCGGAGTTCCCGACCGTAGCGTTTTTCTCGGTGGCGGTCATGGTGCTCACCTATCATATCTTTTCCGAGTGGCTATCGCTGATCGTCAAAACCCGCAGTTCGCAGGCCGTCAAGAAGCTTCTTGACCTTCAGCCGGACGTGGCGCATGTCGTAAGGGACGGCAAAGAAGTAGACGTGCCTCTCGAAGACGTGCGCGTCGGTGACCTCGTGCGCATCCGCCCAGGCGAGCGAATGTCGGTGGACGGTGTGGTCGAATCGGGGGAGTCGGACGTGGATGAATCGCTCGTCACCGGCGAGCCACAACTCATTGAGAAGCGCTCCGGAGCTGAGACCATTAGCGGCTCTCTGAACGGTCACGGCACGCTCCTCGTCCGCGTGACTGTGGTCGGTGAAGAAAGCTTCCTCAGGCAAGTGATACGAAGCGTGGAAGATGCACGGGCGCTGAAACCTGGCCTGCTGCACCTGGTGGACCGCGTTTTGCAAGTTTACACGCCGTTGGTTCTGCTGACTGCGGTCGGCGCGACCCTTTTCTGGCTCGTAGCTCCGCTGGTCGTAGGCGGCTCCCCCGATGTGCAACGAGCGATGTTTGCCGGCCTGAGTGTGCTCGTCATGGGCTATCCCTGCGCCGTGGGCATCTCGGCCCCGCTCTCGATTGTGCGAGGGGCTGGCGAAGCGGCCGAGCGCGGCGTGCTGATGCGTACCGGCGAAGCCTTTCAGGCTTTGCGGCGGGTGCAGCGTGTTGTTTTCGACAAGACTGGCACTCTGACCGAGGGCCGTCCAGCTGTACGCCAGATTGTTCCCTTTGCTTCCTCGGAACTGGAACTGCTCGGACTCGCAGCGGCCGTGGAGGCAGCTTCCGAACACCCGCTCGCTCGTTCGGTTGTCGAAGAGGCTTTCAATCGCCGCATCGCTGTGTCCGAAGTGCAAGGATTCGAGGCCGTTCCCGGTAGAGGCGTCAAAGCACGCCTTGGCAGTACCAGCCTGATGGTCGGCAGCCCGGCGTTTCTCGAATCCGAAGGAGTGAATGTCGAAGCGCAGAGACAACGCATCCTCGAACTCGAATCGCAAGGTCAAACCGTCATCGGCGTCGCCAGGGAAAGCGTGCTTCTCGGATTGCTGGCGCTTGGCGACGCCCTGCGGCCCGACGCAGCGGAAACGGTGAGCCGCCTGCACGCGCTCGGCATCCGCACGAGTCTCATCACCGGCGATAACGAGCAGGCGGCGCGTCATTTCGCCCGTGCTGCTGGCATCGAGGATGTCCATGCGCGCGTCTTGCCGGCCGAGAAAGCGAACATGGTCCGCAAGCTCCAAGAGGGCGCCCGCGTGGCCATGGTCGGCGATGGCATCAACGACGCCCCGGCCCTGATGCAAGCCGACGTGGGCATCGCCTTTGGCAGCGGTGCCGACATCGCTATCGAATCCGCCGACGTGATTATCCTTAACAAGCGGGTTGGCGCCGTGCTCGATGCTTACGAGGTCAGCCGTTCCAGTTACCGAAAGATCGTGCAAAACGTATCTCTCGCGTTCCTGTTCAATGGTCTTGGGATTCCGGCAGCCGCTACGGGATTGGTCTATCCGATCTGGGGCATGGTCGCCATGGCCGCCAGCGTGACGACGATATTCATCAACTCCCTGTGGGGCCGCGGCTCCTATTTCTTCCAGGCCATCAAGACGGTCGGGCATACGCCGCAGACGCCATCCACACCCCAGGCATAAGGCGGAGGTCTTCCGTATGTTCAAGTCCGTCACGTTCGAGGTCATCGGTGACTCCAAGATGAAATGCGAGGGCTGCGAAAAGCGCGTCGAGCACGTTCTCAAAGCTCTGCCGGGCGTGGGGAAGGTTCATGCTCAGTCGCAAAACCAACGTATCGACGTTCTGTTTGACACGGGGGTCCTAGACGCCGCCGCAATCGCGGAACGTTTGGGCAAGGCCGGTTTCCAGACCAGAGTCGGCAGTTCCTCAGTGTGACTCTGTATGGCATCAGCCGCTAGTTCCTCAAACGAGGAAAGCATGGCAACGATTCAGTTGCTTAGGCCTGCGGAGCTTACCTCCAAGGTTCTTCAAGCTCGCGGAGCGGTTGTGCTTGATTTCTACCAAGCCACTTGCCCACCCTGTCGAGCGCTTGAACCTCGCCTGGAGCGCGTTGCCCGAGACTTTGCCGGCCGTATAGCCGTGTACCGCGTGGACATTGACGAGGGCTCGACGGTAGCTGATCGCTTCCGCATCAACAGCCTGCCGACTGTGCTTGTCTTGCGTGACGGGGAAGAAGCTGAGCGCCTGGACGGACTCATCACGGAAGAGCAACTCCGCGCAGCATTCGAGCGAGCGGCCCGCGCCTGAGAGTGCCGACCATTTTTGGGGGGAGTTGGCGACCGGCATTTGCCTCGGAGCGGTGCGGGTCGTCCCTGAATGGTGGTGCGCATCCGGGTCCGCGTATGGCTACTGTACCCCGACTGCCGTGCTCTTTCTTGGGGGCGCTGCTCGTTGCGGCGTTCGGCCTTAACTGGCTGTGGGAGATGGCGCAAATGCCGGCCTACGGCAAGATGGCCGGACGCCCTTGGCGTGAGACAGTCATCACTTGCACACTTGCAGCGGTGGGCGATGCAGGAATTACGCTTGCCATCAACGCGGTAGGGGCGCTCGCGGCCGGAAGCCTTCGCTGGGGACTGGAGCGCCGGTGGCCCGTGTACGCCACGGTGGCCTTACCCAAGCAGGGACATTTCGTCTGGACACCGGAAAGCGGGCTGACTATATTCGCCTTAGGGAATATGAAAAACACGACGCTAAGCAACCGCATCGACCTCATGTTCCGGGCATTCTCCGACCGGACCCGGCTGCGCATCCTGCATCTGCTCCAGGCCGGAGAACTGTGCGTCGGCGACATCGTGGACATCCTGGGAGTGCCGCAGCCGAGGGTGTCCCGGCACCTGGCTTACCTGCGAAAGGCCGGGCTGGTACTGTCTCGGAAGGCGGGGTTGTGGAGTTTCTACTCGCTGGCGCCTGCCCGCACGCCCTTTCACCAGAATTTGGTGAACTGCCTGGCAACGTGCTTCCGGGACGTGCCGGAGATCAAAGCCGACCACGAACGGGCCGAGAAGGTACGGATGTCCGGGGGTTGCTGCCCGCAATAATTTTTTTTGCAGACTATATTCGCCTAAGCGAATGAGAAAACCGATGGCGAAGATGGAGGAGGATCAGGCCCCGCCCACCGGCAATGAGAAGGCGTGGGCGGTCGTGCGGGTGATACTGGGACAGGCTCAGATGATGGGGGCCGTTGTGTCCTTCTACTTTCTGGTTCAGACCGGCGTGAATGCGCTGTCCCTCGGAGCGGTCGTGGTGACCGGCCTGCTGACGACGACAAGCATACTCCTGTTCAGGCGGCGGCACCGACAAGACGGGTAGGCGTGGCGTGCCACATGGAGAAGGTAACACGGATCATCTGGCTAGTGACCTGCTACGGCCTCTTCGGAGTCGTGTACGGGGCTGCAACCGGCGCTGTCGTCGGGGCCGTCATGGGCCTGATCTTTGGCGGCGTCAAGGACGGGATCGCGTTCGGTGTTTGGTACGGCGTCATCCTCGATGGCATCACATTCGCCTGGACCGCTGTTCTTTGGGACGACGGGCCTAGCACAGACTTCTTCGCATGGAGAAACCCCATGAGTAAACCAGCGGTCTTGTTTCTTTGCACAAACAACGCCGTTCGCAGTCAGATGGCAGAAGGTCTCCTGAAGAAAAAGGCGGCGGAACACTTCGATGCCTACAGTGCTGGCACTGAGCCGAAAGAAATCCACCCGCTGACTATCCAGGTGATGAGCGAGGTGGGCATCGACCTGAGCGGCCAGCGACCGAAAGATCTGCGCCAGTACCTCGGCAAGCTGCCGGTTCGTGTTGCGATCTTCGTTTGCCAGAAGGCAGAAGAGAAATGTCCGACCGTGTGGCCGGGTGCGCTGACACGCCTGGAATGGCCGTTTGAAGACCCCGCCGCCTGCCAAGGTGGCGAAGAGGAGCGGATCGCCAAGTTCCGATTCGTTCGGGACCAGATCGACCACAAGATCGCGACCTGGTTGACAGAACTGTCCTCCACACGATGACCAGGCATCGTTCGCGCAACCTTCGATGTGAGACTAATCGCGTTTGGCCGTGGCGGCCATTATGTCCATATCCATTGACATACCGGGAAATGTCCATTACGATGGACATATGGACCTCGATTATGCACTCATCGCAATTTCAGCCATTTCCCAGGAAACCCGGCTGAAAGTGTTCAAGATTCTCGTGGAGTACGGCCGCACGGGAACTCCGGCCGGCACGATCAGCGACCGCCTCGACATTCCCCACAACACCCTGTCGTTTCACCTGGCACATCTGAGCCACGTAAACCTGGTGTCGTCGCGGAAGGAAGGGCGGTCGGTCATCTACTCGGCGAACTGCGATTTGATCGACGAGCTGATCGGGTTCCTGTCTGAGAACTGCTGCATTCGGGAGAAGAAAGGACCAAACGCAGGCTGCGCAGCTACCTGCTCACCAAAGCCAAAGAAAGGAAAGAAGAAATGAAACGTCTGCACATTCACGTCGCCGTGGACAATCTAGATGCGTCCGTCGGGTTCTATTCCGCCCTTTTCGGCAGCCAGCCGACAAAACGAAAAGACGATTACGCCAAATGGATGCTTGACGATCCGCGTGTCAACTTCGCCATCTCCGCCCGTGGTGCAAAGCCAGGGCTAGACCATCTGGGCATTCAGGCCGAAAGCCCGGAGGAACTGAGACTCCTTCGCGAGCAGGTGCAACGAGCGGGACTCGCCACTAGCGACGAAGGCGAGACTACCTGCTGCTACGCCCAGTCCGATAAATCCTGGGTCCAGGACCCCAGCGGCATCGCCTGGGAAGCCTATCACACGATGGCCGACGCCGAGCTGTTCAATCACGGGCAGGCGGTGACAAGCGCCTGCTGCACACCGAAAGGCAGCACGCCTCTGGAAACGGCGTCCACCTGTGGGCCTAAATCGGGATGTTGCTGATGAAAAACGTTCTGTTCCTTTGCACGGGCAATTCCTGCCGCAGTATTTTGGCCGAAGGGTTGCTGAGGCATCACGGCAAGGACCGGTTCCGCTCTTTCAGCGCGGGCAGTTCGCCCACGGGGAAGGTTCACCCGCTGAGCCTTGAAACATTGCGGCGGCATGGCATCAATCCTCTCGGTTTTGAAAGTAAAGCCTGGGACATCTTGAAGGACGTAGACTTCGATATTGTCATCACCGTCTGCGACAATGCGGCCGGTGAGAGCTGCCCAATTTTTCCGGGGAACCCGGTAAAGGGCCACTGGAGTATACCCGACCCTGCCCATTTTCAGGGTACGCCAGAGGAAATCGAAGCCGGATTCGACCGGGTATTCGGAATCCTGGAGCGCCGCATCAAGGCAATGGTGGAATTGCCGGTCGAAACTATGGATCGTGAAGGTGTTCGCCAAAGGCTCAATGAGATCGGCGAGCGCGGATGATGCACCGGCTTTATCAGAAATGTCTCGCAGAGTTCATCGGCACCTATGGCCTGCTGTTTTTCGGCTGCGGCGGCATCATGGCTGCGGAGCGATTCGCGGGAGCCATCCCGGCCATTGCGATCCCGCTCATGTTCGGCGCGGTTGTGGCCGTCATGATTTACACCGTCGGGCATATTTCCGGTGCGCATTTCAATCCGGCGGTCACTCTGGCGTTCGCCGTCAGTCGGCACTTCCCCACTCGGCAGGTCGTGCCGTACTGGCTCGCTCAGTTCCTCGGCGGCATTCTGGCCATAGGCACTCTCGCTTTGATCCTGCCGCCGGGCCAATCGTATGGGGCGACGATTCCTTCTGCAAGCGTCGGCGTTACCTTCGCATGGGAAGTAATTCTGTCAGCGTTTCTGATGCTCGTCATCATCGCCGTGGCCACTGACACGCGGGCGGAAGGCGTCATGGCCGGAATTGCCATCGGCACCATTGTCACGCTCTGTGCATTTCTCGGCGGTCCCACCAGCGGCGCTTCGATGAATCCTGCACGGTCGCTTGCTCCGGCACTGTTTCAGGGCACGATGGGTACGGTTTGGATTTACTTTGCCGCGCCATGCATGGGAACGATACTGGGGGCCGTTATCTACCAAAACATCCGTTGCGATGATAAAACCACCGATGCCAAGGGCTGCTGTTAGCATTCCTGGCGGAACACAGAAGGAGGGAAGGAAGGTGGGGGCCTGGGGGCGGGAAACTGGGGCCTCTGGTTCCCGCCCCCGGAGGGCTGGGGAGCGGTGGCCTTTACCGACGAATGCCTCGACTTGGCCCTACTACGGCAAGTTCGGCTCGTGGTCTTGCCGTTGGCGTTCCATCGCGATGCGCTCCTGAAACGTCATCGGCTGTCCAGCAGATGAATCCTCCCCGGCTGCCGGCGGCGGCTGGAGAGCTGACGGTTCCGGCGAAACTTCGCCCTCGACGGGATGATCCGATGCGTAATTCGCTTCCTGCCGCTTGCGTATTCGAGCGGTGATCGGTTCCTCGGCGGTTGCTTGCTTCGACTGAACCCGCTGTGGCGTGGTCTCGATGGTGTTGGCGGCTTTCAGTGCCTTGACCCTTTCGGCCAGCTCGGAAACGGTCGGACCGTTTTCGTTGCTTGCGTCATGAGCCGTGGCGGATAGACCGGCCTTGAGCTGGTCGCGCAGGCTGGTCAATTCGGATAGGTAGGCGTCGTGTGCGAATGGCTTGCCCAAACGCTCGCGGTAATCACGCAGCTGCGATTCGGCGATGGCCAGGTCCTGCCGGACGCGCACGCACTCGGAGCCGTAGCCAGTGGCTAGTCGTTCCAATGCGTTCAGCACGGCACGCGGCCCCTGGTGGTCGCGCGACAGCGTGGACAGGCGTGTGATCGCGCCTTCCAGGAACACGTCCGGCGAGAATTGCGGATGCAGGATCATGCCGAACCGCAGGCCACGGTAGACGCCAAGCGGCACGCGGGTGGTGTCGCGGGCGTTGCGCGGCAAGCGGTCGATCTGGTCCGCCATTGCGGTGGGTGCATCCTTTTGTGACCAGGCGCGTTTGCCGATGGTGACCGGATCGTCGGCATGGGCCGTGGCGGTCGCCTCATCGGTGGTGAGCTTTGACAGCCTTTCATTGAGGCTGGCGATGGTGCCCGGCAGATCGCGAACGCTGCGGCGGGCGACGTATTGCTCGTCCAGGTGGTTCTTTTTCAGGAGATTGAGGCGTTGCAGTTCGGCGTCAGCCTCGGCGAGCGTGAGGACGGCCGGGTTGCCGGAGGCAATCGCCTTGACCTCGGCGTAGGAGAGTTCCTGGCTGCCGATGTCCTCGGCCCTGCGGGCAGCGTTGTCGCCAGACATGACCTGGCTGATAAACCGGGCCTTCGTCTCCAGCGCCTGCCACATATAGGCGTCAAATGAGCCTTCCGTGACATAGCGGTAAATCGCCACTTCTTCATTCTGGTTGCCCTGGCGCAGGATGCGGCCGTCGCGTTGCTCGACCTCGGCGGGCTTCCAGGGGGCATCCAGGTGATGCAATGCGACCAGGCGTTTCTGGACGTTGGTGCCGGTGCCCATTTTCTGCGTGCTGCCGATCAGCACGCGCACGGAGCCTTGCCTTACCTTCTCAAACAGGGCCTGCTTCTTCGGATCGGATTCGGCATCGCCGATGGCGGCGATCTGGTTACGGGGGATGCCGTGGGCGACCAGCTTCTCGATGATCTCGCTGTAGGGTGAGTAACCCCAAGGCGTCGGGTTTACTCCCATGTCGGCGAAAATCATCTGCGTGCCGCGTGTCGGTGCCGTCTTGTCCCAGACGGAAACGACATTTTCCACCAGGCGGTTGACCTTCGATTCGGGGAAGTCGGGGGCCGTGGCCGACAGCATCCTTGCATCGGTGGCGAGCTTGCGGCCGTCGGTGGTGATGGCGAGTGCATTATCGACACGCGGGTCCACCTTCTGCGACCGCAGCCGCTCGTAGCGTTCGACCAGCTCCTGTTGCAGCTGATGCTGCTCTTCGGACATCGGGCAGGCAACCACGGTGGGCTTGCCGCCTTGCAGGCGCGGACGCGGCAGGTTCAGCATGTCGGCGGTCTGCACGTCGGAAAACTGCCGGAACATTTGTTGCAATTCCGGGAGATTGGTGAAACGGGCAAAGCGGCTCCTCGGTCGCAGGCCCGCACCGTCGGGCGAAATCTCCATTGTGTCCACCACTTCACCGAAGGTGGCAGCCCAGGCGTCGAAATGTTCCAGACCGCGTTCCCTGAGCCCTTTGGGATCGAGGAAACGCTGCATGGTGTACATCTCCACCATCGTGTTGCTGATCGGAGTGCCGGTGGCGAAGGTGACGCCGTGGCCTGGGTGCTGCTCGTCGAGGTAGCGGGCTTTCATGTACACGTCGAATGCGCGTTCGCTGCCTCCGGTCTGGATGCCGGCGACGCGCTCCATCTTGGTCGGTGTCTCCAGGTTCTTGAAATAATGTGCCTCGTCGATGAAGACGTGATCGACGCCGAGTTCATCAAACACCAGCCCGTCATCCTTCTTGTCTTGAGCGAGCAAATCCTTCAGGCGTTCGCACCGCGCCGCCTTCTGCTTTTCGATGGTTTTGATGAGATTGCGGTTGGTGCCCTTGTCGGCGGCGTGTTCGAGTAGCAGCTGGTCGTACTCGGCGATCTGCTCGGTGAGGAACTTTTCCTGGTAATCCCGCGACATGCCGATCCGCTCAAAGCTGCTGTGCGTCACGATGATGCCGTCCCACTCGCCGCTGGCGATCTTGGCGGTGAGCATCTTGCGGCGGTCGCGGGTCAAATCTTCCTTGGCGGCAACCAGCAGCCTGGCATTCGGGTAGAGTTGCATGAATTCGCGGGCGAACTGCTCAAGCAGGTGGTTGGGCACCACGTACATCGGCTTTTTGATTAGACCGGCTTCCTTCATCTTCATGCCCGTGGCGGCCATCGTAAACGTCTTGCCGGCGCCCACGACATGGGCCAGCAGCGTGTTGCCGCTGCTCATGCCGCGCCAGACCGCATCCTTCTGGTGGGGCCGCAGCGTCAGCGTCTGATTCATGCCGGGGAAATCGAGATGTCCACCGTCAAACAGGCGGGGACGCAAATTGTTGTAAGTGTCGTTGTAGGTGCGGACCAAACGCTCCGTGCGTTCGGGATCGGAGAACACCCAGGACCGGAAACGCTCCTTGATAAGCTTTTGCTTCTCGCGGGCGGCCATCGTCGCTTCCTGGTTGACCACCCTCTCCTCGCGGTCGCCATTCTGGATGGTGTCGTAGATGGTGGGCGACTTCATGTTCAAGGCCAGGTCCAGCAGCCAGGTGCCGTTGGCGCGGGCCGTGCCAAACTCGGAAGTAGCACCCACCGACGCCTTGGCGTCGTAGCCGGCATCCAGGCTCCACACGGCATCTTTTTTCAGGTGGGCTATGGGGACGGATGACGGCTCGACCTTGAACAGGTCGGCCGCGAACGCCTGGATATCACTAGCTGGTATCCAGGGCGCGCCGAGGCCGGCGTCGATGTCGCCGGGCAGCACGTCCTCCGGCTGCACTTGCCGCAAGGCGTTGACATTGCGGGCATATGGCGGGCCGGCGCTCAGGGCGGCGGCGAGCTTTGCCCGCACGTTGCCGGAGAGATAGGCATCAGCCGTCTGCCATGTCCTGGATTCCGGATCGGGGAAAATCAGGTCGCCCAGCTCGGCGACGATTTCCGCTTTCTGTTTGCCGTATAGCGTTCCAATGAACGGCAGGTCTACCGCTCCTTTCTGGTTGAGTGACACCAGCAACCCTTCCTCAGCGTTGCGGACATGCGTGATGGGCTGGGTCTTTCCTACCACGTCGCGCGACATGATCGCGGCCTTGGCTGCCTTGCCCGTTACTTCGTCGTAGTCCTCCAGGGACATGACCAGCATGGCGTCCGGGTCTTCGCGGAACTTGACCAGGTTGGGCATCCGGCGTATGACGGTGCCGTCGGCGGTTTCGCCGAAAGTGGTCTTGTTGATCGGCCCGTAATTGCCCACGAACCGGTCATAGGCCCGGTTGAGTTCGTGGCGTGCCTGCGCACGGTGCGCCTCGGGCCAGCCTTCGTTCTGAGATTGCAGGACGCGGCGCGCGCTGTCCCGCAGGCCAAGCAATGCAGCAAGACGCTTGCCGGTCAGCGTGCCGTCCGCTTTCAGGGCGGTGCCGCCGTAGACGACGGACACTCCCTGTCCGCCTTCCAACTGGTAGATGGTGCGGTCGTCGCCGATGTAGAAGCTGCCTTCGCTGATATGGCGTTCGGGCGGCGGTGGCGTGAAAGCCGGGGCTGGCTCATTTAGCACCGGTGATGCCTGCGGCGGTGCGAATTCCGGCAGGCGATGGATCGCCGCCTTTAGCTGCCCGGCCAGCTCGCCATTGCTGGTGAGGCTGTAGCCTTCCCCGCCATACAGCGTGTCCTTGCGGCTCCAGTCGCCAAGTACCATCTCCGGATGGTTCAGGAAGTAGCGGTTGACGGGAACCTTTGCGCCATCGATGGCAAGCGGTGCAACACCGAGCCAATCGGAATCGACATGATGGGCTGGCTCCCCCGGAGCCCGCTTGCGAAGAAATACGATGTCGGTCACCACGGCGGTTCCTTCCCGCTTGAACGCATCCGATGGCAGGCGGATGGCTCCGACGAAGTCGGCCTTCGAGCCGAGATACTCGCGGATCGCGGCGTTCTGCTTGTCGAGCGTGAAATGCGAAGTGACCAGTGCCAGCACACCTCCGGGCTTCAAGGCGTCGATGGACTTGGCGAAGAAGTAGTCATGCAGGGAAAGCTTCTGCCCGCGATATTCGAGCTTCAAATCGGCGAATGGCACGTTGCCAATCACGGCGTCGATACGATTCTCGGGCAGCTTGGTGTCCCGGAAACTCTCGATGCGTATGTCATGCTCGGGATGGATGGCTTTCGCGATGCGGCCGGAGATGGAATCCATCTCCACGCCGATGAAGCGATTTCCCGGCGTGCCCTGGCTCATGAAGTTGCCGATACCGCAACCGGGTTCCAGGACCGTGGCGTTATCAGGTACGCCGAGGCGGGCCATCGCCTCGTGCATGGAGGCGATGACGGTCGGTGAGGTGTAGAAGGCGTTGAAAGTCGTCCGCCGGGCGCTGTCATACTCCACGGGGGTAAGCAGCGTCTTTAGCTCGTCACCCAGGGATTGCCATCCGGCATCCTTGTATTTTCCAGATACCGGGTCGGGGAATATGGAAAGCGCGACCGGCCCAAAACCGGAGAAGCGTGAAAGCAGTTGCTTTTCGTCAGGTGTTGCGGATCGCTGTTGCTGCTCGATGCTTTTCAGCGTGCGGATGGCGGCGAGGATGTCGCGGGCTTTGCCTTTTTCGCCGCTGGCGATCGGGGCGGGTTTTGGTGGTCGGGTCGGCTCCTGTTCGTGGGAGGAAATAATTGGCGGTGGTGTGTCGAACTGCAAACTGAGCTGCGTGCCCATCATGGCTGGATTTCCTTCTGCTGGCGTTAGCGGCCCCGCCGTTGGGGCCTGATGGCGAGCAGAAAAATCAGCCCCAGCCGGAAGCTGGGCATCCTTGGCCGGACCATCGTGGGAAGGAGCACCATTGCAAGCGGGTAATGGGGTGGGGTCCCCGTTCCCGCTTGCAATGGCCGGCGGGCTGATTACTGTGCCTTCGTTTGTGGCCCCAGGCGGGGCTGGTGTGCCGGGAGGGGAACTGCCGGAGATGGAATCAAACAGCGTCGGTTGGTGGCGTGACGCCCTTACGCGCGCCGCGTGGGACGGCGGATAAACAGCATCGCCGCGTCGAGGAAAAGTGCCTCGCTGTCGTTCTGCGATGACTCGGCGGACAAACGATCCTCCAGTTCCTTGACCGCTATTTCCAGCGCCTCCGATGCGATCTGCACTGGGTCGCTGCCCGGCCTCAGAGGGGCCATCAGGCGCGTCCAGCCCTCGTGGCTGGTCTTCAGCTCGCTGGCGTGACTCTCCATTGTCGTTAGCAGCTTGCGGTCCTTCCGTAGCTGGTCGTAAATCTGCGGTTGCTGTTGCAGCAGTTCGAGAACGATGGTCTTGTACTGCATGTTGGTCTCCTTCTGTTTCAGGGCGTGATGGGTCTTGAGACTCAGTGTTACTGTCTGGGTCGGCGGGGAAGAGTGAGGGCTGTTGCCAGTCGGGGGGCTTCCGTGCCATGGTCGGGAACCATCAGTTGCATCTGGTTCCCGGCGGCAGGCTTGGATGCCAGGCCGTTAGCTTCCAAGGCGCTTCTTGCCTTTGGTCGTCGCGTCTGCCCGGCATAGTCATCTGGACCTGCCCTGGCCGTGTCCGGAATCGGGTGATCCGAACACTTCCTTCAAAAGACGCGTGGCGGCGACCCCGGCCATGACGATCATCGAACCGATGGCGACGGATTGCAAAACCATCGCCATGCGTTCGTTGTTGCAGTTCTTCGACATCATCTGGGCCTGGGGGCCAAGGTCGCAAAGGTTGTAGGTCGGTGGATAGGTCATGGTCGCCTCGGCGAAGAACGCTGACTAGAACGGCACTTCCTGCCCGGCGCCTATCTCCTGCCGGATCATTTTGCAGACTTCCTGATACGTTCTTTCAGCCTTGATCCGGGTGCTGGCGGCGCTTTCCGGCGTGATGGCATGTGCCCATATTTTGTCAGTCTGTTTCCACACCCAACCCGCGTCGTGCATCCTGTCGAGCACGGCACGGCTTGGCTTCTCCTCAAACTTGATCGCCATCTGGCGGTCACGCTTGCTCTCGTAGAGGCGGACACCGAGAGCGGCGTCCGCAGCGATGACGTATGGGTCGGCTGCGGAAGCCCGCATCCTCTGGCCAACCCGCTCAGCAAAGCTGGGCCGGTTGTCATTCGCTGCCGGGAGATTGTCGTTGGCGGCTGGCGAGGGTTCAGCGGTTGCCGTCCCGGTATCCGGAGCGGCGGTTTCTGTAGTAGAAGTGTCGGTTGCTTTTTGGTCTGGTGTGCGTTTGCGTGACATACGATCCTCCATGTCGATTGCCGGGATTTTCCTTAATCCCTGTTGACAATAGTAACACAACTGTAGGTTGTAGCGCAATAGGCTGGCTGGGGGTTTCCGCGTTGTGCGATGCACAAAAGCTAGGATTACTGCGGCTCACGGCGCGTCGATACGTGCCCAAGCCGCACAACCATTAGTATGTGAGCGGTTGCCTTGTTGACGTTATGGGCGACTTTGACGGCGTCGCGTTCCGGGGCGTGTCGCGGCCATTTACTGCATCGTTTTTGGGTGCCCCCGCCGGGTACCATCGCCCCTTACGTGGCCAAATCCGTTATGTGGCCATGCCCAGGGGTTGCCGCACAGAACCTCATGTAACCAGGCTCTTCACGCCACATAAACCAAGGTGGGCTTACAATGGCTCTCTTTAACCACATGGAGCCATTGTATGTTTGAGCGTCTATACACACGACCGGTCATTATTGCCCAGCACTACACCAGTCCACTCTCCGTGGAACGCATTGCTTACCTTCGATCTCTTGAGGCTCAAGGCATGGGCATTTCCAGCCTGTGCGATACCGCAGCATATCTCCTGGTAATCGTGCGCAGACTTAACCTGGTCAATCGGCCCGGCGAGGCGATTTCCACCGAAGAGATAGAGCGAGAGGCGGTGCGCTGGGCCGCAAGAGCCGAAGGCACCAGCAATCACAGAGCCGGGGAATCCTCTCGGCACAACTTTCGGTTGCAGGCAACGAAATGGCTTAGATTCCTCGGTAGTGTTCCTGCGAAACCTAGACCGCTAAAACCATTGGCAAGGTATGTCGCTGATTTTGCGACCTATATGGAATCTGAGAGGGGATGGTCGCCCGTTACCATCCGCTGTAGCTCCATTGTCTTACATCGCTGCCTGGGACAACTTACCGCTGATGAAGAATCCCTGGCCACGATTACTATTGGGAAGATCGACCAATTGGTTCAGGGATTGGTAAGCCACGGCAATTGCGCACGATCATCGGTGCAGCGTTACGCCACCACCCTGCGCGCCTTCTTCCGATATGCAGAAGCACGTGGCTGGTGTCAGCTGGGACTGGCGGATGCAATCCAGTCTCCTCGTGTTTACTCCCAATCGCTTCTTCCTGCTGGCCCCTCCTGGCCCGAAGTACAGCAGTTGATTGCAAATACAGTCGGTGACCGCCGATGCGACATCCGGGCGCGAGCTGTCATAATGCTGGTGGCGGTCTACGGCCTAAGAGCTGGAGATGTTACCAGTCTCCGACTGGAAGATATTGATTGGGAACGCGAAACGTTTATCGTGCGCTCCCCCAAGACTCGCAAGGACCGAACGTATCCGCTGATCCAGCCGGTGGGTGATGCGATTCTCCGCTATCTCAGGGAAGCAAGACCACGCTCTCCTCACCGCGAGCTCCTCTTGACCCTTAGCACGCCGATTCGCCCGGTGAGGACCGTTTGGCCCATCGTTGCCAACCGTCTGCTTCCTATGGGGCTTTCAATCCCGCGCCACGGTCCGCATGCTCTCCGCCATGCCTGTGCTACGCACCTGCTGGCCCAGGGTTTTTCCCTCAAGGAGATTGGCGATCATCTTGGCCACAAGAACCTCGACTCGACCAGAGTCTACGCCAAAGTGGACCTCGCCGGACTTCGCCAGGTTGCCGACTTCGATCTGGGAGGGCTGTTATGAACCTCTCTCAACTGATCGAACAATACATCGACTTCCGCAAGTCCTTGGGTGAAATCCAGAAAAGCAACGCATGCACTCTCCGGATGTTCGGACGCTTCGTCGGCCAGACGGCAGGCATCGTTGACGTAACGCCCGAGCAGGTAAATGCTTTTCTGGTCGGCAAAGGCCAACACACGCTTACCTGGCACCACAAGCTCGGCGCCCTGCGGTCCTTTTATCGTTATGCTGTCAGCCGCAATTATGCTGCGGCTGCGCCTTTGCCTGCCGTCATTCCCAAGCGACCGGCAGCGTTCATCCCGTACATATTCTCGCCCGATGATTTGCGTCGCTTGCTCCGTGCAATCGATGCCGATACCCGACGACAAATGGGAATGGAACCGATCACGGTCCGGGCCATCGTGCTCCTGTTGTACGGCACTGGCATGCGCGTGCAGGAGGCGCTTAGCCTCAACCACGGCGATGTGGATTTAGACGCGGCGCTGCTAACGGTTCGCCAGACGAAATTTGGGAAGACACGGCTTGTACCCGTCGGGCCTGAGCTGCGGGATGTCCTGGCGAAATATGCCTCCAGATCAAAGGCAGCCGCTTCGGACACACCGTTCTTCAAGATGCGTGCTGGCAATCGGGTCAGTCGGCAAAGGCTGGAGATCAACTACCGCTACTTCCGCGCACGTGCCCGAATCGCGCGAACTGACGGCGTACGCCAGCAGCCAAGGCTGCATGACCTGCGGCACAGCTTTGCTGTGCACCGCCTGACATCATGGTATCGAGAGGGTGCCGATGTCCAGAAACTGCTCCCGCACCTCTCAGTCTTCCTGGGGCACACTGAAATCCGGCACACTCAGATTTACCTCACCATGACGCCGGAGTTGCTACATGAGGCGGGGCAACGCTTTGGGCAATATGCCGGAATGGGGGCTGGCCATGACTGACCACAGTTTGCTAAGCCCTTGGATTCGCAGGTTCCTGTTGGAATACCTCGTCAGCGAGCGAAGCCTGGCGCGCAACACCCAAAGGAGTTACCGCGATACACTGTGCCAACTTTTGCCTTTCGTCGCAGATAAGAATCGCGTCCGCATCGAGCGATTGCGGATAGAGGACCTCTCTGCCGACCGAATCCGTAGCTTCCTTCGAGACTTGGAGGAAAAGCGAGGCTGCGGGGCAGCGACGCGGAACCAGCGCCTGGCTGCGATCCATTCTTTGGCGCAGTTTATCAGCCTCCGAAGCCCAGAATACCTCGCATGGTACGGAGAATTGCAGGCGATCCGAGCAAAAAAGCTCGCCCAGCCATTGGTCACCTACCTGGAGAAAAACGAAATGGACGCCTTGCTGGCAGCTCCGGATCGCAGCAGCCCGCAGGGACGGCGCGACTACACGGTCCTGTTGTTCATCTACAATACAGGCGCCCGCGCAGATGAGGTAGCGCATGTCACCATTGCCGACCTTGATCTGGCGAAAGCTCCGAACCGAGACTTTTCGTCAGTGCTGATCCACGGCAAGGGCAATAAGCAACGTCGGTGCCCGCTTTGGGCAAGGACGGTCACCGAACTACTCTCCTTGACCGAGGGTCGGCCGTCCTCCGAGCATGTCTTTCTTAATCACCGGTGTAAACCACTGACACGATTCGGGATTCATGCCTTGGTAGAGCGTTACGCAGCCGACGTGGGAACGCGTCTGCCATCACTGGCGAAGAAGCGCGTCAGCCCTCATGTCATTCGGCACACCACAGCCACTCACCTGCTGCGGGCAGGGGTTGATATCAACACCATCCGGGCATGGCTGGGCCATGTGTCGCTCGCCACGACGAACATTTATGCAGAAGTGGACATGGAGATGAAGGCCAAGGCGCTGGCGGCATGTGACGTTGGGGTAAGGGTACGGGAAAGGTCCTGGCGGCAGGACACGGGCCTGATGGAGTTCTTGCGAACGCTGTAGCATCGCGCGGAGAGGGTGCAACTCCCGCCGTCACCATCGCCCACGGGAGTTCACCCGCAGGTTCCGCGCGAGGCGCTCTTGGGCACAGGCATTATGTGGCCTCATAGCCCCTGTCAGGCGCGCTGTCCCGAGTGCGGCCGACGTATGGCCACATAACGGATTTGGCCACGTAAGGGGCGTTATGTGTTGCACAACATAACGCCCCGGATTTTCGGACGCGGGTCCCAGGGTGCGGTCACGGATGTCGCAGCCTGGGCAGGACGAAAATCCGACAAGGCGGGGCCTCGTGCCTGCCTTCACGCCATTGTGAGGCGTCTCCCCGCCGTTCCAGCCCGTCCGGGATGGCTGGAACATTGTGTCATTGCGGGCGTGCCCCACTCGGCGTAAGTGATTAGCTGCGCTGGATCACCGCCGCAATACAACCCAAACAAATGGAGATCGTATATGGAACTATATGTCGGACTCGACATTTCGCAGTCAATGACCCACCTGTGTGTAGTGGATATCAAGGGAAAGCGGATATGGGAAGGAAAATGTCGCACTTCGCCCGAGGATATCGCTGAGACCATCGGCAAAAGAGCGCCGGGGGCCGAGCTTATCGGCATGGAATCTGGCGCTCTTAGCCCCTATCTGTGGCACGAACTCACCGCTTTGGGGCTACCGGTGGTTTGTATCGAAGCCCGCCATGCCCACAAGACCCTGAGCGAGCAGCTGAACAAAACCGACAAGCACGACGCTCGCGGAATCGCTCAGTTGGTGCGCACCAACTTCTTCAAAGAAGTCAAGGTGAAGAGCATGGAAAGCCACCAGGTGCGAACCCTGCTCGGTGCCCGCGCTCAGCTCGTCTGGATGCGCACCGACGTGAAGAACCAGATCCGTGGTGCCCTCAAGACGCATGGGTTCGTTGTATCGCACAGTGCGGAGAAGGGCTTCAAGGCGAAGGTGGGCGGGATCATCAAGGATTGCCCCGTACTGGTAAGGCTGGTCGCACCGCTGCTGAGGGTGCTGGAGACGGTCGTGCGTGAGGTCGAGGAACTCGACAAGCTGTTTGGGGAGTACGCAGAGAACAATTCGACATGCCGCAATATGATGACGATCCCAGGTGTGGGCCCCATCACGGCAGTCGCCTTCGTCACCGCGGTTGACGACCCTAAGCGATTCCGTAAGTCTCGAAGCGTCGGGGCATATTTCGGCCTGACCAATCGGCGCGATCAATCCGGGGAGCGTGATATTGCTGGCCGCATTTCGGCGCGGGGCGATAAGCTGGTGCGCAGCTATCTATTCGAGGCTGCGAATAGTCTGTTAACGCGAACGAAATCGTGGTGTGCCCTCAAATCCTGGGGACTCCGGGTAGCCAAACGGAGCTGCTTGAGCAAGGCGAAGGTTGCCGTAGCCCGCAAGCTGGCGGTGATGATGCATCAGATGATGATTACGGGCGAGGCATTCCGGTGGTCAGAAACCGAAGCAGCGGCTGCGTAAGGTACAGTGAACAAGGAATAAAACCGAAATCCGTCGCCTGACGGATGCGTCCCTTGCCGGGACGAAAGCGCCGGGTATCCCGCGGAACCGTTTGTAGCTTCCATCGAAGACTACGCCTGGAACATGGGGAACCGGAGCATCTGACGCAATGATGGAGCGAGCGCGCACTACAGCACTACATCGACTCCGGGTGGAACCATGAAACCGGCAGGATGACTGAAACAAGGCGACAGGAAGAAAGGATTGTGATGGAACGATTGAACTGAAGAACTTGAGAGATCCCGTCACCCGACGGGTGTCGTCCTCGCCAGGACGAGAGCGCCGGCTACCCCGCGGAACGGTTTGCAGCTTCCATCGAAGACTGCGTCTGGAACATAGGGAGCCGGGGTATATAAGGCCAACCTGGGGCAGCTCGTTGCCTCCGGTGGGCGCGACGATTCTGGCAGGAATGCAACAGAAATGGTTTGGGTGACCGGAAGAAAGAACTTGACATGCCCGCAATGGTGGAACGGTTCCATTTTGCCTATGCAGGGCATAGGGGAGACGCCTGCTCTAATTGCGCGTTTGTCAAGGACCCTTTTTCAAAAGGTCACTTGATGCAGGTTCGGAGCACCTCGGTCTGAGGCCGAGAGTGCCGGGAAAGAGAGGATACTCCCCCTGTCCGCAGAGGGTGGGGGGTATCTGGGTATGCGGACTGCTGGCGCAGAATCTTGGTTCTGAGCGAGTCGGGATGGCTAACTTTGCTGCAATGCGATAGGGCATCCAGAGACCGGCGTCCACAACGGCATGATCCTGAACACCGGGGGATGATCGATGCGGCAAGACAAATGAGGGGGTACGATCTGTCACTCGCAGTAATGGTAATCCCATTCCGCAGCGTCTCCCTCGTACTCCCCTGCAAGCCATTGGCTTCCGGTGCATGTTGATCGCCTCGGCGACTTGCCTGATGATTGGAGAACCGCTCTGCTCTACGAGGTCATGGCCATTGCCAGCCTTCAGGATACGGTCTGGTTCGGATGCAGGGGTACTATCTGTGAAGCGGGGTAACGGATGGTTCCGTTCCGCAGCATCTCCCTCGTACTCTCCTGGACCTCGTTTTCTCTTTTCATCTTGCCTGCCGCCAGGTGGGTGTAACGCCCGGCTGCCGACTCCTTGATTGCCTACGGTTACGCAGCCTGTGCGGTGGGTGTGTCGCCGTAAGCAAAATTCGTTTCATCGACCCACATCCGGTGCATGACCACCGCGAGCTTGCGGGCCATAGCGGTGGCGGCCGATTTGAAGCCGTTGCGCTGTGCTAGTCGGACACCCCACGCCTTGAGGCGGCTCCATTTCCCGCTGCGCGTCAGCATGGTTACGGACGCCTCAAAGAGAAGGGTCCGCAAAGCTCCATTGCCGCACTTGCTGATGCCACCGGAGCGGTCAACCTCACCAGAGGCATAACGCCTGGGTGTTAGCCCGACATGAACGCCAACGTCTCGGGATTTTCGGAAACGTAGTGGATCGTCGATTTCTGCCTGGAACGTCAAGGCCGTGACGATTCCCACACCAGGGACGGTCATCAATCGTTTGGTCACGGGGCTTTTTCGGGCAATGGCTCCGCATCGCCTATCGAGAGCCTTGATCTGTGCCAGGATTCCATCACGGGCGTTGAGGAGGGCAATGAACGTCTCCTGGACGAGGGCATCCTTCTCGGAAGTGGCGGTCTTTACCTTGGCAGCAAAGGCCACCGCAGTCACCGCGCCCAGCTTGATGCCAAACGTCTTTAACGTGCCGCGGATGTGGTTTTCGACCTCCAGCCGTAGCTCCACCAGCTGCTTCCGGCCTCCTACCAATGCCCTGAGTGCTTGCCCTTCATGGGACTTTACATGCGTTGCCTTGTACCAGCCGGTGCGGGCGATCTGGGCCAGGCCGCGTGCGTCGTTCTTGTCGGTCTTGATGCGTTGCGCCTTCAGGGTGCCGTTTGCGTGGCGGGCATCAATGCACGTTACCGGCCAGGATGCCCGGAGGCCATGATAGAAATGCGTACTCAGCTGCCCGGTCTCAAAGACAACCCGCTGGATCGACCAGTCCTTGGAGTTATTACGAAGCCAGCTCTCCAGGGCATCTATGTCGGAGGCTGCAACGCCCTCCCGCACTATGTTCCCCTGGCCATCGACGACGCACACATGAGTTGATTGCAATGAAATGTCAAATCCGATAAATACTTCCATAGGCTGTGACTCCGATTAAATGGTTAGGTACGCTCGTCGCGAGCGCCCCATTTGGAGCACAGCCACTTCAGAAGCGCAATTACCGTATCTGTCAACAAGAATGTGATGTGACGTGTGCAAAAACGGGTGTCGGCCGCATCCTGGGCAAGCCTGGTTTGGGCAGGAAAACACGGCATAAAGGCAGGGTGCGGCGCTTAAATGGCGGGGACGCGATCCCTGGCGGAAGCGGTGGGCTCCCGGCATGGCAGGCCGCCGTCGCCAGGCCCGTCGGTCGCGTGAGAAAGAGGGCGATAATGCAGCCGGGCAAGGGCAAGGTTCGCTGCCCGGAGATGATGACGTTTTGAACTCATACCGGGTATGGGTATGACAGGTACGGTGTAGGGGTATCCCACAAGCTGTAGTGGGGCATCGGGCGGAAAGGAGAATTGTTGCCCGTAGCGGGTGCGTTGTCGCATTTGCACCAGCGGGATGCAGGGGGCGATAGCCGCCGGTATTCCGGCCGAGCGGATGCGGAGCCCGGAGTCACGCGGTCGCCAGGATGGCGAGGTGCCCAGAAACAAGAAGCGAAGGAAAATCAAACGGTTATTGGATACCACGAAATGGAAAGGCTTATCGGATCTGAGGTGTGATTAGCTTCATATTCAGGTACTTGACGTTCACGCGCTTGGGTAAACCCGGCTTGTTGCACTCAACGTCGGCGAAGGTAAGGGTGCGGACGTGATGACGGGCCTTCACCGTGCCTATGGCTGATTGCATGTGGATATGGAATCTGCTGTGGCGATCCAGGAAGCTGTCGGTGTAGACGACGGTGTCATCCACTTGAATTACTTGAGGTATTCTGGCTTGTTCAGGCATGTCGGCTTTACCAGCGTCGCGATGGAGACGGGTATAGCGGCAAGGCCGAAGCGTGTCAAATGAAGGGATCGTTACCGCCGGAGCCAGGCTGTCAGGCCCCGGCGGCAATGCGGGTTAAGGGGGCGGTTGCCCTGCGGTTTCCGCCTCGTAATGATAGCGGGCACGATCCAGGGCCGCGTCGAAGTCATACGCGTTGCGGTCCGACCAATGCATCAGGTCCGCCAGCAGGTCGCCCACGGCGCTTTCGTCGTCCGTCCCGGTGACCTCCATGAACTTCGCCAACGCGGCAGCGGCCCATGCGGCTCGGTCGTCGTTCTTGCCGTCAGGATCGGGCGGCAACGGCGGCATCCTGCGGAATTCCTTCAGTTTTCCGCTGAAGCTGCATTGCGGGCAGTGGGTGGCGCTGTGCTCGTCCCAATAATGATCGCCAACCGGGTCGCTGCCATCGTCAGTGACCAGGCAGGAGATGACAGCGGCGATGCGGAATTCATCCTCTTGTCCGCATTTCGGGCAGCAGACATCTGCCAGGCAGTTGGCGTTGGTCATACCGCCCTCCCCGTCGCCTCGGCGATGGCGGCGAGCGCCTCCCGGTAGGCTTCACCTTCTTCTCCGTCCGATTCGTCGTAATCGGCCAGCAGGTTAGCACAGGTGATGAGCGCCGCCAGCAAGCGGGGGCCAGCCGATGCAAGGCAGGCGTTGGCTTCCTGGAGTTCGGCTGGTGTGTCTTCGTTGCTATCGAAGATCTTGTCGCCCTCGGCGTCGAATACCTCAAAGGCTGGTATTTCGCCGTGGTTGCCCTGGAAGGGCGAATAGTCGTAGGTCCAGGGTGCCGGGGAATGCTTGGTCGCAGTCATACCGGCCTCCCTGCTTCAGCCGTTTCTTCCTGGCTGTCGTAGTCGCGGATTTCATACTCGATACCTGGAGGCACATTGAGCACGTCCTGGACGACTCCGCCACGAACCTCGATGACGATGGGCTGCCGCTCTTGTGGCGAGCCGCTGCTCGCTTCGGCGATGGCCTGTTGAATCTTCGCCTGGATTTCGGTGCGACGCACACCGATTTGAGCGTTAATCCAATGGGATGCGGCAATCAGGGCTTCCAGCAGTTTCGGCCCCGCGTGCATCATCCGCAGGCGGGCATCGGCCTTGTAGGAACCGGCGAAGGGCTGGCCTGTGATGCGGCTATAGACCTGCTCGGCCGCTTCGCGCGTGGAGAAATCGCCGATGGCCTCAACGCCACCTTCAGGGAGATGGCCATAGAGTGTCCAGACATCGGCTTCTTCTGGAGCGCAGACCTCAAAGTAGTATTTGCCGGGGCTATCCGGTTCCTCGAACCGGTGGCACGGGCTGATTTCGTAGTTGTCGTAAACGGTCATGGTGTGATTCCTTTCATGTTGTTGATGCTGGAGGGAAAGCCAGCGGGCGGTAATGCCGCCCGCCGGCATCCGGGTCAGGCTGCCGCCTGCTGGGATTCCCTGCGGGCTTTGGCGTCAGCAGCTTGCTGGTGCATGATCCAGCTATGAGCCTGGTCGAGCAGCTTGGCCATCGTGAGCAGGTCGTCGAAGCCGAGGCTTTCGGTTTCCTTCCAGATGTCATCGCCTTGCTTGTAGCTGCGGGTGGGAATGACGCTGTACCAGTTGCCCTTTTCGCCAGTGTTCCGCCAGATGGTGACTTGCAGGACGCCGCTGCGGATTTTGTAAGCTGGTTTAGACATGATGATCTCCTTCTCTTGAGTTAGGCTCTGCCAATCAGGGCCTTACGGCAATCGACCAGAAGCGGCCGCAAACGGGAGCACTTGGAGCGACGGTCAATCGCCGGGTGAGAACGAAACGGGATAGGCAAGTTCAGCGGCTTGCCGCCCTTAGCTTGCCCCCGTTTCGCAACGGAAGCCGGTGATTTACCGGCCCGTCCGGCTGCTTCAGAGTGCCGTCTCTCAAGGCCCTGGGCGGGGCCGCTCATGCCTTAAGAAGGAGATGGCATGGCTAATCCAGGGACACGACAGGAAAGAGCAAATGGCTGCCAGTCGCGTGGCGCAAATGCCAGAGCCCAGAAACTCTCTACACTGAATTAACTTGTTAATCGGGCTGAACTACGGTATTCACATTTGTGAATGTTAGCCTTATTAGACCGTAGCGAGTCCCACCCTGTGCCTGCCGCCTCTGAATCCACGGATACGCTGTTTGAGAAAGGTCGTCAGTGTCTGCTGAACATGGACTACCTCCAGGCGGGCGCCCTCTTCGAGCAGTGCCTGGCGATACAGCCTGACCATGTGCCTGCGCTTATCAATCTTGCGGAGGTTTTGTTCACGAGAAGCCATATCGGTCCGGCTTTGACGGTGTACAACAAGGCACTCACTCTATCCCCCAATAATCCCATCGTTTTGAACGGAATCGGCACCTGCTACACGGTCGAGCGGAACATCGACAAGGCAATCAGACAGTATGAGAAAGCGCTGAAGGCTGACCCTGAATACGTGGGGAGTATGTATAACCTTGCACTGATGCGTAACTACAGTCCTAACGCGTCGTTAGTCAGGCAATTGCAGCGGCTTCACGGGTCACCCCAATGCACGGGCAGCAGACGGGTGCTTGCTTGTTTCGCCTTAGCCAGGATTGCTGAAAGCCACGGGGATTGTCATCGCGCCTATCGATACTATGCGGAGGCCAATGCTGTGCAGTTCTCGTTGGTGGGTTACAATGATGCCCGCACATGTGCTCTCTTCGAGGATGTGCAGAGCAGCTTCACCAGTGCGCTCTTCCGACGGCTAAGGAACGTGGGGCGGCCGGATGCCACACCCATATTCGTGCTGGGTATGCCACGGTCCGGGACTTCGCTGGTCGAACAGGTCCTGGCTTCGCATTCCGGCGTGTACGGTGCAGGGGAAACCAGCATCATGCCGAACATTGCTGAACGGAGTATCCCTAAGATTATGGGCATGCCGTACACCCGAGCCGTGATTGGCATGGACGCCCCCGCCTTTGCCGGTTTCGCGAATCTCTATCTTCAGCAGTTATCGGCTTATTGCCCTGGAATAACTGCTCGGATCGTGGACAAGACACCAAGTGACTTTTTTGTGATCGGCCTGATCCGTCTCTTGTTACCCCGCGCCACTATTATCCACTGCGTACGGGACCCGATGGATAGCTGCTGGTCCATGTTCAGGCAGTATTTCGGGTCGGCACACGGCTATTGCTACGATCAGGGGGCGCTGGGCCGGTACTATCGGCGCTATCAACGGTTAATGGATCACTGGCATAAGGTGCTCCCCGGTGAAATCCATGACGTTCGATACGAAGAAATGGTGACGCAACCTGAAGAGACGATCCGCGCGCTGCTGGAGCATTGCGGGCTGCCTTGGGAAGACAAATGCCTTACTTTTTACCGTACAAAACGAGTGGTGAACACGGCCAGTACCTTGCAGGTGCGCCGTCCGCTCTACAAGACCTCAATCCGGTCCTGGCTCCCTGTGGCAGAGGAGCTGGCCCCCTTGCGTGCTGCTCTTGAAGCTGGGTAACATAGCCACTCGCACCGAAAATGTGATCGCGGGACTCCACGCTATCGTTCCGGGTTCATCGGTGAAGAGTTGCGGCCCTGTGGCACGCTTAGTGCTGTAGGTGGCAATGGTAAGTTTCCGTCGTCATCAGAGAGATTGCCAACTGCACAATAGAGGGAATCGGATACAAGTGCCCCATAAACTCATGCCTGCACTGGCTTTCGTGTTTTCGGTCGCTGCGATAAGCTTTCTCATGAATGATTCCGCAGCCGATCCCGCGCCAGCAATCAGTGTGGTAAGCGTCTTTCTTCATGGCACACGATACCCTGATGCTCCTCACCACTTGAAATTACGACTGGACTCCGCACTCGCAGAAGTGTCTACGGAACCCAACCTGCCTGTCTTCAGTGAATTCAAGCCGACGCCAGATTTTGCATTGCCGCTTAATGGCGACTTGCGGTTTTCCGTCACTGAGAAGTCGCGGCCTCTAATTCGGGTCACTATTACGAAATCTGGCGACACCCTCAACGTGTCGCATTCGTGCCGGGTCCATTCCGATGTAGCCAACTCATACCCTTACAAAGGGTTCGCGTCTTACATCCCTCCCGGTACGCTTCTGTTGATGTGCAGCACAGATATTGGGTTAATCGAGATACGCTTGGGATGCTCAATTGACTCTTCCGCACCGGCATGCGGCCTCCGCTGGAACGCTCAGGCACCGGGCCGTGATGCACGTTAATCATTGAATGATTCGTATCGCCGGCGGACGCGGTGCGCCCTTCTCGGAAATCGCTTTATTCCAGGCGATGCTGCAAATGGCTCGGGGTATCCCCGTGCTCTCGTCGCTCTTGCACCCGGTCGCCTGGATGGCGAGGTGCCCGAAAAAGCACGTCAGCTTTGGACGGAAGCAAAACCCATTACCCCAAACCAGGTGTCCAGGCGATGCTGGCAAGTGGAGAGCGCAAAAAGTTGGGACGAGCGTGCAATCTGCATACCCCTAGGGGTGGCATTTCGGTGACACAGGGGTGACATTTAGGAAAATGGAATCCTCGCAAACCGAGGGTGAGTAAGGGTTATCGAGCGCACGTTAACGAAGTATTAACCAATGTGCGCTAGCCTAAAATTAGGCATGCTCAGAATCAGACCACAGGGCAGTGCCAAAGATGCCAAACGCTACTACGCGACGGCTGACTATTACAGCCAAGGTCAGGAACTGGTCGGGCTGTGGGGTGGCAAAGGCGCAGCCAGGCTCGGGCTCTCCGGGGCGGTAGACCAATTCTCCTTTGAGCGCCTATGCGACAATCTCGATCCCAGGAGCGGCGAGCCGCTGACGGTGCGTACACGCACAGATCGGCGGGTCGGTTACGACTTCACCTTCTCGGTGCCCAAGTCGGTATCGCTGCTTTACGGATTGAGCGGCGACCAGGGCATCATGGATGCCTTCCGGTTGGCGGTCGATGACACGATGCGGGAAATCGAAAGCGAAATGCAGACGCGGGTCCGCAGGGGCGGCAGGGATGACGACCGCGTCACCGGCAACATGGTCTGGGCCGAGTTCATCCACACCACTTCCCGGCCGGTTGGCGGGCTTCCCGATCCGCAATTGCACGCCCATGTCTTCGCCTTCAACACCACCTGGGACCAGGAGGAAAGCCGCTGGAAAGCCGGGCAGTTCGCCGACATCAAGCGGGATGGGCCGTACTTCCAGGCGGCATTCCGCGTCCGGCTGGCCAACCGGCTCCAGGACATTGGCTTGGGGATTGAGCGTAAGCGGGATGATTTCGAGATCGCGGGCATAGCGAGGGATGTGCTGAAGCGGTTCTCGCGGCGTACGGACATTATCGAAAAGCTGGCGGCCAAGCTCGGCATCACCGATCCTGACCGCAAAGGGGAGCTGGGGGCGGAGACCCGCGAAAAGAAGGGAAAGCCGCTGAGCTGGGAAGCGCTGCGCAAGGAATGGGACAAGCGGCTTTCGGACAGCGAACGCGACGGGCTGGCGCGGGTTCACCGGCGCGACGAGGCATTTGCCAGGCTGGTACACGGCGAGGAACTGGCGGTCGATCATGCGATCCAGCATTGCTACGTGCGTGAGGCAGTGGTGCCGGAACGCAAGATCGTGACGGAGAGCTTAAAGCGTGGGCTTGGCGCTGTGACGGTGGAGGATGTAACCCGCGAAGTGAGCGGGCGTGCGCTGATTAGAAGCGAAGTTGCCGGGCAGACGATGGCGACGACGGAAGAGATGGTGGCCCTGGAATCGGAAGTGATCGAATTCGCAAGAGAAGGACGCGGTATCTGCCGGCCGATGGGCGATCCCAAGCGGCCGTGTTCCCGCGACTGGTTGAACTCAGAACAGAAAGCCGCTGTGCAGCATGTGCTGGGCTCCCGTGACAAAGTGATGCTGATTCGCGGCGTGGCCGGCACCGGCAAGACGACGCTGGAACAGGAAATCGGCGAGGCGCTGGCCGAGCTTGGGCGGCCGGTGGTTGCCCTGGCCCAATCGGTGAAAGCAAGGGACGTACTCAGGCAACAGGCCGGGTTTGCCGATGCCGACACGGTGGCCATGTTTTTGGTGAACGAAAAAATGTCGGAGTCGGCCCGGAACGGCGTCATCCTGGTTGATGAGGCATCGCAACTCGGCACGCGCGACATGGTGAAGCTGTTTGACGTGGCCGAGCGCGTAGGAGGCCGCGTGCTGCTGGTGGGCGATAAACTCCAGCATCGCAGCGTGACCGCCGGGGAACCGCTCAAGCTCCTGCAGGAGCGGGCGGGAGTGCGTGCGGCGGAAGTCACGGAAATCCTGCGGCAGCAGGGCGATTACAAAAAAGCGGCGAAGGCGCTGAGTGAAGGCCGTGCCCGCGATGCATTCGAGCAGCTCGACCAACTCGGCTGGATCAGAGAGGTTCCGGATGCTGACCGCTACCAGCAGCTTACCGACGCGTACCTGGCTGCCGTTGCGGAAAAGAAGAAGACCGGTGAATTGAAGTCAGCGCTGGTCGTGTCGCCCACGCACTTGGAAGGAGAGCGTATCCAGCACGCCATCCGCGACGGCCTCAAGGCGCGGGGAAAGCTCGGTAAGGAACGTGTGGTCAATGCCTGGGTTCCGGCGCACCTGACTGACGCCGAGAAAGCCGACCGCACGCAGTATGATCCCGGCGATATGATGCAGTTTCACAAGCACGCCAAGGGATACAAGAAGGGCACGCGGCTGGTGGTGGGCGGCGGTGCGGAGCCGCCCACCGGGCTGGCCGACCGCTTCGAGGTCTACCGGCCGGTGCAATTGGCCCTGGCCGTGGGCGACCGCGTGCGGATCACGGCGGGCGGCAAAAGCAAGGACGGCAGGAAGATGAGCAACGGATCGCTCTTTACCGTCGTCGGGTTTAACCGCCAGGGCGACATCCTGACCGATCGGGGCTGGGTCATTGACCGGGATTTCGGGCACCTGGCCCACGGCTATGTGCTGACCTCGCACGCCAGCCAGGGCGACACGGTGGACAAGGTGTTCGCCGGGATTTCCAGCGACTCGCTGCCGGCGACCAACCAGAGGACGGCGTATGTGGCGCTCACGCGCGGGAAAGAACAGGCGCTGCTGTTCACTGATGACCGGAAGGAACTGCTTAAGGCCATGGAGCGGCCGGATGCTCCGCTATCGGCAAGCGAGCTTTCCGATACGGCGCAGCAAAACCAGACTTTGCTGGACCGGCTGAAGAAGCTGGCGTTCGGCCGTGGCCAGGAGGCAAGGGCAAGAGATTCGCGGGACAGGGGATTGGACCATGCTGGATGACACACCTACCCATCTGGAGCGGTTGAAGCGTGGCGGCGCGCCCTCGGGGCTGGCCGGGATTATGCAGCTCAAAGAAGGCGAAGGCGACAGCCAGGAAGCGGCGTGCCATGCGTTCGGGTATCTGCGCGGCGTGGAGGACAAGGCCGAGGCGCTGGAGCTGCGTTTTAAGGGCGGCGATAGCATGTGGTTCCCGTATCACTGGCTTGGCACCTGGCAATACAACCGCTCCGAGGGGCTGCTGCTGAAGTTCAGCGGTGATGTTGTCTATCTCGTACTTATTCGGGGCACGAAGCTGGATAAGCCGCTGGATGATGGCCCGATCAATCTGACGCGGGCCGGCCTGGCGCGCCACCGGGTGGTATGGCTGCGTGAAATGACGCCGGAAGAAATCCGCCAGGTGAGCGACAGCGGGCCCACCATCGACAGCATCGAGGTCGCTCAGTTCGAGTCGCAGGCAGCTCTCAAGGCATGGCTCAAGGCAAAAGCCCCGGCCTTTCTGCCGGCGGAGGAACGGGCCGAGGCATGAGCATGGATGACCTGGATATTGCCCAGATCGCCCGCACTGGCTGGTACACACCTCTAGCCACGAGGCTCAAGTTGTGGCAATGTCCATTCCTAGAGGATTGGAAACAATCCTTATGGCTCAGCGCGTGACGGTATAGGATGACGACGAAAGATGAGATGGAATGGTTCCTCCGCACGTCGGCCAAATACCAGATGGAGAGCGGTCAGGCTGGCTTGCCAGCATTACTGCTAGAGAGAGGGTCGTGGTTTGAGGGGCGAGCGGATTCGGATGAATATGCGGTTACGAAGCGATGGAAGAAGATAGGGAAACCGAAGGCGCAGGACTGTCTTTACAATTCCCAGGAGTGTTGTGCGGAAGACAACGGGACTCGATATTTTGAGGGGTTTGTTCTTGTCCAGACGGGAATGCTACCGTCCGAGCACGCTTGGGTTGTAATGCAGGATGGTCGAGTGGTAGACTTCACCCTGGAAGCTGCGGAAGTCATTCTCGCACAAAAAAGACATCGGCTGGATTTGCGAACGCCACTGTATGTGGGTGTGGAAATCCCAAGAACATTTATCATGGAGAGATGGGACGCCACTGGCTGGTACGACCTCATCGCAGAACTCTTTTACGCCGATCACATCAAGCAACTCGCCACGCGATGAGGCGGCGAGCGGAGGGCTGATGGCTCCGACACTATACTCGCTGACTGCACGACCGATGAGTAAGCGTTTGGTTATGCACGCCTAGCGTGTTAGGGAGACCTTCCCCTGCGGTTCAGCGTTCTTACTTTATCTGCTTGCAGTAGCAACCGCACCAAATGGCGATCTTTCTCTTACCGCATCAAGCACAGGATTTTTAACTCCTGCACTAGCTAGTTTGTCTACCCCTGATTGGCTAAACGATAAAAAAGCCCCGGTATGAGTGAAGTCATTGATCGCTGTATTTTCCCATCCTTTTATTGTAACATCGGCATTGGGAGCAGACGTATCGAAACCCAAGGTCTTCAAAGATTCTCTTACAGCCATTCTGGCTTCAACAACTTCTAACGGCAATTGCATGTGGAGCGCGTTGTTGTCATTAGGCAAAACAAAGTAATTAAGCTGACTAAGAGTGGCTGCTGCAATTTTATTCGCTTTATGTTCAACCCACACCCTGGCGTTTACTTCATCTTTCATAACTCTACTCCCTACCTTACATATAAGTTAATAAACGTTATCAATGTACACCTCTCCCCATACTTGCGCAACCGAAAAGAGTCGGGGAGTAAGCGCGTTGTTATGGGCGCGACATCAGAGCTTGATATTCCACGGCAGCAGTTCATCGATGCGGTTGGCTGGGTGACTGGCGATGCGCGTGATGAGGCTGCGGAGATATGCCTCGGAGTCGAGGCCGCTGAGTTTGGCGGTTTCGATGATGGTGTAGATGGTGGCGGCGCGGTCGTCTCCGCTGTCGGAGCCGGCGAAGGTCCAGTTTTTGCGTCCGACGGCCAGGGGACGGATAGCGCGTTCGGCAGCGTTGTTGCAGATGTCGAGACGTCCGTCAGTGGTGTAGCGCGTCAGTGCGTCCCAGCGAGAGAGGGAATAGCGGATGGCCTGAGCCAGCGAACTCTTGCCGCTGATCTTGTCCACCGTTTGTTCGAACCGGGTCTTCATCTGCGCCAGCAGCGGCACCGACCGTTCGGCACGCACAGCCAGACATTCTTGCGGCATCCGCCCACGAATGCCGGCTTCAATGGCGAACAACTTGCCGATGCTTTCCCGGTGTGAGGATCAGGACGATAGAGATCATTGAACCCGGCATAAGCATCACGGCCGAGTCGCGCATTCGCAAACTTTACGCGGACTTCGCGGACATCACAGTGGAGGACATGGACACTTCGCGGCCGTTGCCTCGCGGGAAGATGCACTAGCCGGGAGAACGCTGCTATTTCTTCTTCGCGGCCTCATCCAAATAATCGGCCCACCATTGCATCATTTTCCGGCGTTCTGGCAGGTATTGGGCATGATTGTAAGCGGCGCGTACTTGGTTGCGTTCGCTGTGAGCAAGCTGCCGCTCGATCACGTCGGGCGGGAAACCGTGCTCGTTTAGAACCGTGCTGGCGGTACTACGAAAACCGTGCCCTGTGGCGCGAGAATGATAGCCCATGCGGTATAAGGCATACAGAATCGTGTTCTCGCTCATGTGACCTGCCGGTTTATGTTGGTTGGGGAACACGTATTTCCATTGGCCGGTAACCGGCTGTAGCTCTTTCAGTATCGCTATCGCCTGCCGGGATAGAGGGACAATGTGCGGGTCCCTCATTTTCATTCGTTCAGCAGGAATACGCCATTCACCCTTGTCCAAATCGATTTCACCCCATGCAGCACCCCGTAGCTCGCCTGTTCGGACGAACGTTAATAATAGAAACTTCATCGCCAGCTTCGTTTGCAGCGAACCGTCGTAAGCCTCAAGCTTCTCCAGGTATTCCTGTAGTTCGTTCGGCTTGATGTAGGCGTGGTTCTGTTTCACTACAGGCTTTAGGGCTCCGCGCAAAGGCCCCGCGGGGTTTATGGTCGCGCGCTGTGTAATCACGGCATACGAAAATATCTGCCCGCACAGCTGGAGGACACGATGGGCAAGATCGGGGCCACGGGCTTCAATTGTACGCATAGCGGATAGCAGTTCGTGAGTTGTAATTTCCGCAATCGGGCGTGTGCCCAGCTTGGTGAAGACGTGCGTTTCCAATCGCGTAAGGGTTTTCTTTGCATATAGGGGAGTCCATTTGGCAAGGCGCGTCTGATGCCATTCTCGTGCAACAAGCTCAAATGTATTGGCGTGTTTGTCGGTAAGAAGGCGTTTGGCCTCCTTCTTAGCTTCAGAGGGGTCGTTGCCACCCGCCAGCACTTTGCGCGCTTGGGCACGCCGCTCCCGGGCGTCCGAGAGGGTAACGTCAGGATACACGCCTAACGCGAGGAGTTTTTCTTTCCCGGCAAAGAAGTATTTCAGCCGCCAGTATTTGCTGCCCGAAGGCGTCACCAGGAGGAACAAGCCCTCCCCGTCAGACATCTTGTAAGGCTTTGTTTTTGCTTTGGCATTTCGGACGGCAGTATCAGAAAGGCATTTGGGCATGGGGTACATTCTGATGGTGGTGGGGTATTAGTGCGAAAGATGTACCCCGAAATGTGGGTGGATGTCAACGATTATCGTTGGACCCTGGCGGCTGGCTTTCGCCTCGTGAGTGGCTCTCACTCTATCTCTGCCGGATTTTACTGAACCGAAGCGTCCACCGTAGTGGCGGGAGTGACGCCACCCACATTTGCCTGCTATCCTGCTGATGTAAGAAAATATGTTGCGTGTGGCTCGAATCACGTACCCCGTTTTGTACCCCTACTCTCTCTAGGGTCTAATGCGTGTCCAAATCGACACGGGAAGTGAGTCTTGAACGCTACCCGATTAGCGAGCGTTTGGCAAGCTCTAGTCGCCCGCTTGGCTGGCGATCAATGACTGCCACTGCAATGCGGCGCTAGTGGTTCTGAGGCTGATGCGACAGGTTCTTGATTAATTCGCGAATGTCCTCGGCTCGCCAAGCCGTGCATCGGGCAGATAGCTTGATTGGCTTCGGAAAACGTCCTGATTTCACTCCTTCCCACCAACTGGTTTTGCCGAGGGGGATAACACTAAGGACTTGTTGCAACCGCAAGAAGCCAGTTTCTGGAATATCGTACATACGCAAACCTTGCTTTTTTTCAACTCCTGATTGTACCATGACTTAGGGGCGGATGTCTCGGAGAATCGCACTGGCAGCGGGCTTCCAAGATTGCTGCATTGCAGCAACGTGTGTCTTCTGGGAGGAATATCCCCTTGGAGTAGTCTTCGAGCTTATGGCACGGCCCCAGCTGCGCGCGCCTGCATACGCCGTTGACTATCTCGATAGCAAGGATGCATACGAGTAGGCAGATCGCCGAACTAACAATATCCCCCTCATTGGACGTTGGGCAGGGCCGTAAGAGCGAACTTTGGCCGTTCGGAAATGAAACACATCTGTCCGGCCGACGCCGCTTGGCCTGCGGCAAGATCGGAGTCGCCGTGATAAAAACGGCGTTGCCCTTCGCCGGCTGAAACGGAACCCACGCTATGACGTTGGCGCTTCCGGCTCGATAGCGCCGACTACCGCAAAGCGCACTGGGAAGGGCGGCTCGACGAATACGTCAACACTACTACCTCCGGCAAGCACATTGCGTCGCACACGATCGAAGTCGCCGCCGTGTGGGCGCTTACGTCTCGCATTTCGCCGCAATTTCCTGCACAAAGCCACTTTCCGCCGCCAAAGACCCTGGCTGGCCCCAGGCTGAACACGGTATAGTGTTATGGCGGACGAGAAGACCGGGACGAACGCTTTAAGGTGAGTCGAGGACGCAGGTTAACGCCGGCGCCTTGATTCTTCCCTCCCCCAAAACTACAGTCCGCAAGGGTCCAGGCGGACCACAACGTCCCCAGACATTCCTGAAGCGAAAAGAAGCGACCGGATGGTCGTCGCGTGGAGCGTTCGCGCCTGGGGGCCGGCAAAGCCGACGGCGACGAGAAGAACATCAATAAGCGCATCGAGAAGGACATCGAGTCCCAGATAAACGAGACGGTCGGGAGATTCACGTGAAAACTCACGCTTGTGCCGCCGGAAATCCCAGAAAAACGCAGGTGACGACGGGGTGAACTGCTGCCCGCAGGCAGCCGGGTCACTCGGGACGTTGGTAAGGGCCATCGGGCATCGTCCTACAGGCGGTCTGCGGCGGGCCAGGACCACGCGAAGTCGGGAAAGCGATTGGAAAAACCGTCCCGGAAAATGTCCCTACATGGGTAGGGGCCAAGTGGCCCGCAACAGCCAAGAAAGGAGCGTCAGATCATGAAAGTGAAGATCAAGGACATCAAGCGAGGAAAGAACGACCGGCAAGAGGACAGCCCGGCGCTCGAAGAGGCGGCGATCGGCAAGCTGGCGGAATCCATCGACTCGGAAGGACTGCTGCAAGAGCCTGTCGTCACCGAACAGCTTGAGCTTCTGGCGGGGTTTCGGCGGCTGGCGGCGTTGGAACGGCTCGGGTGGACCGAGTGCGAGGTCCGGGTCGTTCCCGGCCCTGTGACCGAAACCAAAAAGCGGGTCATCCGCTTTACGGAGAATATCGCGCGGGCCGACCTGGAGGCTGCTGAGAAGTCCCTGGCGATGGTCGGGCTCTTGGACCTGAACCCCGGCTGGACCCATAAGGAGCTTGCGGCTCATGTGCACCTTGAGCAGTCCTCCGTCACGCGCTACCTCGCCTATCGCAACGGGACCCCGGAAGTGCAGAAGGCGTACCTTTCGGGAGAGATCGACCTGACACGGATGTACGCCATAGTCAAGCTGCCCCCGGACAAACAGAACGAGGCTCTGGTATTGGGCCTGTCCGGCGCGAAACGCGATGCCATCGAGAAAGTGGGCCAGAGCAGCCGCAAGGGGAAGTCGGCCAAGGACGAGGCTGGCAAAACCGCCAAGGTTCACTGCCTGCTGCCTACGGGCGTGCAGATCACCGTCAGCGGCAAGGGCTTGTCCCTGGGATCGGCTATCGAAGCGCTGACTGACGGAATTCGGGAAATGAGAGCAGCCAAGGCCAGCGGCTACACGGCCAAGACGTTCGCCGCTTCCATGAAGGACAAGGCCAGGGCCAAGCAGGAAAAGGCAACCGCAACGGACAACGAGGCGAAAGGATAAATCATGGTGCGCATCAGGCACGACATCGCTTGGGCAACGACGCTTCGCATCTTGGAGATATTTAATCTCCGCCCGGAGGAAAGACACGAGGCGTTCGCGATGGTGTTCGAGCACGTCAAGGACGGGCTGCTCGCTTATGAGAAGGAAACCAAAGACCTGCTCCACAGGTTAAGGCCGCTGACCAACTGAGGGCATTATGTATCGCATCTTACGTCGCATTCTGATTCTCACGGTGCTGCTTCTGGCGTACCTGGGGGCACTGGTGGTCTACACGGTGCCCTACGCCTGGCTTGTGGCCTTGGGCGTCGGGGCTTTCATGCTGCTGCGGAAAACCCACCGCTACACCGCTATGGGCAGTGCTCGATGGGCGGAGGCGGAAGATTTGGAGGGAATGATCGATGAGTAAGAAGGGTTTGATCCTTGGCCACACCGATGTCAAGAGGAGCAAGCTGCGCGGCATCAAGGCGCTGTTTGACCGCTCCCTTGACGATAAGGCCGCGTGTCAGCGGTTCTTGCAGGTGTTTCAGCGGAAACCGGCGAAACATCTGCTGCGGCTGACACCGGCGATTCACACAGCTTGCTTCGCGCCGAGTGGAGCCGGGAAAAATTGCTCGATCGTGGAACCTCTGCTTTTTACCGATAGCGATAGCGCCTTCGTCACCGACATAAAGGGTGAAAATGCAGAGCTTACCGGCCGGTTCCGGGAGGAAGTTTTCGGCCACAAGATTATGCGGCTCGACCCCTGGCACCTGACAACGGATAAGCCGGCACGCTGGAACGTGCTCGACCTGATCAAACCGAATGACCCGGAGGCGCTCGACAAAGCCCGTGCCCTGGCCGAGGCCATTGTCGAAAAGAGCCCGAATGACCAGCAGCCTCACTGGCCGAAGAAGGCCCAGGACTTCATCGCCGGCGCCATCGGCGCTGTCACCCAATTCTGCCCGCCGGAGCTTCGCAGCCTCCAGCAAGTGGCTGAAATCCTGGCCGACAAAACACTGCTGGCCCAGGTCATCGAGAAGATGAAGCATTCTTCCGCTTACGGTGGATTACTCGCCCGCAAGGGGTACGAGATGTCTGCCTCGGCAGATAAGGAACTGGACGGGATTTTATCGACGGCCAACCAGTCGCTTGCTTTCTTAAGCACTCTGGCAGTCATGGAGAGCACCAAATGCACTAGCGACTTCGATCTATCGGCGCTCTACGAGGGGAATGGTGCCACGATTTACCCAATTATTCCCCTGCAATACCTGAAGAGTCACGCGCCTCTGATGCGGCTGTGGCTGACCGCGTTCACCAAGGACATCGTCAGCCGGGGCATCAAGAACCCACGCCCGGTCAATGTGATCCTCGATGAATGCGCCGCTGTAATGGCGGGCCACGGAGACACTCTCGACGAAATGCTCACCGTCGGGCGCGGCTTCAACATGAAGGTCACGGCCATATTCCAGACGATGGCGCAGCTTCGCAAGCTATTCCCGCAAGGCCAGGAGGGTGTGCTTCTGGCAAACGCCTCGCTCCTGTTCTTCGCGGTCAATGAAGTTGAAGATGCCAAATACGTGGCGTCCAGGCTTGGTGAGGAAACGATCATTGTCCAGGATTGGGGCACGGGTGACAGCGAATCTGAGCAGCCAGCCGGACAACAGGGCGGGAAGAGCAAAAGCTACTCCCGCAGTCGCAGCCTCAATTTCCGGCAAGTGGCTCGCCAGCTGTTAAAGCCTGAAGAGGTCATTGGCCTCCATCCACGTGTGGCTCTCACCTTCACGCCGGGTCGTCCACCGATCTGGACCTGGCTGACCCGGTACTACGAGAAGAGTTTCGGCGAACCCACCGGCCTAAGCCCGGCAAAGATGATCTTCGACAGCGCGTGCATGTTCGTCTGCTCCGCCATGCTCGCGGCACTCTGGACAGCGGGGCTGTTTCATCACTGGTTCCGATGAGAGGAGGATTTATGGCCAAGAACATCCGCGAGGTCTTCGGCCCGGAGAAGGCTGGAGAGCAAAAGATCACAGCGCTGGAGGCCGTCAAGGAAGGAATTCAGACCGTCGCACAGCGCCTGTCGCTGAGAGAGATTTTTGGCGAGATCAAGGACGAGATGAAGGAGCAACTAAAGCACGGCAGTCACGAGCTGGCGTCGGCGCTATTCACGGGCAATGGCTACGTGCAATACGCCCGCAAGGAAAGCAGGGATGAACCGGAACATGGACTGTCGGAGCAGCAGCAAGAACGTGATCGCGGCGGGCGCGAAATGTAGTAGCGACCGCCAAACACAAACCCACTCTTTTCAAAGAAGGAGTTAGTCATGCATCTTTTCGCAGAAGCGTCGGGGAGCAATGCGGTCGGCACGATCATTGGCATCATTTTCATGATGGTCGGTGTCCGGAAGATCTGCTCCATCCTCGGTGGCAGTAAGACCGCCCGCGACACCGTGAAGCACGGCGGCCTGGCCATCCTTCGCAACCTCTTCTTCAAGAAGTAAAGGAGCACCCATGTCGGGAAACTGGCTTATCGATCTGATGATCGGCGGTGGCATCTTCGTGTACTTCTGGGTCAAGGTGGTCGGTGCGGTCGATGGCGACGGCGAGATCAAGAAGACCACGAGCGAAGGCATCATTGCCTGCATCAAACGCCTGTTGAAGTAGTAACCCAGGCAGGCGGGGTGCGCCCAGCCCGCCGCCTCTTACAAGAAAGGAAGGTGATTCGTGGAAATCTTTGGGCTCGTTTTCTTTATTCTTTTCGCCAACGTCTCCGGTGTGATCGGTGCCGCGTACTACCACTTCGCATGGGGGGTGGGAAATATGAAGCGCGAGCTGGCAGAGGCGAAGGAAAAAATCGCCAGGCTGGAGAAGCATGGCGGCACGACGGCAAATGACGCCGCAAAAGCAGCGTGAGCGATTGCGAATGCGGGGCGTGCCCAGCCCCGCCATTTTCTCAGGAGTAAGCATGGAGACATTTGTGGCCGGGATTATGGTCGGTGCTGGGCTCGTTATCCTCTACATCCGGCGGAGGGCATCGGCGAGAACTGAAAAAGATGCTGCGGCGTTGTGGAGGAAGTATAGGCACATTATCTCTGACGGCCCGTGGCCTGGAAGTTGAGGACGGCGCGTCTTAGCCGGTCTCGGCGGAGGAGCAGCATGGCAGGAATTGACGAAAGGCTGGATCGCATCGAGGCGATGCTCGCCATCATCATTGGTCGCCAGCAGTCCCATGAGTGGTACGCCGTCGAGGAGTTTGCCCGGCTTGTGGGACGTTCCACGTTTACCTGCCGCGAGTGGTGCCGCCGCGGTCGCATCCACGCGCAGAAGAAACATAGCGGCCGGGGCAAGCACGCTTCCTGGGCGATTTCCCACGCGGAGCTGCTCCGGTTTCAGCGGGAGGGGCTGCGGCCTGCTCCGCGTCAAGAAGTATCTCCGAACGAGGCGAGCGCCTCGTGATTGCGTAAAGGTGTCCGGCAATGATCGGCAGGAACAGGAAAGGCCGACGCACGGTGGGATACCGGGAACAACCCGGTCCCGGCGCGCACTCCGCGGCCGACGTTTTTGTCGCTGACCGTTTGCGGTTGGTAGATGCGATGCCGCAAGGCGATTGCTTCATCGTGGTGAACTGCCATGGCGAATGTTGGGACGGGGCGCGGTGGGTGGCGCTGTGGAGCGATGCGGTGCAGTTCCGTCGTCCTGATCCCGCCTACGAGTTATGCGAAGCGGCAGCTCTCGAAGCCAAGCAGCTTACAGGAGAGGCCGCGATGGTGTGCTACATCCCGCTCGGCACGCCCGCGTCCTTCGTTCTTGCCCCTATCCCTGATCTTTCTCAAGTGGATTTGCGGGACTTCGCCCGCAAGCCCGAGGTGTGCTGAATCGCCAGCTTCTTGATCGTCCCGTTCCGCAGGTGAATCTGAATCTGAGCAACACGGCTCATGTGATTCACTCGTGTGATGTGGACCCAGATTTCACTCACCAGGCTGCGAATCTTCGCCTTCAGCTTGCGGCGGACCTCCCGCAACTCTTCCCCCTTGACCGATCCCATAAGGTCGAGCAGGGACTGGACCTCTCCCAGGTTGACCCCCTTGCTGCTCGCGGCGTCGGCCTTCAGCTCCTCCAAGCGCCTCACGGTTTCCTTCTTCGTCTTGTGAAGCGCCTTGAGCAGGCCGACATAGACCTCCGGGTTTTCTTCTGCCGGGTCCGACGCCTTCTGCTCGGCGTCCTGAATGCGGTGATCCATCACCACCAGCTTGCCGGTCAGGTCGGCGATTTCCGCCTCGCGCTCATCACCTTCCTCTTCTCGTCCCAGCACGTCGGCCGGCGTCAGCTCGGAGAGCGCTTGCAAAACCGCCTGCTCGAATGGCGGGTACGGGAACGACAGCCCCTTGCCGCGGCGGGTCGAGCCGTTGGCGGTTGCCCCGGAGGTAAGGTAGCGGTAGGGCCGCGTTTCCCCGCCGGGCGTCGTGGCCTGCCGGAAGGTGTGAACCGACATTTTGGTGCGGTCCTCGGCGTGGAAGACGATACCGGTGAACAGGTTCGTCTCGAACTCGCCGGGCCTGCCCAGCACGCGGAACCTCGCCTTCATCCCCGCCTGGACCTGATAGAACCGCTCCTCGTTGACGACCGGAGGGAAGTAGCTCTTGATCGGCTCGCCGCACTCGACCTTCCTGCCCGCGTCATCGCGCATGCCGGGCTGGAATTCGCCGTAGGCTGCCTTGTTGGACAGGATTTGCAGGACGTAGGAATCACGCCAGCGGCCCGAGTCGCCAAAGGGCGGGTGCTTTTCCGGATGGGCGACGAGGTGATGCAGGATGCGTTGGACGCCCAGGCCATCGGCACTCATCTGGAAGATGGTCCTGACTGTCTCCGCGCGGTCGGGGATGAGCTGGTAGCCTTTTTCGGTCAGTTCCAGCCAGCGCGGGGCCATCCGTGTCATAGGTAAGCCGTCGGAAGCGGCCCGCTCCTTCTTCTTGGCCCAGGCGTCCTTCAGGCGGAATGACTTTGTGGCCGATTCCTCGTGGGCACGGCTCATGTAGATGATCGGCTCAAGCAGGGCGGCGATGTCGTTGATGCTGTCCTGCGTGTAGGTCCGCCTCGGTTCGCGGGTGACGATGGAGACACCAGAGTTTAGAATGGAGATGAAGAGTTGAAGGGCCTCGCCTACCTTGTTGCGGCTGAGCCGGTCGATGCTCTCAATGATGAGGACGGAGCCGCGCAGGACGCGGCCGATGCGGATGGCCTCCAGGAACTCGGCCAGGGCACCGACCTTGGCGTTCGCGCCGCGGAAGGCGGACACGCCGAGGTCGTTGAGGGTGAGGGATTCGTCGAGCACCCACCCGTTCTCGCGGCAGACCTCGACGGGGAACTCGAACTGGCGTCGGAAGCTCTCGCCCTTCTGCTGCTTTTTGGACGAAAACCGGATGTAGGAAAATGCGCGTGTCACCAGCGGAGCCTCCATGCTCGCTGCCTTCGGACGGATGGCAACCATGATCGCACCTCAGAAACGCAACCCTGTAACCCAGAGTATTATAGGCAGCTTCATGCAAAGTGACAAGACGTGCGATATTGCCACGTGCATGTACCACACCGGCATCGACCCGTTCACGAAAAAGCCTGTGCATATCGCGCGGGACTTGCACGATCGCAAGCTGCAGCGGGCGCTCATGCAATTCTTCAAGCCGCAGAATTATTTCCAGGTACGCAAGGCCCTGGAGCAGGCCGGACGCCAGGACCTGATCGGTTCGGGTTGCGATGCCTTGATTCCCGCGCAGCCGCCGCCGGAAGCGCTGCGGGCCCGGCGCGCCCGCGCCAACCAGGATTTCCGCGGCGACTACGTGCACACGATTGCCAAACGTCCGGACCGCAAAGAGCCGCCCTCCTCGGCCAGCCCCGGCTACCGTCCCGGCCGCAAGTCCGCGCGCAGGCGGCCGCGCAAGGCTAGGTGAGCCGAACCGCCATGTCCGCACAAGTCTTCATCGTCGCGCCCGAACAAGCCGCCCAGACGCTGGCCGCTTTTCTGCGCGCTCAGTTACCGGGCCAATCCTGGGGCCAGGTGCGGCGCCTGATCGAAACGCGCCGTGCCAGGATCGGCGACGAGCTGTGCCTCGACCCGGCCCGCCGGCTCAAGGAAGGCGAATTGGTAGAGCTACTCGCGCTGCCGGCGGCAAAACCGCGCCAGCTTGAAGAAATTACCATTCGCTATCTGGATCTGCATATTGTCGTCGTGGAAAAACCATCCGGCATATCGAGCGTGCGCCATCCTTCGGAACGCGTCTGGAATGAACGCCGCAAGGCCCTGTCGCCGACTTTGGAAGACATCGTGCCGAAGCGGATTGCCGCTCTGGAGCAGCGGTCCCGCAAGGGTCCGCTGCGCCGGCTGCGTGTTGTCCACCGGCTGGACAAGGAAACGAGCGGCCTGCTGGTTTTCGCCCGCACTGTGGCGGCCGAGCAGGGACTCGGCCGACAGTTCCGCGCCCACACAGTCATCCGCCGTTACCTGGCCATTGTCCCTGGCGCCGTGCCCGCGCAGCGCATCGCCACGTTCCTGGTCCGCGACCGCGCCGACGGCCGCCGCGGCAGCACCGCCGTGCCGGGCCTGGGTAAGGAAGCCATCACACACGTGGAGGTCGAGGAGAAACTGGCTGGCTACACGCTCCTTGCCTGCCGATTGGAAACAGGCCGTACGCACCAGATCCGCATCCACCTCGCCGAGCTCGGCCATCCCATCTGCGGCGAGAAGGTGTACAACCGCAAACCGGGAGGCGCGCTCCGGGCGGACGCCAGCGCCGCGCCGCGGCTGGCCTTGCACGCCGCCGAGCTTGGCTTCGACCATCCTGTCACGGGCGCGCCGATGCACTGGACCATGCCCCTTCCCGCCGATCTGCAAGCTTTCCTGGAACGGCTGCGTGGCCGCGTTGCATGACAAGGAGAGGCCGTGATAGAGATCAAATGGACCGACACCGATCCGGAAACCGGTCAACGGCGCTTCTTGTGCGCCGATCGTTTTGCCGGCCAGTGGCGTTTCAAATGGAAGCCGCAACGCCGGGGCGAATGGACGCGTGGACTGGCCCCCACGCGCGCGATGTGGGAGCACGTCCTGGACAGCTTGAAACGCCGCTACCGGCGGCGCGAAGGGGTCAGCGACGAGGATGTGGACCAGGTGGAACGAATACTCGCGGACTGGAAAGAGCCTTACGCAGGCGAGGAATGATGCAGAATCCTGATTCAGCCAACTGGAGCAGCATGGGCGGAGTCCTTGAAGCGGACTGCCAAAATGACTTTGCCACTTTGCCACTGAGTTTGCCACGGTTGGCAAACTCAGGTGTCGCTGCAACAGCAATCGCCAGTGGAAGCTGCGTCCGAAAAAAAATTGAGTTTGCCAGTTTGCCACGTTTTTGGGGGCGGGGGGGGCTGTGCACTTTGTCCGCCGTTGTCCATCGTCCGCCCGCCAACGCACTTGGCGGACCAGGGCGAAGTTGAAAAAAAGTTGCTGAATTCTTGCCGGAAGCTTCGGAGTCCTCTTGACGGTAAACTCGCTTTATGCATCGGCAGACCAAGATGGCCAAGCCCAATCGTTTCCTGGGAACGTCCGGATCACTATTATGACCGTGCGTTAGCTTGCATATTGGCACCAGGCGAGCACGTATATCGGTCCCGAAGCAGCTGTGCAAAGAACGATTGCGACGAGTAGCGGCCAGGAAGGGGAGGAAGACGATGTCAAAGGCGAAGAAGAAGCGCCAAGAGGCCCATCCAAGACGCAAACGAACCGCCGCCGAAAAGCGAGCGCGGCGCGAGCGCAAGAAGAAATTCATGACCATCTTTATCAGGGGGAAGCAAAAGCGCGTTCCGCGGCCTCCCGTGATTGACGATCTGCCTGTCGACGAATTCATCGCCAGGAATGCGGATCCCATTTGGCTGCACGAGAACGGGCTCTGGGAGCTCATGACTGCTGATGGCGAAACCTAATCCGCATGGTGTATCGGCTGCTACTTGCTTCTGGTCTTCGGCCTGACCCCTGAATAGGGGTCGCTATGCTGAAACGAACAATGGGGGCCGCTATGGCAGATCCGCAAAAGGCTGCAACAGCTGTTTCGGCCGTTAGCAACGGGAACGGCCTGGAAACCGTGACCTTGGGGCTTGGCAGTCGCTATCAGTACCTGGAACCGGGTCAACCTTCCCAGGCCAACGCCAGGCCTCGAGGTTTGCTGCCCGTGCCCGCGCCGGTGGCCGCGTTTGTCGCCGCGGAAGAGGTCCGCGTTTTGCGGCAGCACGGCATTCAGCTTACCGAAGATGCCAACCGGCGGATGCTGAACGACGCCACGCTGGACGCCTATTACCCTACGAGTGGGTCAGTTACCGGGAGACGCCTCAGGGCGTGGAGGTGCTTGCCGTTGGTCTCGATGAAATCGACCGGCTTTCCAAGCAGCCAGTCAGCGACGACACGTCCGTTATCCGTACAAGGCAGATGTGAATGTTGCGGCTCGAAGTCCCTCCGCGCGCCCTGTTCACGATGATTCGGTCGAGTCGTTCGCCGTCTGCTGGCGTACAAACTCCTCATCCAGCCCCAAAATATCAGCGATCTCGGCGGCAGACATGTTCTTGGCAGCCATCTTGGAGATGGCACGAAGCTTTAGCTCCATATTGAGCTGCCGTTCTTTTTCCTTCCCTTTCTCCATGCCTTCTTTGAGGCCCTCTTCCCTGGCTTCCTGGTAGACGCGCGTCTCGCGGATATCGTGCACTTGCAACATGGCCTGGATCTCCTCCCGACTCAGCCGGGGCAATTTGTAGAGCACCACGGTTTCGATCAATTCTACCAAATCGTGCTGCAGCGCTGCATCCTGGATTTCTTGCTTGGTGCGTAGGATCAACTCGCGTGCCCTGGCCGGGGCTTGGCTTTCGGCTTGGCGGAGCAAGTAAAGAATGGATAACCCCAGCGGGGCATGGGCCAACTCGGACATCTCGTCCAGATAAAAGCGCCGGATTACCCCGGCGTCCAGCAACGGCTGGTAAGGCGCCAGCTCCGCAGGCTCCAGGGCCCGGCTGCCGAACAGGACCACGCCACAATAGGCTTGGCCCGGGTTATGTTGTTTCAGATAGGTATAGGCCTTGACGAGCAGGTCTGCGAATACGCTGGGCAAGTGGTAAAACTGCACTTCCAGGAAATAGAGCGGCAACCCCGGCTCCTTGGGCCGGAACACTCCGTCGCTGCGGTGCGCCGTTTCCTTGAATTCAATGGCCTCGTACTCGTAACGCGCTGCCATCTCCCTCGCCATGTCATCCGGCATGCCCAGCACCAGGAAGAACGTCTCTGGACTGGTGGCAAACAGCCGATAGAAAATCGGATCCGTGATCATTGGCGCCGGGTTGTCTTCGGAGTCATGGAGTGGCGAGCTTCTTGGCCGCAAAACGTCTTGGAGCCAGCGGCACCTGTCGCGACCGGTGGTATCGTCTTCATCCCGCGCCCAAGTATGAGAAGACCAGGCCTCGCTGTCAAGATTCTCCGAGCCCGCCGAAGTTCGCCTCCCTCCTAGCCAACGCGGTTCACCGGATGCTATTGTAATCGTTGCTGCCGTCCTCGGTTCTAATGCGGGCGTGGGAGAAGTAGGAGAAGAAAAAGGTTCGGGAGTATTTTCAAGAAAGACTCCCGTCCCTGTCCCCTCGGAGTGAACCTGCGATGAACGAAAACGCGTGGGCCCAGCTGATTCAAAACACGGTTTTCTTGTCGCCAGCAACCGTAGAGCGATTTGCGGAGGAATACGGCGATGCGGCTGTCATGCCCGTCGCCTTTCGAGGGATTCCAAGTGATGGGGCCGTGCCGCACAACAATGGTTATCCGGTTCCCCACGGCGGCGCGTGGTATTCCTTGTGGGGCATGCGTCCTTCGCGAGACGCGTGTTCGCTTGCACTCGGGTTGAAGCGGCGAGACTTGGAAAACGTTTCCAGGCGACCCGTCGCCTGCACCAACGGCACTACGGTCGAGAAGGTCTGGAGAGTTCATCACGTTTACGAATGTGGCCTCTCGGCGTCCTCGGTTGTGCACAGAGCCGCTTGCTTTACGAATCTAGCCAATCTGGTCCTTGTTAGCAGGGAATATCATGAGATCCAGCGCAGCTTCATTCATGGAGCTGGACACGGCGGTGAATGGCTAAAGTGGATAATCAGCGTGCTTTACCCGAAGGCGAGTCGCGGTTTGGGCCCGCTAGTGTCTCAGCCCGACGGATCCCCCGACATAGCTCGAGTGAACGTTGCCATTGAGAACAGCGAAGCGTACGCCGATTTGAAGAACGCAAGAGAGCAGAGACCTGCGGGCAGCGACATTGCCACGAGACGGTGGAAGGATGCGCAAACCGGGATCAGTCAAAATGTGATTCCGGTGACCAAAAGTGTTTCAGAACAGCAAGTCAGGAAGCCAGCTGACCCTGTGACCCCGGCAGCGGGTGGATGGATGTCGCCAAACGAGGTTACGGATGAATTGAAAAGACGTGGCTATATTGCTCGGCAGAATAGCCAGTCTCAATCACTTTACCTCAACCTCGGCGGAAAGAAGTCTGAACTGAATCGAAGCGACTTTAGAGGCGTCGTTTTGTTCTATCCGAACAATCACCTCATGTTCGGAGTGGTCCCCGCAGAGGTGACTGAATTCCGTGAACTAGTGATGGAGCGAATAGGGCAGCGTGAATGGAGAAGACGAGAGGGGGTTCCCGGTCCCACGCAAGAGCTTAATCGTGTTGCTGTGAACGTTTTCCTCTCTCAAGTAGGCGAACCAGGAATGATCTGCCGCGTCAACGGAGCGGACATTCGATTTGATGGTTATGCAGAAACGCTTAGATTTCAGAAGGGTAGGTGTGAGTGGCGTGATGTGGAAGCATTCCTGAAGAATCTAGACAGATTCTGCCTGCAAGTGAGCTAGCAGCTAGGGGGGGAGATCGGAAGCCAAAGGAGGGAAGCCAAGGGACAGAATTCCGATGTGCAGACCCCGCAAGGCGCAGCCGATAAAATAGTCGCCAGGTCACCGAAAGGAGAGCAGCCTATGGGAGGTGCAGGTAAGCCTCAAGCCAAGGACGCGTTCGCCGGTTGCAAGCCCCAACGGGTTCACTGCACTTGGTTGAGCGAGCGAGACAAGCAATCGGCTCGCTCGGCGGAGATCATTCGCCTCGTTGTAGACGAGGAGCGAGGAGACTGCGGCCCCTGGGTCAATGCGGACTACCAGGAATCTTTTCTGAAGAACGTGCAGGAATTCATCGGCCCGACGAGTGCCGTGCTTGCGACTTACGCGGGCACGATCACGGCGCCTATCGATCCGCCAGACCCCACACTTGACTCCCTTCGATCCGGCCTGGGCGCGTTGCAAGCGGCCCTGAGGCGCGTACATGTCGGGCGGGGGGAAATGCTGCTCGGCATGGACGGCTGCGTACCAGGGGAGACGACGCGACTGCAGACCGTCGTGCACCTGCGCGGTGAGCCTGATGTCTCGCTGTCCAACACGACCGTGAAGCTCTATCCGACTTCAGAGGAGCGGCCCTCCCTGCTTGGCTGGCAGCTCTGTGAAGCTTCAGGGCACGTCCCAGATGAGTTGGTTGTCACGCGCCGCATGCAAACGGCAGTCGGGACGGTTCTGGTGCTCGTTTGCAATGACGCCGCTCTCTTTTCGGCACGCTCGCAGGCAAATCTTCGCGGCGGCCTTGGATTGGCAATTCGCCAGCATTTTTTGGAACAAGCGCAGACCGAGCCGAGGCCCGCGTACGTTTTGATGGCCACGCACTGGCAGGGCACGAATCCTGACACGGGGAGGTGGTCTGGCGAGGCCTTTCGCCAGGCGAGTGAATACCTGGCCGACAAAACCGGAGCCACGGTGGTTATTACGCTGCGCGCTCCCAGCACACAGCTAGAAGCGGCCGCCTCGCGCTTCCGCGTACTTGGACCGCGGGAGAATAAAGTGGCGACTCTGCTCGTCAGAGACGGGCCGCCAAGCTAAGCGCCATCTTTTGCCGTGGGCGAACCCGAATGGAGGCGTGTCCCTCTCCCGTTTGCTCCAGTCCGTGAGTGCCTGGCGGAAGTCAGTCTGGGTTGGTAAGGACCTTAGCCGATACGCCGTGATTTTCGACTTGGCCGAGCGCGCCGCCCGGGTGAGGCCTTGGCGCCGAAAGACCGACGAATGTCCTCGCTCGTGAACGTCGGAGCAGTTCGCCGGCGTCGCTCTTGGATCATCTTCCAGAACTCGGGGTTGCTTCCCAAAATGACCTGTTCGATATCTCGGCCCTCAACAGCGATCACGAGCGCCGCGGGCGGCCCCGCCGCGTGATCAAGATACGATCATGTTGCGCTGCGTTCACGAATTCGCTAAGCCGTGCTTTGGCCTGTTTTAAACCGATGAGCTTCATAGGATCTCCCTCGTCGTCCGGTGTCCCGGTTTGCGCCGGATTGCTCGAATATGCACTACTCCCTCATCCTCCTCTGCCGCGTGCGAGCCCGGCGGCCGTCGTGCGAATAGTGTGCGCAGCCGCCATTTGGGTATGACTTCAACATTCTTTGAGAAGATAACCTGCACGAGAACGGGCTCTGGGTCAAAACCTAGTCCGCAGGGGAGCTTTCCTGGGTAGTCATCATGATCCAGCCGAGGCGTGGATTTCCGGCACGTAGCCGGCACGAATCGCTGCCACTATCGATGGCGGTGTTAGAACACGCACGTCCTTACCTTTGGATCGCGCCCGACGCCCCCGGTAACCTCGCGGCGACCAGGCGAACAGGCTGCCGCCCCAAACCAGGTAAGCTTGTTCTTCCCGCGCCCCAAGGGTCACGAACACTCCATCCGGCAGCTTGTCCAGCGCCCCTCTGAAGGAGCGTTTGGAGCGATCCGGGGCCACCCGCTCGGCGTGCAGAAGGTTGTCAATCTCCGCGGCGGTCGGCCTCTGCGACCCGTTGCTGCCTGGATGGGTCTTCTTCCAGGCGTTGCAAAAAGCAAGGAAGCGCCGGTAGCGACATTCGGCACAGGGGCGGTGCCCGGCTGCGAGGGCCGTCGCCTCATCGAGGAAGAACAGCTCTGTGTAGCGGTTCGGCGTCATGACCGTGCGCTTGCGGCCACGGAACTCCAGCACGCAGACGAGCCAGCGCTTCACCAGCCACGCTCGCTTAATGTGACCTTCCGCGTTGTGCAGCACGCCCCGATTGCCCATGAACGTGCCCCGCTCCGGAGTGGCAATGATCTCACCAAACGGAGTGACACGGTTTTGCTTCGCCATCGGCAATTCTCCCGCCCTGGCCCGTCCTCACCCGGCCCGCGAGAGGTTGCGAACCCTCCCGCGAATCAGGGCGCGACTGCGAGCGTGAACTTCTGACGCGCGACGCCGACCCGCTGCCTGGCTGTGGACACCGTCCTCTCCAATCCCCAGCTCAGGGCGCGCTCATCCAGCCTGCGCACCTCGCGGTCAATGCTCGCAGTGACCACGACCGTGACCTTTCCGGGGCTGTCCGGGATGCCTGAGAGCAGGCCGGTGCGCTCGTCCATTGTGAGCCACGCCGGACCCTGCTGCAGGGCGAAGCGTGGCTTTTCGATGTCCCAGAAGTTGAGCGTCTCCTTGCCGCCGACCACGCGCGTACGTAAATCGCCGACCGAGCGGAGGGCGGAAAGCCGATAGCGATATTCCCGTCCCACGTTCGCGGTGAGAACGGGCCGAGAACAGAGAATCGGCCGAGGGGCCTCGGTGAAGTCGGAAGGTCCGCTTCGATTTCCCTTCTCATCCACCGCCACCACGCGGTAGTGGGCCCGGTTGGCGTTGGGCAGGTTGACCTCCGCGCCGATCACGGCAGCCTCGGTCGCCGCGACCTCGGTCACGAAGTTCGCGGGACGCGTGGCGGGAATTTCTTTCGACATGCCGACGCTGGCCTGGAACGGTTTGTCACTGACCGTGAAGCCCTTCTCGTCGCTGCCGTAGATCCGGTACCTGACCGGCTGCCGTCCCGCCCGATTGGGCTGCCAGCGCAGCAGTCCGGCGCCCCGGTCCGGATCCACGGCGAGGGTCACGTCAACGGGCGACGCAGGTCCGCGCGGCGTGAAGCTCCAGGTCGAACTCCATGCGCCCCAGACGCCTTTCTCATCCTTGGCCCTGACCCGCCAGTAGTACATCTGATCTGGGGCCAGCAGACCAGCGTGTGGCAGCGTGTACTGACACTTGCCGCGGTCAGGCGTCTTCGAGATCAGCTTGTAGAAGTTGGTGGAGAGAGGCCAGCTCATGTCCTGCCGATCGGAGAGCTCAAAATGGTAGTCGGCTATCTGGTCGCCGTCCGGATCTTTGGCAGGCGTCCACCGGAACGCGAAGGCGGTGCCTTCGGCTGCGCCGCCATCCGGCGGGAAGGCAGGCGCCGCTGGAGCTTGCGGTGGCCGGGAGATGGACCGCTCGACCCACTCGTGCGTAAGCCGCACCTTCCGTCCGCCCGAAGACTGGTCCGTGTAAACGAACTGGTTGTCCCCGACCGACATTGCCGGCAGAGCGAGCGGAGCCATCTGGATGTCGTTCACGATACCAAGACGCTTGAGGCAGGCGCCGGCGCCCAGCTCGCAGCGGAGCCTGTATTCGTAGCGCGCCGGCCCATCGGGCGGGAAGAACCTTCCAAGGTCCGGCCCGGTTTCCATCCACGACTTCCCATCCCACGAAAGCGAAACCTTCGCTCCGCTCCCCACCACCTCGAGCTTGCCGCCCACGAACACGTACGGGCTGCGCAGAATCCACACGACGGCGCCGGTCTGCCCCTCCTCGGCCGTCAGCTCTCCGCCGCGCGCCTGGATGCCCACGGCCGAGGCTGCCCCTTTCCGCCACAGGTCTCCGGAGAAGTCCGGCCGGTATTCCCACAGTCCGTTGCAGATCGTGTCCGGATACCTCGGCTTGTCCGGGCCGTGATACTTGACCGGGTCCGCATGCCCCCAACGCCAGGTGATGGCCTCGTTGGGCCGCAGCGTGAGGTTCATGGAGGTGCCGGCTGTGCAGTCGCGGTCCCCCGCGGGCTTCCCGTCGAAGATGAAAATGGAGGCTTCCCACTCGTCGTTGGCGCGCTTGTCGGGGTTGAGGATCCCCTGCGTGTGGCTGCGCTTGATCAGGTCATGGTCGCGCACGAGGTCCTGCTCCCCGGCGATGGTCTGGTTATCCCGCAGCAGGTACATGCAGTGCATGTCGCCGTCGAAGAGGTTCCAGCGGCCGTCAAAGAACGCCTGCGACACGCAGTGGCCCACGAGCCGGGCAGGCGTCACCTTCATCCCCGCCCGGCGCCAAAGGCCGGCCAGGCAGATGGAGTCGTTCCCGCAGGTGTTGTGCCCGTAAACGTTGAAGACCTTGACCGGGTCCCCCAGCTCGGCGTTGTCGCCGCCCCAATGATAGCGATGGCGGATCTCCTGGAACCAGAGGGCGAAGGCCTTCTCCCGGTCCGTCATGCCCGGCTGCACGGCGGCGGCCACGATCTCGTCAAGCGTGCGGAACGTATTGCGGCCGTTGGAGAGCCACGGGTTGACCAGGTCGGTCGTGCCCACGTTTTCCAGCCGGACGGCGCGGTTCGACTCCCAGGTCTGCTCGAGCGCCGGCCCGTCCATCATCCCCACGCCAAGCGGCGAACGGCAATTTGTGCCGTCCATGGTGCCCCCGTGCCGGATCACATAGACATGCCGGTCGGCCGCAATCTCCTCGACGTGCCGCTTCGGCACGTCCGTCGGGCAATGGTTCGACCGCCAGGGGGCTAGCGCGTCATGGGAGCTGGGAGCCGAGCCGAGGACAGCCAGGATTGCGATCAGCGTCCGCATGCGCTCCTCCTCACAGGTGGCCGGTGCAGTCGTTGGGCACGCTCAAGCAAGCCGTCGGCGCTGACAGGCTTCTGCGTAAGTTCCTTCAAGGTCCAGAGGGACAGAAATGGCCTTATCCAGGGCCAGCGGCAGCGTGGGCAATGATTGACCCAGGTGCAAGACTGTGGGCCAGGTCTCAATCTGCTCGACCGTCGGACGCCGGACCGGCCGGTAAGCGACTGCATACAAGGGTTCGGAGGGCATGCGGAAAGATTCACCTACGTCCAGAAGTTCTACCAGTTCATTGTGTAGATTTGCCAGCCGGCTGGTGACAATATCGACTATGATCAAGCTGATGCCCTGTTGCAGATAGCTCGCACACTTGACCGCAAAGGCCCGGCGGAACTCGGGGCGATCTTTGTTGCCCGGGCTGATGAGCTCTACCGATGCCACCAGGTTCGGTCCTCCTTTCGTGTTGATGACCTGAATTTCCAAGCTGTCCGGGAAAATTGCCGGTATTTGTTCCTCGGCATAGTAGCCACGGGGCAACACATTGTTGTTGAGTGCATCGGCGATGGCCCCGGCCCAACGGGCATGGAGGGATTCCCAGTGGCGCGCGACGCTCAATGGCGGATGAAAGTGGTCCAAGAGCGGCATGCGCGTGCTCCTCACGAAAAAATATTGCTGGTTGCTTCTAAAGCGATTCTAATGAAGACTGATCTGCTAAACAACGCAAGTGTAAAACGACAGAGCCGCTCCAACTTTCCGCTTGCTATCGATGATTACCGTCACAGCTTTCTCTGTTTCGGCAGCATGAGTCACAAGCGCGACGAGCGTCTGAGCAAGTAGCAAGCCCAAAAACAAAGAGCAGCGGCAGCAATGGTGAGGAGAATGAACACAGGGTCAGTCGCCAGGTGGGACCCTTCCGCCAACATGCGGGCGAAATGTGCCAGGGTGATGAGGCCAAAGATTACGCCGGTGATTAGGACATAAGCCTTCATCAGAATCGTCTCCCGGGCTAGCTCATTGTTTTTCCGCCGTGATTGCAAGCCAGGCCCCAAGCTCATTTTCCGCGCAGAGGTTCTTCCCGTGCCAAAGCGGTGTGCTGGAGGATCCAATCTCCCATGAGTTGCAAGGCGGCGGGCGCGATTGTCTCTTCAATCTTCCCGTACTCGGCCGGCGCGCCGCTTTTGCAGGTCTGAAAGAGATGATTCAGGCCCGGCAGCAGCTTGATGGTATAGTCCTGGTTGCCGCCCGCCTTGAGCGCCTTCTCGATCGCCCCGAGGTTTTCCTTCGGCAGCACCTGCGTATCCTTCTCGCCATTGAGCGCCAGGACGGGGCATTTCACTCTTTGCAGCGCGGTGGCAGGATCAAAAACGATAAAGAAGCGGAACCAGGGACTCAGGACCATCTTGATCTGGCCTTCCAGAACGCCCTTGGACTTGTCCGCCTCCTTCTTTTCTTCAGCGCTTGCCTTGGCCAGCAAGGCATCCAGCGCCTGGTGAATTTTCTTCTCGGCCTCACGGTTGTTTTTTTCTTGCTTTGCAACCTGGAGTATGGCCTGCTGTACGGCCTTTTGCCGGGTAAGGGCAGCCTCGTCTCCACCCATGGCTTTCACAATGGCGGCGCCCTGCAAGTACAGCACTTCCTCGCCGGTCAGGCCGGTCCCGGCCATCAGGACGATGAAGGCAATGTCCCGCGAGCGGGCGGCCAGCATCGGGGCAATGACGCCGCCTTCGCTGTGGCCGATCAATCCGATCCGTTTGGAATCGATCTCCGGCCTGGCTTTGAGAAATTCCACGCCGGCCTCCACGTCCTGAGCGAAGTCTTCCGTCGTGGCCGTCGCGAAGACGCCGGTGGACTTGCCCACGCCGCGGTCGTCCACGCGGAGAACGGCAATTCCCCGGCGCGTCAGATAGTCGGCGAGAACAAGAAAAGGCTTATGCCCGAGAAGAGCCTCGTTCCGGTCCTGTGGTCCCGAGCCGGTGATCAGCAACGCCACCGGAAACGGATCAGTGCCGCGCGGCTTCGTCAAAGTGCCGGCTAACTTGACTCCCGCCTTTTTGTTCTCGTAGACCACCTCTTCCTCGAGATAGGGATAGGGAGGCTTGGGCTCTTGCGGTCTGCTCAGCACAGGCTCCTTGTCCGCATGTTTTAGAACGAGCGGGAAGCTGGCTCCGCCCTGCTTCCAGTCGCCTTTTATCTCCGCACCGCCCGCCTTGAGCGTGCCCTCGAAGCTGGCCATCCCCTTCTTGAACTCAAAGCGTACGGTCCTGTCCTTGAGGCTGGCTTCGTCCAAAGGGATGCCCTTCGCGCCCTGGTCGGGGCTATCCATGGTGGCGGTGTAAGCGCCGTCCGGTTTCCGGGAGACATGAAACACGAGCCTCAATTCCAAGGCCCCGACCTTCAGCGTTCCCTGCCAAATCCCTTCGATTCCCCTGGCGGCGGGCTTCTGCTGCTTTGCATCATCCGCATGCAGCCGGCCCGCCTGCAGCAGCAGGCAAAACGTGACGGCCGAGAGAATCGTTCTGGTGATCCAGTGCATGAGAAATCCGACTCGCTTTCTAAGGCAACTTCTTCCTTGGTAAACAACCCGGAAATCGGCCTTGTTCCTCTTGCTCTGCTGGGTTTGATGCTCGATCGCTCCACCACGAAAGTACGCGCCGGCTTAACCTTGCCGCTCAGAATTTGTCCGCCTTGACGGACACTCTTTACCAGCTCGTGAAACAACTCTTGCCTCATGGGTCACTCCAGAACCTTTTGGGTTTTACCTTCCTCCCGAGCCGAACGCAAGCAGGCATCAACGACTTGCTGAGTCTTCAGGGCTCGTTCACCCCATTGCGGTTCCAGTTGTCCGGACGACACGATCCCGGCGAACGTCCGGATCATATTCGTTTCCTGGGCGTCCGCGGCGCCGTTGCTGTATTCGTGGACCGCAAAGCGACGGCGGTTGCCTTCCATGTTAAAGTTGCAGCCCTGCACGCGAAACACCGGACGGTTTACCTCGAAGCCGACCTCGCTGCCGTAGAACGGCACGACGAAGTCGGGCACGACCAGATAGCCCTCGGTCCCACTCACGACCGCCCATTGCTGGTTCTCGGCTCGGAATGAGCAGTAGAACGAGGCGCTCGGACCGTCGCGGTAGAGGAACTCGCCGGAGAATTCCACCGGCACAGGCGTACCGCTGTCCTGCCGCGCATGTTCAGCCAGCATGCGGCCCGTGACGGTCTCCGGCAGACGCTCATTCATGAGCCACAACATGAAACGAATGTTGTACCAGCCCAGGTCGCCCAGGCAGCCAAGTGGTTCCAGTTCGCTGCTGACGCGAATGTTCTGCTGCCAAAAGTCTTGCGCAGCCTTGAAGCTGAAGTGGCTCGCGACACGCAGGACTGTGCCGATCTCTTGAGGGTCGTCGAGGACCTGGCGCAGAAGCGGCAGCCGGCGGCTGTGCATGAACATGACGCCATCCATGAATTGCACGCCGTGTGTGCGGCAGGCATCCAGCATGGCACGAAGATCCTGGCTCGTGACGCCGCAGGGCTTTTCACACAAGACATGTTTTCCTGCCTCGGCGGCGCGTAACACCCACTCCTTGCGGATGCCCGTTGGCAGCGGGATGTATACGGCGTCGATGTCTTTGCGCTCCAGCAATTCGGCGTAACTGCCGCAGGGCAGCGGCGCCGGCTGGAAGGGGACCTCGACTTGGCATTCCGCGATGAATCGCTGCGCGCGGGCATGATCCCGGCTGGCAACGGCGACTAGTGTGGAATTGCCGGCGTTGCGAATGGCCTGCCAGTTCTTGCGGGCGATATGCGATGTGCCGAGCACTCCCCAGCGGCAAGGTGTCTGCGACATTCTGCTGTATTCCTGGTTAGACTAAGTGGCGAGCCAATCATCCGATCATAACGCTAGCTGCGTGACGGGGCGAGTCCCCGCCTTCCGGATGATTGCAAAAAATCGCCGGACAGCCGGTCGATCATGGCCGCATGACCGGGCCAGAGGGCCAGCGTTGGCCCGGTAGTTGGCCCTGTTGCTCGCAACGTAAATACTTTTTCTCAAGGCGCTTACGATGTGACAGGGCCACGGGGCCAGCGGGCCACTATGTCCTGGGCGTGCACCGGGCGGGCTCGCTCTTTACCGAAGGCCGGGGAATGGGATGGCGTGGAAGCCCGCCTGCGGACGTTCGTGATTGCTCAGCTGACAGCGGTTGATGTCGAACTGCTTGAGCGCCCAGGACCAATTCCAGACGCCTGCGTCCAGGAAGTGCATGACCAGCAAGTTCTTCAGTTCATCAATCTCCGCGAAGCTGAAGCCGTCCGTGGATGCGACCGCGGCATCGAGATTGAGATGGCTGCGGATGTCCTCGTGCCAGCGCTCCATGAGCCGGCGACGCAGGGCGGCATCGGGAGGATTGAAGTGAAGGACGAGATCCAGGCGGCCCGGGCGTTTGAAGGCGCGGTCGATGAGATCCAGGGCGCAGTTGGTCGTGAATACGAAAACCACGCCTTCATTCACGCTGATGCCGTCCAGCGCCGTGAGAAAAATCGCCTGGTCGTCTGTCTCTTTCACCGTCTCGCGATCGCGCAGGGCCTGGTCCATATCGTCGAAAAAGACCACGCCACGCCGCTCGACGGTGAAGAGGGCGCGGATCTCCTCGACGGCCGTCGTGCTGGCCCGCGCCTGGCTATACGCGGCCGGCGTGACCAGCTTCCACTCCCAGCCACGGCGGCGGCATTCCTCCCAGATCCAGCGGCAGGCCATGGTCTTGCCGTTGCCGGGAGTGCCCGTCAAAAGAATGCCGCGCCGGGCTCGTCCACCGAAGCGCTTGATGCGCCGCAAGTTGGCCGGCTGCAGGTAGCCGATGCTGTTCTTCCAGAGCAGCTCGGTTTGCTCCTGCGGCAGGATAGGCGGCGCGCTGGGCGGCTCGGCATCGCGCCGGCAGCGCAGGGCAATGCGGTACAGCCGGCGATAATCCTTCCGATCCACCACTGCAAAATAGAAGCCGTAATTGGAACAACTGAGCGCGACAAAAACGAAGCGAACGCCGTCGATGGAATAGAAGCGCAGTCCGAATTGCAGGCCGGGAGTGGAACGACGATTGTCCGGATCCCAATCGCGCACGCAAGCGCCGTCGAAAGGCAGGATCTCCCCCTTGCGCGCCACCTTGAGGAGCGGCTGGTAAAACTCATCGAGATCAATCGCCACCGGCGCGCGAAACCCTGCCTGGCGTGCGACGACTTCCAGGAGGTAGCGATGGTCGGCGGTGTATTGCTGAAGGCGTTTTGACATGATACTTAGGACACAGGTACAGCGGCCGGGTTCGGGGGAACGAACACTGGAAGGGTTTGGCGATAGCCATGAAGAAGTCTTCTCAACCGTTGCAGGTACGGGATCGTGTCAAAAATCCTCGGCTCGGTCACCTGGCGCGCATCGTCGAATTCCGTGGCCCACTTGGCGGCATGCTCGTCTATGCGTCCGCATCCCCCATAAACCGAAACCGATCTATATTGAACTGGCCGAGGACCAGATTGCCGTCATTCAGGCGCCGCCTCAAGTAGGGCCGTCAGGCGGTAAGAGCTTTCTGACCTCTTGCAGGACAGTGCCAACCGATTGAATAAAACTGGCAACCCCGGTAATGCAGTCTCCAACTTTTAAGCTCTCTCCGATCTGGCATTGGTAAAGCGCTCGTCCTGTGTAGACGATTATGTCATACAGTCTTATGGTCGGGGAAAGTGCTCGACCCTCGGCGACTTTGACAATCACTCCTGTCACTATTTGGCCATTGCCGTACTCGGCAAACGGCGTGTCAGAAGAAACTGGCAGCGGATACTTTTTCAGACACAATGACGGTCTCTTGTAGTAAAACTCGAGTTCAGGCGGTTTGCCTTTGCAGCAATGCTTTGACCAAGGTCGCCCAAGCTCATCAAAAACTGCGAATCCGCCGTCAGGAGCAGCGTACAGATAGATCAATTTGCCGCAGTAACGACAGATTACTGGGAATACTAGGGCATACCCCAGTTGCTGCGCTAACTCGCGCATCGAACAAGGAAACGGAGCCGATTCCTTTGCACCATTCGATGGCGAATGCTTCCCTTGAACGTTGCTCGGACTTCGACTCCAGCAGCCGCCCGACGTGTGGATAGGAAGGACCTGTCCGCCAACGTTTCGGAAAATGATTTCCCCGCCGCAAATGTCGCAGATGTCCACTGCAGCTCTCCACGCAAGAGATTCGGACCAGATTTCTTAGCAAGGTCACTTTCAATTAGATTTCGCAAGAATGCGAATGGCATGCCATAACGGAAACGCCTCTCTCCCGCGCGTGGCAGATGAATACATTGACGACGTTGCTTAGGAAGATCATGGAACTTCAAACCAAATGCTTTGCTCGGCAGTGTTGTGAAACGCCGCCTCTGAGCGGTGAAATGCTCCAAAATTCAACAGCGGCTGCACGCCTCTACTTGCTTAGCACGAACGCTACAACGAGGCGAAAGCGCTTCATGAGGGGTTAATCAGGAAGGGGTTTTGAGCTATTTGAAGATGGCACCAGCCGTCGCCAACAGCCGCACCGCGTCGCAGAGCCGGAAGAGCCGGGGTTTGCCGCCTGACTTTCTGTTGCCCCGCCGGCCGCGACCGGACGAATTAAACCCACGTGATGGAAATCAGAAGAACAACTTTAGGGCACTCCTCGCAATACATTCCCAGTCCGTAGTCTGTACTCTGCACGAAGGCCGCATGGCCGCTCCGGCATTTCAAGTTGTTCAGGTTCTGGCCATTCTTAGCTAGGTAAGCATTAACGTCACCAAGCTTAGATGGCTCTAGCCGCTGTAGCAAGAGCCCTTCGCCGTGAGACATAATCGATGCTCCAAAATGCCGATGTTTGCCTCCTCGTCCGTCAGGGGACATTATAGCAGAAGAGCGCGATACCGGAATTGTACAGGCTTACCATATCCCTTGCCGCGGGCCGCGGCCGGCGAGCGCGCTTGGCACCGCGTCGTATTCCTCAGACCGGCCTTTTAGCCATCGCAAGACCGTGCTGCTCGCCGATCGAGAGGTCAGGCTGCCACAATTCAGGATGTCCCCTGAGATTGGTATGCCCGATGGAAACTCAATGCCCGGGGGGCGGTGGCAAGGATAGCGTTCCGGCGGGGCGCGGTTGTGCGAGTGCGGCGAAACGGCGCAGCAGCGCGTGCGTCTCCTGAAACTCATGGTGCTCGCTGAGCACCCGGTAACGAGCATCGCTTGCCACAATTTGATAGCGGCGCAGACAAGGCTCGAACGTGCCGCCGGGCGGCAAGGATTGACCGGTGGCCACCTCAGCCGGCAGCGCCAGGTATTGCTGCCAGGCGGGGTCGAGCAGTGGTTGCAAGCGCTCGGCGGCGGTCACCAGTTGCTGCCGCACGGCTTCGCGCTCATCCGGCGGCGGCAACGGCGGCGGCGGCGGTATTTCCTTCGGCGCCAGCACCACGGCCGGGCCGGGCCCGGGCGGCGGCGCATAAGAGGTCAGGAGTTGCGCAAGCGCGGCGGCCGACGCTGGAATGCTGGCTTGCACCTGGCCGGGCGGCAGGGCGTAGTATTCCGTATTGGCTCGGTGATCGATGCGCATGGCGGCGCCGTCGACGGCCAACCCTGCGAACAGGCCGCGACTCCGCGAATAGGACAGGATCTCCGCCTTGAGCTGGGCGTCGGTGGCGGCTGCGGCCTGCCTGCCGACGGGGCCGGCAGCCACGGCCAGGTCAGCGCCGATCGTAACCTTGCCCTTGAGTATGCCTTCCACGCTGCGCCGTGTTCGGAACACCAGGACCAGGTCGGTTGCCTGCACGCCCGCCTGGGGGCCGACACTGCCGCCGGTCAGGGTAATGAACACCGGCGCCCGCCACAGCCCCGCTTCCTCGCGCGTCACAAGCACGCCCTTGCCGCGGCGCACGCCGACGATGAATCCGCCCTTCACCATTCCCGGAACGATCGCGATTCCCTGAGCCTCATGCAGCAGCGCTTCGGGAATAGACTTGAGGGGAACGGCCATGATCTCACGCAGCACCTGCGTGGCCGCGTTGACCGAATCATCCAGCGGGGATTGGGCAAGCGCCGGCGACACGGCGCCCATCCAGCCGCCAATGAGTAGAACAATTGCGCAAGCGAAACGCATGGGAAAGCCTCCTTGCTCGAAGACGAAATCGACGGGCAGGGTCAATGCCATCGCGCCGAGATTGTAGTCGCGAACTCAAATCGAAAGCAATGCGGATTCACGAGAATGCTCCCGTCAACGATCCCATGATCCCCCACGTGTTTGAACAGGATTAAGAGCGGGCGGCAAACAATCACTTCTTCAGTGCTTTGCCGAGGAACTCCAACAACGCCTTGGTGGCCAGATCGTCGGGCAGGCCGAGGTCCGCGTTGATCTTGCTGTGGGTGGTCTCCTTGGCGCCGAAGAGCGTTGCGGAAACGCCCGCGTCTTTCAGCACATTGCCAAGGCGCTGCGCCTGCGCGCTCGTGTCAGGATGGTCGGCGACATAGAGGACCAGGAACGGAGGAATACCTTTATCCCTGGCGACATGGGTGACGGCGGAGAAGTCACGATGCTTCGCGGGATCGTTGCCGAATTTCTCACGGTGGCCAAACTTCGCTTGCGGCAGACCATGCACGCGACGCCGGGTCTCCGCCGTCTCAATGATGGCCGGCACGTCATAGGTGTCCCCATCGACGGGTACGCAGCCTTTGGTAATGGCCAGGGACAGGCCCTCGGCCTTCAAATAGCGATCATCGGTGCAGATCAGCGCAGCGAGCTGCGCACCGGCAGAATGGCCCATGATGAAAAGGCGTGTCGGATCGCCGCCGTGCTCGGCGATATGCTCATGCACCCAGCGGATGGACCTGGCGATGTCGCGCACGATGGTCGCCATGTCCACGCTTGGCAAAAGCCGGTAGTTGGTAGAGACAAAGATGAAGCCTTTGTCCATGAAGAACTGCGGCTTGGTCTGGACGCTGGTTTTGTCGCCCGTTTGCCAACCGCCGCCGTGAATCCAGAAAACGACAGGCAGGTTGTTCGCATGCTGCGGTGCATAAACATCAAGCACCTGGCGCTCGTGCGCCGGCTCGGCGTAGGCGATGTTGCGTTTGACGTCCTGGGCGCGCGCTGCGGAAAGGAAAGCAACTGCGATGAGAAGAGCAGTGACATGATTCATAGTATTCATCCTTATCCGGGAAGTGCGCTAGCACATAGTGCACGCACGACCACAGTACACCCATCGGATTGTCGGGTCAATCTCTGCGCCTGGACACGCCGGCTTAGAAAGAAAGGTCCTGTCCCTTTTTCACAGAACCGCGTTTCTTACAATGGCGAGAGCGATTCTTGTCTCCCGTGGGTCACCTTGCCCAGAGGCCGTTCATGCCTAGACGAGTCGATGCATGGCCAACCCGCTCCCCGTTGTTCCGCTACACGGTTGCAGTCCTGGCGGCGATCGTGGCGACCGGTCTGCGACTGCTCCTGCAACCCTGGTTGGGCGAGCGCTTTCCATTTGTAATCCATTTTGTCGCCCTGACCAGCGTGGCCCTCTATGCCGGCATTGGACCGGCGCTGCTGACACTCGTCTTGAGTTGGCTTGCCGTCCTCTACCTGATCGTGCAGCCCGGCGGGTTCACACAGATCGGTTGGTTCCAGGTCCAGGTCGGCTTTGGCGTATTTCTCCTGGCGGGACTGGCGATTTGCCTTGTGGGCGGCGCGGTGCGGGCCGCGCGCCGTCGTGCCGAGGACGCGATGCAGGATCTGCAGAGGAACCGCGACCTTTTTCAGACGTCGGTGGAACTTCAGGTGAAGGAGCGCACGGCAGAGCTGCGGAAGAGCGAAGAGCGCTTCCGCCTGATGGTCGAAGGGACCAAGGATTACGCGATTTTTATGCTGGACACTCAGGGCCGGATCAGCTCGTGGAACGCCGGGGCGGAACGCATCAAGGGGTACAAGGCGGATGAAATCATCGGCCGGCATTTCTCCTGCTTTTATCCGCGCGCGGATATTGAGTTCGGCAAGCCGGCGCGGGAGCTGGAGATTGCTATCGAACATGGCAAATACGAAGAGGAGGCCTGGCGGCTGCGCAAGGACGGCTCGCGCTTCTGGGCCAACGTGCTCATCACGGCGCTCTTCGATGAATCGGGCCAGCTACGCGGCTTTGGCAAGGTTACCAAGGATCTCACGGAGAGGAAAGAAGCCGAGGAGAACGCGCGGCGCTTGATCGCTGAACAGGCGGCACGGCAGGAGGCGGAGAAAAACGCCGAGGTGATCGACGCCCAGCGGGAACAGCTACGCATCACCCTCGAGAGCATTGGCGACGCCGTCATTGCCACCGACGGCCGCGGCAACGTCGCCCTGCTCAACCCGGCGGCACAGGCCTTGACCGGCTGGCGCCAGCACGAAGCAGCAGGCCAACCCCTCGATGCCGTGTTTGCCATCCATAACGAGCGGACGGGGCAACGCGCCGAGAACCCGGTGGAACGAGTCCTCCGTGAAGGCATGGTGGTTGGCCTCGCCAACCATACCGTGCTCACTGCCAAGGACGGCACGCAACGGCCCATTGACGACAGCGCAGCTCCCATCAAGGACAGGCACGGCAATATTCTGGGCTGCGTGCTGGTGTTTCACGATGTCACGGAGAAGCGCAAGGCAGAGGCGGCTCTGCAACAAAGCGCCGCGGAGAACGCCCGGCTCTACCGCCAGGTGCGCGAAGCGGATCAACGCAAGGACGAATTCCTGGCCATGCTCTCGCATGAACTGCGCAACCCGTTGGCCCCCATCCGTAATGCCTTGCAGGTTTTGCGGGTCGTGGAGCCCGACGGTCAGCGGCGGCAATGGGCCATGGAAATCATGGACCGGCAGCTCCAGCATCTCATCCGGCTCGTTGATGACCTGCTGGACATCTCACGAATCCTGCGCGGCCGCGTGGAATTGCGGAAGGAACCGGTGCAGCTTGCCTCGGTCATCGCCCGCGCCATCGAAACGGCCCATCCGGTGCTGGACGCCCAGGGGCATGAATTGCATACCAAGCTCCCACCCGAACCGATCTGGCTGAGCGCGGATCCGATCCGCCTGGCCCAGGTTATCGCCAATCTGCTCAACAACGCGGCCAAGTACACAAGCAAGGCGGGACAGATCTGGCTGATGGCCGAGCGCCAGGACCAGGAGGTCGAAATCCGGGTTCGGGACACGGGCATCGGCATTGCCCCGGAACTATTGCCCCAGGTCTTCGACCTCTTCGTGCAGGCGGATCGCTCGATCGAGCGCTCCCAGGGCGGGTTGGGCATCGGCCTGACGCTGGTAAAAAAGCTGGTCGAAATGCACGGTGGCACGGTCAGCGCACGAAGTGAAGGGCGCGGCCAGGGCAGCGAATTTGCGGTGCGTATGCCCGTCCTCGCCGGGGAGCCGACAGCGTACGCGGACACCGTCCTGAGCGGCACGGCCGCTTCCGCCGCGCCCCAGCGGCGCGTCCTGGTGGTGGACGACAACGTGGACGCCGCCGAGTCGATGGCGATGCTGCTGCGCATGCGGCGGCATGAGGTGCGCGTCGTTCACGACGGTCCCTCTGCCCTCGAGGCCGCTACGGACTTTCAGCCCGACGTCGTCTTGCTCGACATCGGCCTGCCGGGAATGAGCGGCTACGAAGTTGCGCGAAAGCTGCGCCAGGAGCCGGGGGGCGAAAGATTAGTCCTGGCGGCCATGACGGGTTACGGCCAAGACGAGGACCGCCGCCGTTCCAAAGAAGCCGGCTTTGACCAACACTTCACCAAGCCCGTAGATCCCGAGCAGGTGCAGGTGTTGCTGACTTGAGCAAAGCCGGTGTTCAGGTGAGCGCATTGCTCCAAAGCATTCTGGTTACCCGCCGATTCGCCAGCGGATCCTTTTGATGCCCATCGTTGCAACCGGCTAGCGCGCGCAACTAGCGATGCTAACCAAGTTGAACGTTTCCTGCGCGGCCTCAAATGGGCGGCCGGCGTTCCATACCGGCAAAATCCGGCAAATTGCGTTAGTTCTCTCTGACAGGTCCGGCAAGTGTACTTTTTTGTTCCTGCGGCATGCACCTTGCTACCATTTTCGTAACTCGGTTGGAGGGTGGCCTCCTCGAAGCTTGGTCCTGTGCGAAAGGACGGAAAGCCATGGAGTTTCGCTGGGTAGCCGGTATCACCTTGTGGACATTCATCTGCGGTCCCGCGGTCGGTCCCCCTGCGGCCCGGCATACGCCCCTGGGCGCAATCTCGCACGCCTCCCCGCCTGCCCAGCGGAAAGTTATCCGTCACGGCGCCCACGAGCCGAAGCCGAAGTTTCCAGGCTCCAGCAGCCGCGTGTCTCGATCCTAATCTGCTAGGCTGATCGATCTTCATCGCCTGGGGTGCCTTCAAAAACCTTCTCCCCTCCCCTACCCATTCCAAGAGCGCGCGCCATATTCTCAACTGAGGCTAACTCTTCAGATTCGCCCCGGTTGGGAGGTTCACGACATGTCGCTTCGCTTAGATCCACGCGTATTCTTGCTTTCCGTTGCGCCAACGCTGTTCATACTCATGGCGATCTTTCTTACGTCGCTATTTCCAGCATCCGCAAAGGATTCCAAGCCGGACAAGCTCTGGGTCTTCGTCGGCACCTATACCGCGAAGACCAGCAAGGGCATCTATCGCCTAGAGCTGGATCTCGGCACCGGCAAGCTCTCCGATGCGACGCTCGCGGCTGAGGTGGTGAGTCCCTCGTTCCTGGCCATCCATCCCAACCAGCGCTATCTCTATGCCGTCACCGAGACCAGCGACTTCGGCGGCAAGCGCAGCGGCGCGGTCAGCGCCTTCGCGCTCGATCCCAAGAGCGGCGCGCTGAAGCTGCTCAATGTCCAGGCGTCCGGCGGCGCGGGGCCGTGCCATCTGGTTGTGGACCGCCAGGGCAAGAATGTGCTGGTCGCCAACTATGGCGGCGGCAGTGCCGGCGTCCTGCCTATTCAAGAAGACGGCAGCCTGGCGAAAATGAGCAGTTTCCTGCAGCACCGCGGCAAGAGCGCCAATCCGCAGCGGCAAGAGGCGCCGCACGCCCATTCCATCAACGTCGCCCCCGACAACCGCTTCGCCTTCGTCGCCGACCTGGGCCTGGACAAGGTCTTCCAGTACCGCTTCGACTCGGCCAAGGGCACTTTGACGGCAAACGACCCGCCTGCCGCCAAGGTCGCGCCCGGTGCAGGGCCGCGGCATTTCGCTTTCCATCCCAACGGCAAATGGGCCTGGGTCATCAATGAACTGGCCAGCAGCGTTACTGGTTTCGATTACGACGCCGAGCGCGGCGTCCTTCAGCCGCGTGAATCGCTGTCCACGCTACCGAGGGATTTCACCGGCGTCAGCTACACCGCCGAGGTGCAAGTCCACCCATCCGGCAAATTCCTCTATGGCTCCAATCGCGGCCATGACAGCATTGCGATTTTTGCGATCGATCAAAAGACGGGCAGCCTCACTCCGGCGGGCCATCAAAGCGCAGGCATCAAGGTGCCGCGCAACTTCGGCATCGACCCGACGGGCAAGTATTTGATCGTCGCCAATCAGGACGGCAACAACCTGGTTGTCTTTCGCATCAATCTGGAAACGGGGGAACTTACACCGACGGGATCGACCGTCGAGGTGCCGATGCCGGTTTGTGTAAAGTTCGTGCCCGCGCCGTGAGCCCTTGTACGCAAGGGGCGAACAGAAATTGATTCCAGCCCTTCGTTATTTGCCGGTGAAAACAGGTGCGCGCTTTTCCAGAAAATGGGCAACTCCCTCCTGAAAGTCCTGGCAGGTGAAACTTTTCAGCATTTCCTGGTTCGCGTCATCGACCGCCTCCGCCAGGTTCTGGAAGAGGGCCTCGTAGACCTGTCGCTTGATGATTTTCATGGAGCGCGGCGATACCATGTTGGCCAACTCCAACGCGTAGGCGCGGACGCCGTCCAGGAAGCTCTCCTGGGGCACCACACGGCTGACCAGGCCCATGCGCAGCGCCTCGGCGGCATCGATGCTGCGCGCCGACAGCAGCAAGTCGAGGGCATTGGCGATGCCGACGAGGCGCGGCAGCATCCAGCTGATGCCGTGCTCCGCGATCAGCCCACGACGCGCGAAAGCCGTACTGAATTTGGCCTGCTCCGAGGCGAAGCGCAGGTCGCAGTACACAGCGATCACCATCCCCAGGCCTGCCGCCGGGCCGTTGATCGCCCCCAGGATCGGCTTGCTGATGCTCGGGAAATAGGAATACGTCTTTTTGAAATCGGGCCGAGCGTCCGGCCGGCCGGAGTCGGTGAGCCAATCCGCCAGCGCCTGCCGCAGCTCCGGCTCGGAGCGTTTGCCGCCGGCCACGCTGCTCAGCATCTGCATGTCGGCGCCGGCGCAGAAACCCCGGCCGGCGCCGGTGAGGATGATGACCCGGACGTGGTCATCGCGCTCGGCAGCGCTCATGGCGGCGCGCACCTCCTTCTCCATGTGCCGCGTCCAGGCGTTGAGCTTGGCCGGCCGGTTCAAGGTCACCGTCGCGACACGGTCGGCAACGTCGTAGAGAATTTCGTCGTAAGCCATGAGAGCGCCTCTCAAACAGGTATGATCCTCACCAGTTGCTTGCTATTCTATATGCCGTGCAGATAACCGCTGCACCAGCCGAAGCGCCAGCGAGGCCTCGCTAGCGCTTCGGGTTGGTGTGCTGCGGAATTGCGCCCGGCAGATTTGGAACGCGCGGAAAACGCCATGCCGACTCGAGTCATAGCGAACATTGAAGAGCTGAAGGGGCTGGTCGGCCAGGAGATCGGGCTCAGCGATTGGTTCCAGGTGTCGCAGGCGCTGATTGATGCGTTCGCCGAGATCACGCAGGACCGGCAATGGATCCACTGCGACCCCGCGCGGGCCAAAGCCGAATCGCCGTTTGGCGGCACCATCGCCCATGGTTTTCTGACGCTGGCGCTGTTGACTCACCTGAAAATGCAAGCAGTCAAGATTGACGGCGTAAACAAGTCGCTCAACTACGGGTTCAATCGCGTCCGCTTTACCGCGCCGGTGCTGGCCGGAGCGCGGCTCCGTCTGCACAGCGCCTTGCGATCCGTCGAGGACGTGCCGGGCGGCGTCGAGGTCACCTGGGCGATCACCGTGGAAATTGAAGGCCAGCCCAAGCCCGCGCTGGTGGCGGAATGGCTTGGCAGGCTCTACACTTAGAGCGCCTCAATTTCTGGAACCTGCATGCTTGAATCCCAGCGAAATCAGTTGGGGATTGCATGGCGCACGATCGTGTAGACAATTTGCGCGCCTCGATTGATAATCAAACTGGGTCCAGCCAGGGGTTCAACGATGTCTGATTCCAGGCAGCCGTCATTTCCTTCGGAGGCAGCCCAGTTGCGCGAGCGCCTGCGCGCCGAGCGACATTTAACGCCAGGTGAGCGTATTTACGCCGTGGCAGACGCGCTGCGCGTAGCCGAGAGCCTATCCCTGGCTGGACAGGTGCGCGCCGCCCAATTGGAATATCACCGACGCCAGAAAGAGGAGTGGCGTCGTCTCATGCGGGAGTTCATTGATCAGCATGTCGGCTGTAAATCCCACAACCCCTAATGAGGATTCCAGTTTTTGAGCAATTCATCCGTGAATTCTATGTAAGCCCTTCAGGCACTTAGCAAGTCCTCGAAGAGGCGCGAGTGATGCCTCATCTTCCCTTCCTCAGTAGAAAGAACTGTTGCCCCGGCTGCGCACGAATCCTGGCCAGGATCCATCTATGCTGGAGTTGATCGGCGTTTCCAAGTGCTTTCAGGGCGTGACAGCGCTCGGGCGCACCGACCTGGTAGTGCCGGACGGCCAGACTACCGTGCTGATCGGTCCCAGCGGCAGCGGCAAATCGACGTTGCTGCGCCTCATGCTCGGCCTGCTCGCGCCGGATACAGGCAGCGTGCACTTTCAGGGCATGGTCTTGACGCCGCAGAATGTGCTGGCGCTGCGGCGGCGCATGGGTTATGTGGTTCAGGACGGCGGCCTGTTTCCGCACCTGACCGCGCGCCAGAACATCACGCTGATGGCCGGCTACCTGGGTTGGGATGCACCCCGGATCGGCCGGCGCCTCAACGAACTGGCGGCTCTGACGCAGTTCCCCGCCGACGGCCTGGAGCGTTTTCCGATCCAGCTTTCCGGCGGCCAGCAGCAGCGCGTTGGCCTGATGCGCGCCCTGATGCTCGACCCCGATGTGCTGCTGCTCGACGAGCCGCTCGGCGCCCTGGACCCGCTCATTCGCTCGGACCTGCAAGAGGTCTTGCGGCGGATTTTCCGAACGCTTGGCAAGACCGTCGTGCTGGTGACGCATGACCTCGGCGAGGCCGGCTACTTTGGCGACCGGATTGTCCTGCTCCGCGCCGGCGCGATCGTGCAGGAAGGAACGTTACGCGAACTCGTCGAGCAGCCGGCCGACCCTTTCGTCAGCCAGTTCGTGACGGCGCAGCGCAGCGCCTTGCTGGATATCGAAGAACCACTGCCGGGAAAACACGCATGACCGCACGAAGTTCCGCATGTCTGGCCTCAGTGCTGCTGACCGGTTGTCTTGCGGCAGACCTCCGCGCGGAGTCGCCGGCCGAGAAGCCGCAGCAGGTGCGCGTGGGCTCCAAGGCGTTCACCGAATCCGGCATCCTCGGCGAAATGCTGGCGCTGCTCGCCCGGCATGAGGGCGCTCGCGTGGAGCACCGGCAGGGCCTGACCGGCACGCAGATCGCCTGGCGGGCTCTGCAGGGCGGCGCTATTGACGCCTACGTTGACTACACAGGCACCATCCGCAAGGAGATCCTCAGCGGCCGCGATCTGCCGACACTGGAGTCGCTGCGCCAGGCGCTCGCCGAGCATGGCGTGCGGATGAGCCGGCCCCTGGGTTTCAACAATACGTATGCGCTGGGCATGATGAAGGACGTAGCCACCCGGCGCAGCATCCATACGATTTCCGACCTGCGCGCGCATGCCGATCTCAAGTTCGGCTTCACCAGTGAATTCCTGGACCGGACGGACGGCTGGCCCGGTTTGCGCGCCCGCTACGAGTTGCCGCAGACCAACGTCCGGGGCATGGAGCATGCCCTGGCCTATGCGAGCTTGCAGGCCGGCGCCATCGACCTCACGGATTTGTACTCCACGGACGCCAAGATCAAGCTTTACGATCTGAGCGTGCTGGAGGACGACCGGAAGTACTTTCCGCAGTACGAGGCCATGGTGCTGTACCGCGCCGACCTGGCCGGACGCGCGCCGGAAGTGGTCGAGGCCTGGCGGAAACTTGAAGGCCGTATCTCGGCAGCCGACATGCAGGCGCTGAATGCGGAAGTGGATGTGCAAAAGTTGCCGGAGCCCCGCGTGGCCGCGGATTTCCTGAGCAAAGCGGGCGTTCTGCCGGCTGAAGAAGCCAGTGCGGTACCGGTGGAAAGCGTCACGCTGAAGCTGCTCCGGGCCGCCGGACAGCATGTATCACTGGTTGTTTTGTCACTGCTGGCGGCAATCGTCGTGGCGGTGCCGCTCGGCATTCTGGCCGCTTATTGGCCGGCCCTGGGCCAGGGGGTGCTGGCCGTAGCGGGCCTGCTGCAGACGATTCCGTCTATCGCCCTGCTGGTCATGCTCATCCCGGTACTGGGCGCGGATTTCCGCTCGGCGCTGGCGGCGCTTTTTCTCTACAGCCTGCTGCCGATCGTGCGCAACACGCATGCGGGCTTGCACAATATCCCGCTGTCGTTGCGCGAGGCGGCGCAAGCCCTGGGTTTGCCGGCGGCGGCCCGGCTGCGCCTGATTGAATTGCCGCTCGCTTCGCGAACCATTCTGGCCGGCATCAAGACCGCCGCGGTGATTAACGTCGGCACCGCCACGCTCGGAGGTTTCATCGGCGCCGGCGGTTTTGGACAGGTGATCTTCACCGGCCTGTACAAGGCCGACAACGGTCTCGTTTTGCAAGGCGCCATTCCAACCGCGCTCCTGGCGCTCCTGGTGCAAGGACTGTTTGAACTTGCGGAACGATCGCTGGTGTCAAAGGGGTTACAGTTGCGACCAGCTAAGTAAAGGCAGGGCCGCCATTATTGTGTAAACTGTGTTCGTGGTAACCCGAAGCGCCAGCGCGGGCTTGTCGCCAGGCATGGCTTCGCTTGCGCTTCGGGTTACCATGCTGCAAGTCATAGGGATGAAGTCATGGCACTCGAAATAGGACCAAACGAGTCGGTGCGCAAAGCCGTCAAGCGCGTTGTCCGCAAACAGTTAGAGCGCATCCTGGAGGCCCTGGAGAGCCCCGGCGACCGCGACGAGGCGGTGCACGAAATCCGCCAGCGCTTCAAGAAGGTGCGCGCCGTTCTCCGTCTCTTGCGTGACGAGCTGGGAGAAAAGACTTACCGACAGCAAGACGCTTGCTTCCGCGATGCCGCCCAGCCGCTCGCCGAGCTGCGCGACGCCATGGTGCTTGTCAAGGCGTTTGATCGCGTGGCCGAGCGTGCCGCCGGCAAGACTTCCGCGAGCAAGCTTGCCGAGGTGCGCAAGGTTTTGCAGGCCGATCTCGATGGCGCTCGCCAAAAGGTCCTAGAGGACAAAGACATCTTCGCGCGGGTACGGCGGACCGTTGAAGAAGCGCGCCGGCGTCTGAAAAAATGGACCATTAGCCACCGGGGCTGGTCGGCGATGCGCCCGGGCCTGCGCCGTGTTTATAAGAGCTGCCGGTTTGCTCATGCCGCTGCCTGTGCTGATGCGACCATGGAAAACCTCCACGAATGGCGCAAACAGGCCAAGTACTTCTGGCACCAGTTGCAGTGGCTCCAGCCCATCTTTCCCAAGGAGATGCAGGACCTGACCGAGCAAACCCACAAGCTAACGCAACTCCTGGGCGACGATCACGACCTGGCCGTATTACGCCTCAAAGTCACCGCGGACTCCGCCAGGTTTGGAGGAAATAACTCTCTGGAAGGTATCCTGGCCGCCTTGGACAGCCGCCGTCGGGAGTTGCAGGAAGAGGCGTTCTCCATGGCCGACCAGGTGCATGGCGAGAAGGCCAAGGCATTTATGTGCCGGCTTAAAGGCTATTGGAAGACGTGGAGAAAACAGACGAAAGCGACCCCTGCTCAATCCGGCGACGAAGATGGTCCGGCTTCTGACTTCTGACCTAGCGGGGCCGTTTCTTCTTGCGGCCGGGATTGCGGCTTTTCTTTGCCTGCGGCAGCTTCGCGGGCGAAGGCGATGTCATTCTCGACTCGCCGCCACTCTTCGGGAATAATGTCTCCTGGAAAATGAACTGCCAGTTTGCCTCGATTTGTCCTCTCATGTAAGGATCTTCGACAAAGGCGCGGCCATCTTCCAGGAGCCGCCTTCTCAGGCTGGCCTTGTCGAGTCCTTTCGCCATGACCCTTAGATCCTGAATATGCTTCTCCTGTTTGCTGGACAGCTTGCTGACAAAGATGTCCGCCGGATCGACCAGGTAGGCGCGAAGGCCGCCAAAATCTCCCAGGGAGCGCCGTCGCTGCTGCCAGTTGGCGGGCAAGTAATGCGCCTGCACGTGTCCGAGGTTCAAGCCGTACTCGGTCTTGATTTTTTGCAGCGTAGCGCGTTGCCGGCGTATCTCGGCGGGGACCTCGTTGACAAGGTCGATATCATCCGTCGGGCGGGCCGTCAGTCCCAGGACCAGGGTGGGCACGGAGCCGGCAATGTCAATCTCCACGCGGCCATGTATCGCCGCGCCGAGAAGTTGGAGCACCTGCTTGAGATCGGTCAGACCGACACTTGCCACGAGCCTCCTCCGGATGCCATGAAATCCCGGCCTGCCTAGATCTTCTGCGAGAATCGACTTTATCCTGTTCCCCACTGGGCTGGCCGCTAACCAACGCGCAAATTTCCGGGGACCCCAGAACGATTTAATCGCCCTGGCGGAATCGCGAACGAGCAGCCGTGTCCGAAAGTCCGGCTCGAGAGTTTGACCGAGGTCGCAATCGATGGCAGCGGCTAATTGCTCGGCGTCAATGTAAGGCTGGCCCCAGACGAGATGCCAGGGATCAAGTTTGTGGTCGCCGTAAGGCGCGGCAGCCATTCTTGCCTGGAGCATTGTTACCGAGCCGTTGCGACGTTTCATATTTGCAAGCCCGGCAACTCCGGAGCGTCCGCATGCTTCTTCAATTCTTCGCCCACGGAGGTCGCCAGGGTCAGGTAGGATTTGGCGATGGGGGAATCCGGATAGCGATGCACAATCGGCTCGCCGCCGTCGCCGCATTCGACGACGCGCGGGTCGAGAGGAATTTCTCCCAGAAACGGCACGCCCGCCTCGCTCGCCAGCTTGTGGCCGCCGCCGTGGCGGAAAATGTCGTAGCGCTTGCCGTCGTCGCCGACGAAGTAGCTCATGTTCTCCACGATGCCGAGAATCGGCACATGCACCTGACGGAACATCTCCAACCCTTTGCGGGCGTCAATCAGACTCACCTCTTGTGGCGTGGTGACGATGACGGCGCCGGAAAGCGGCACCGCCTGGGTCAGCGTAAGCTGTGCGTCGCCGGTGCCGGGAGGCAGATCGATGACCATGGTATCGATGTCGGTCCACGGGATCGCCATCAGAAACTGGCGGAGATATTTGTCGATCATCGGTCCGCGCCAGATCATGGCCTGGTTGGGATTGACCAGGAAACCCATGGACATGAGCTTGAGGCCGTACTTCTCCAGCGGGAATTGCGTCGTTTGCGGATCCACCTGGCCGAGCCCCATCATAATCGGCACACTGGGCCCGTAAATATCGGCATCGAGCAGGGCGACCCGCTGCCCCTGGCGCTGCAGCGCCAAAGCCAGGTTCGCGGCCACGGTCGATTTGCCGACCCCTCCCTTGCCGCTCGCCACGGCCACCACCGATTTGACGCCCGGCAAGGCGATCTTTTGCGGACCTGCTCCGTGTGGATGCATGAATATACTTTCAAATTAGGTTACGCTGAACGTAAAGCCTCCGGTCATTGGTCATTGGTCATTCGTCATTCGCGAATGACGAATGACCAATGACTAATGACCCTGACTTCGACATTCCGGACACTGGCACAATTGCCGCAGATGCTCGACGGTAAATATGCCGGTGTCGTGGCCGTCGCTCCAGGTGATCTTGTAAGCGTAGTGACCCACCGGCGTCATCGCCACCGGCGCCAGCGGCACCAGCTCGTTCGCCTTCAAGATACGAAACGGGTCCGGCGGTTGCAGCCGTTCTTCGCGACAACCGGCGCAGGGACAATTGTCGCGCAGGTGCTTCCAGGTGTAAAAACTCCGGTGGCCGTCACGCCATTGAATGGCGAGGCGGTCTTGCCCTTCCTTGCTAAGTGCTACAGGCTGAGTCGCTTCCGGCGTCAACGCCGACATAAACACGTGCTCCCACAAGACAACGAGATGGCATCTCTGGTCATTATAGTGGGCCGCGGTTCTCCGTCCGCCGCGCAGGCTGCCGGCCGTGCTTATAGCAGAGGAGTGCCTATTATGGGGCGAGCGCCGACAAGCAGCGAGCTTTTGAATAATATCCAGGTACAAGGCACGGCACCTCCAGAGATCCACCACGGTCCTCCAGACGGCAGGGAATTGAGCATGAGCCCAACACCAACGCCTCGCGTACTGAGCTACGAGCACAGCGTCGGGCATGAGCGAGATTGGTGGGGCGGCCTGCACTGGTTAACAGGCGTGCTGGCGCTTGCCGCCCTCTATTTCTTTGCGGCCCGACTCGGCCTCATGCTCGCCTTCGACGCCAAGGAGGTGACGGCGGTGTGGCCGCCGACCGGCATCGCCCTGGCCGCCATCCTCCTGTTCGGCTTTCGCCTGTGGCCGGGAATCGCGCTGGGGGCGTTTCTGGCGAACTTCTTGCTTGTCGAACCGCTCGCGACCGCGCTCGGCATCGCGGCCGGCAATACCCTGGAAGCGCTCGCCGGCGCCTGGTTGCTGCGCAATCTGGCAGGTTTCTCCCCCCGTCTCGGCCGGCTCAAGGATGTGCTTGCCTTCGTGTTCCTCGCCGCGCTCGCAAGCACCACGCTGAGTGCGACCATCGGCGTGACGAGCCTGTGCCTGGGCGGGTCCCATCTCTGGAGCCGTTTCGGCGCCCTGTGGTCGCTCTGGTGGCTGGGGGATGCCACGGGAGCCCTGCTGGTCGCACCTTTACTTTTGGCCTGGTCGGACTGGCCCGCGCAGCGCTGGCAAGGGCGCCGTCTGGCCGAGGCCGCGGCTCTCCTGGCGCTGGTGGCGCTGGCGGCCGCACTGGTTTTCGGCGGGCGCCTGGACACCACCGGGTCCCATCCGCCCCTGGAATACGTGATGTTTCCCCTCATCATCTGGGCGGCTTTGCGCTTCGGCCAGCCGGGAACGACTGCGGCAACGCTTGTCATTGCGGGCGTGGCCGTATGGGGCACCGCCAATGGCCTGGGTCCTTTTGCCGGAGGTTCGGTTCAGCAAAGCTTGATCCTGCTCCAGACGTTCATGGCAGTGCTAGCGATTACCGGGTTGCTGCTGAGCGCCGTCGTCAGGGAACGGCAACAGCTTTACGAGCGCGAAGCCGTTCTCCATGAGGAGCAGCGCGGCCTTCAGGAACAACTGGAGCAGCGTGCCGCCCAGTTGACCGAGGCCGGCCGTCACAAGGATGAGTTCCTGGCCATGCTCGCGCACGAGCTGCGCAACCCGCTGGCGCCCATCCGTAATGCCCTGGAGATCCTGAAAATGCCCGGCGCCGACCAGGCTGCCACCGTGCAGGCCCGCGACCTGATGGAGCGGCAGCTTCAGCAACTGGTCCGGCTCGTCGACGACCTCCTGGACGTGTCGCGCATCAATCGCGGCAAGGTGCAACTGCGCCTGCAACGCCTGGAGCTGGCGGCTGTGGTCAACCGCGCCATCGAGACGGCGCGCCCCGTGATCGACGCCCGCGGCCATCAACTGGAAGTTGCCCTGCCGGCGGCCCCGGTGTTTCTGGAAGGCGATCTGACGCGCCTGGCCCAGGTGCTCGCCAACCTGCTCAACAACGCCGCCAAGTACTCCGCGCAGGCGGGACATATCTGGCTCGACGCGGAGACCGCCGGGGCGGAGGTCGTCATCCGCGTGCGCGATACAGGCATCGGCATCCGGCCCGATCTTTTGCCGAAGATCTTTGAACCGTTCGTGCAATCGGAGCGCTCGCTCGAGCGCGCCCAGGGGGGCCTGGGCATCGGCCTGACCTTGGTGCGCAGTTTGGTGGAGATGCACAACGGAACGGTCGCGGCGGAAAGCGCAGGTCTCGGCAAGGGGAGCGTGTTCATCGTACGCTTGCCGCTTGCCCCCGCGCCGGCAGCTCCGGAAGTCCGCGCCGGGGACGCGCCCGTTCCGGTGACAACGGCGCCCTGCCGCGTCCTGGTGGTTGACGATAACGTGGACGCCGCCCAGAGCCTGGCCATGCTGCTGCGCCTGTCCGGCCAGGATGTGCGTGTGGAGCATAACGGCCCGGCGGCCCTGCAAGCCGCCGATGAATACCGGCCCATGCTCGTGCTCCTCGATATCGGCCTGCCGGGCATGAGCGGCTATGAAGTCGCCGCGCTGCTGCGCCAGCGGCACCATCTGGACGGCATCACGCTGGTCGCCGTCACCGGCTACGGTCAGGAAGACGACCGCCGCCGTTCGCGCGAAGTCGGTTTCGATCACCATCTGGTCAAGCCGGTCGAGCCCGAGGCCCTGCAAGCCATTCTGGCCGGCATCCGCCCTCTGCCTGCTGCCAAATGACCGCGCAGGATGTTGCAGCGCTGGATCCAAGCAATCGCTTGGCGTCAGGCCCGCCTCAACTTGCGAACTTGCACCTGACCCTGGCGACCACTCGGGAATGCTGAATGCGCGCGGCGTCCGGAGTGCTGTCTACCTGCCGGGCAATTTCCTGCCAACTCTTGCCCTGGGCCCGCAACCACACGATGCGCCAGTCGTGTGCCGGCAAGTGGCGACGGACTTGCTCCACGGTCTCGTGCCGGCAAGCCATTTCGCCGGGGTTGGTCCTGGTGTCGATGACCTCATCGAGGCTGGTTATTCTCCAGGTGGGACGCTTTGCCTGCAGACAGCGCTCCTGCCGCCGCCGGCGGGCCAGGTCGAGCACCCGGTAGCGCGTCATGGCCAGCGTGTATTTGAGAACCTCGGTCACGTTCGGATACTGCCGCTGCTCGCGCTGGACATGGACCAGGAAACGACCGAGGACCCAGGCGCAAGTGTCGTCGCCTCCATAGAAGCACGGTATTTGATGCAAGCGCATGAGCCTTGCGGCACGTCGTTCGATCCGGGGCTTGAGATAATCGAAGATCCGCGTCGCGGCGTCATCATCGCCTGCCAGAAGGCGGCGCCAGATCTCGGCGAAAGAATCAGGCAAATCCATGGGGCACACTCCTCTGAACCGATTCCTTCAGCGTAGCAGAGCAGCATTTCGTTGCCTAGCGGCCGATACTTGATTTCGCATGCACACGGCGTTGGGCCGGCAAGCATGCGCGAAGATTTGCGTCGGGCAAGCGTGAAGTGGGGGATTCTGCCGCCAGGTTAGCGCGCCCTCAAGCAGCGCAGATTTTCTTGATGCGCTCCACAAGAAGCGGATCGCCATAAACCAGGAGCGTGTCGCTTGCCCACCAGTGAAAAGCGCCCCAGCCGCCGGTCTCGGGAGCCAGGCCAGGACAGGTCCGCAGGAACATGACAACGTCTTTCCACTCGCCAGACGATGTACACGGCGGCGTACCACGTCAGCATGCGGTCTTGCCACAGGGGCAATTGCCCGGAATGAACCTTCGGGCCGGCCTCTTCCAACACGTCGACCGTATTTTCCTGGTCGTACATTTCTGTTCCACGATGAGAATAATCGATGCCGTTCCGCGAAGTTCGGTACAAGAATCGGGAAAGACAGCGCCCGTGTTAGCGTTGCATTCTTTCCATTGCTCCTTGCCCCCAGGCTACCCAAAATGCATAGTCCGGATTGCCCTGGGAATCATACGTCGGTCGGTTCTGATCATCGGGAACTCTCCAGGCATGGCGTATCATTCCTTCAATGAACTCCCCCGGCAGCCGAACCTGGTGTGCTTCGACGTAATGGGCAAGCCCTTCCGGCCACACCCACTCGCCGTCGCTCAAACAGCGGCTGCCCATCTGCTCATACGCGATGCCGCATTCCAGACGGCAATAAGACATTCCGCGCGACTGGGCGTATGTCCAGCCACTCTTTAGATAAGAGATGATCTGCGAACGTTCTCCTTCCCGCCACTCCGGAGATACAAGGAGAGCGGGATTGGGAAATCGGTCATTGGCGGCGTCGTGAAACTTTGGCAAAGATCGCCAGTAGCCGACAGCTTGGACGGGTTGAAATGCGGCCGCCGCCGATCTTACCGCGCTGGCGAACTCAAAAGGAACGCGCTGGAGCACTTCGGGAACGTTGTCAGGACGCGCAACGTGTCCCAACCGCGCGCTGAACTCATCCGGAGTATACACGCCGCGATGGTAAAGTCGCAACGCGCGATCCAACTCATCTATTTGTTCGGGAGTTAGCAAGGTGCCCGATCCTTCTTTAGGGAACAAGAGGCCCCTGTATTCCTGGAATTAGATCGCCATGGCAAATACCGACTATTATTGGGTTGTTTGCGTTAATTATTCCATTAAGTTCTGGCTGTGAAAGGTATCCTTGCTGATCGCGGACCTGAGTGGCCGAATGAGCCAAAACTGCTCCCCCGGTCCGGACGTCTTCGGTGAAATCTGGCTCAGAATGCATGAGGAGCTTGTTATTGTGTATTGGGAGACCTGGGAGGTTCTGCGTGAAAAGAATGCCGAGTGCGAGAAGAGCGCGAAGCCCAGTGATCTTTCACGAGAAACGACCGGCGACAGCGCGTTTTGGGAGAGTCCGGCTCATAACTCTCACGCCGGTACACCGGAGCGAAGGAAGTAGATCATCGACCAGAGGCGATCGCTTTCGCCGCGCTCGATCACCTCCAACGGCTTCAATCCATCGAAAGCTTCGTTGGGCGTCTGCAGCCATTCTCCGAGCGCTGCTTCTTTCATCACTTCCTTCAGAGCACCTGCCAGCCGAACCAACTCGGTCACCTTCCGGGCCACAGGCTGCGTCGGTTGAGTACCGCTCTCCAGGCTCGCCAATGTTCGCACTGAGATCGGCAGCAACCGGGCGAAGACCGGCTGACTGAGCTGAAGCTGTCGCCGGAGCTGCAAAGCCAGACTTGGCTTCGCCGCCGTGCCGCCGGTTTTTCCGGGCGGCAGACTCGCTCTAGCCTTGGCATGCCGACGTTTGTTGCGTACTGCTCTGCCGCGAAGCGAAATCGTCATGGGCTGCCTCGCTTTTTTCCAGAACTTCTCGCCCCCAACCTGGCGCCTTATTATCGGCATTGGACGGCTGCCTGTCAAGTATTTTTGCATGCAAAACTGCATGAGATCATGTTCGTAAGCAACCAGGGTGCAGTATCAGCAGCCGGCTCCTTGGCTGCAGCTTCTCGGGAAACACGAGTAGGTTATGCCCTTTCCGGTCGACAGCGGACGGCACGATTAGCCCTTCCCAGCCGACCTCGTAGGCGGCCCGTCCGATCAGGTGCGTAATCGGGTCGTGGCCGGCGCGCATGTCTCTTCGCCAGTCTACCACCAGAATCCGCTCCTCGGAGACCTGTAGCCGTCGCCGCATGCTGCCGTCGCGGAAATCTAGAACAGCATGCAGATTCGCTTCGATAGCGACGAAGGTTCGCGGCATGGCGTCCTCAAGGGCAATGCCGTAATACCGATTGTTGGCCAAGCTCTCCGACATCGCCGTCTCGGGCGTGAGGGACGCGTAGACCGCAGCGATGCCTACAGGATTCCATCGTCCGCCGTGGAGTTTGCTTCCTTCGCCCGTGAGCAGATCGGCCTTGGTCGCATACTCCGGTGTACTCGAACGATAGCCAACCCCATTGAACGCTGTCGCTCCAGACAGCAGCCGCTCCAAACGGCTCTTGAGCTGCCTAAGCGTCGCTCTCATCTCGACCCTTTCTCATCTCTTGTCACTTTCGCTCTCCTTTGCTCCAGTCGCCGGTAGCGCCAGGACGGCAGCGTATGGAGGGACAGCGTCAACGCGCCGACCCCCACTACATACCACCCGAAAGGCAGATCGTGCGCGCGCAAGCTGAAAGATAAACCCAAGAGCAGGCTGACGCCGATCCCGACAAGGCTGACCAGGGTTAAGCGGTTGAGGAAGGTTCTGAATGTCTGGGTTTCGTGAACTGGTGTGCCCGTCACTTCTCCCAAGGCCGGCGGCTGGAGCTGGAGCAGCGGCTCGGGTGTCGCTGGAGACTGGCTGGGATCGCGCAGCCATGCTTGCAAACGCTCCTTAAGCTGTAGCGTTGCGCGCTCCATGTCCGTGAGGGAGCGCGCGGCGACCGGCCGCAGGTTGAAGCTTCCCTGGCGGGACTGCTCGGTGATCTCCCAGGCAATGTATATTCGATGCGACGCGCCCCAGCGCGGTATGCCCGGACCGAGCCAACAGCGGCGGATTTGTTCGGGGCGTAATGCGAAACGGGTTTGCTCGCCGACGTAACAGAGAGCACGCGCCGTGACGTAGAGATAGCCCATGTCGCAGTCATAGGTCTGTTCATATTGTTTTAGCGTCGAGCCAGGCGAAAACGCTATGCACTGGGCGCCCCAATCGCCCGGACGCAAGCCCTCCGTTTCCTGCCTCATCCTGAGTTGCCGGCTGAGCGCGCGCTCTCCTCGAATGCCTAGCCGCCTGAGTAGGAGTAAGACGGACAGCAAGGTGAGCAACAATCCTGCCGCAAGAATCAACCAAACCGTACCTTCGCTCTTCCATGCCCCGTGCTGTACGACCAGCGCCATGAGGGCGGGCGGCAATGTCAGGGCCAGGATGAGTAGCCAGGCATTGACAAATGCGCGCCGCCGTTTGAAAGCCGGAGAATAAATACGTTCTGCCACCGCTTCCAGCGGCGGCAGTTCATAGACGCCGCTGCCATCCTCCGGCAGCGCCAGCAGCGCCTCCAAGCGCTCCGGTTCGATACCGCCGTGCCGTGCCAGCGCTTGCAGGCGGCGCGAGTGCGATGGGTGCGACAGCAGGTGCGCCTCCCATTTGCTCCAATTCACGGGCTGCAAGTCCAGGCGCGCCAGTTTGACCAGTCCCGTGATCGACGCGGCCGGATCGCCCGTGAGCGTGGCCGCCTCGCGGTCGGCGACCAGTTCCCAGCGGCGTTGCTGAAACCTCTGCACCACCACCAGTCCGCACAGGCCCAGGAAATAGATGAGCAGCTTCGAGTCGCCGGCAAAGTCCAGCACGTCCGCGAGTGCCGGCCGTTCCGCTCAGGAAACGTCCATAACGCAAGGGAACAATATCCACCGCAATTAGCAAAATCGACAGCAGGACTATGACCAGTGCGCTGAGCCTGCCCAGCCGCCCAGGGTGCTTGTATTTGAGATGCACCAGCTCGTGCGCGATGGCGGCATCTACCTCGCGCTGGCTCATGTTCCGGACGAGATAATCATTGAGGACAACCTTGTTGCCGGCAACCGCGAAGGCATTGGCCTCGCGTTCCTTGCTGGTCGGCATCAGGTAAACCTGGCGCACCGCGACGCCGGCCCTTTTGGCCAGTTCGAAGAGACGATCGCGCAGCGGGCCGACATCGAGCGGGACCAGCCTTCGGCCGGTGCTGCTGGCGCGAAAATGAATGGCGAACAGGCGGCTGACGTAAGCAGCAATGCACCACAGCACCATGAGCCGGTAATCGCGGGCGGCTAATGCTCCCAGACCGCAGCAGGTAAACAGCAAGGGAAGCACAATGACCGCGTGGCGCCAAAAAGCCTGTCCGATCATTTGCCGGCGCGTCCATTCCACGCCGCGAAGCTGGCGATACACAGGATAGGAGAGCGCCATACACCAGATCAGCACGCCCGCGCTGGGCACCAGGATCAGACTAATCGGCAAAACGCCAAACGCATTAAGGTCATCTTCGGCAGGCGGCATATTGAGGACGAACCGGGCGATCCCGGCAAGCTGCCGATCGACATGAAAGACTGTTACGGCCACGATCCAGCCGATTTCACTGATCAGGCAGAGGCGGCCGACGAACCGTAAATAGGGGAACCAGCTCTCGGCCGGATCCGCCGCGCTCGCACGTAGGGCCTGCCGCCGTTTCCAAAGCGTGCCGGCCGGCGGCAAGAGAAGCAGGACGACAAGGCTTAGGAGCGGCAGCCACGTTTCGCTTCCGTAGCCAAACGCCACCGCGAAGGCCGGCGTCGGGACTTGCACGGAAAGCCGGTAATTTCGGCTTACTGGGAGTTGTGTGAAGACCCGGCATGGGCAAGCCACTGGCTTGAAACATGCGGCGCATGGCTTTCGCGCTGGCGCGGCGCCGTTGCTCTTCCTCGGCCGACGATGGTCCGGGCAGCGTGCACGATTCAAAGCCGGCACGCGGATAGCTGATCTGGACGAAGAGTTCGACCACTCCGCGGCCTCGGAGCATTTCCATCAGAGGAGTCAGCTCCATCCGCCCGCAGACGATCGTTCCATGTCGCGCGAAGGCCCCACGATTACGGAACACCTGCCCATAGTCCATCGGCTCTTCCGAGGCTGCTACCTCGGTCGATCCTTCCAGGCATCGTTCCAGAACCTTCCGGAGCTCACTCGGCTCGCCCAGCGGCTTGCCGCCGGCCCAGAAGATTGAGACACGGGCCTCTCCCGAGGAATCGATGAACAAGTCGAGGCTGAGGACTTGAGCAACCTTTTCCGGAGCGCGCTCTTGGGCGCAGGCGGGGGCGGTGAAGGTCGAGAGGAAAGGCAACAGCAGGAGACAAGGCCCAAGGCGCGTTCGCTGCATGAAACAACTTGCATGGCTAGGATGAGGCACCTGGTCTTCGGGATAATGTAGCAAGCCGCGAGCTTGCGTCACTGCCGCGCGCGGAGCATAAGCAACATATGCCGAGCCGGTCATTTCCGTCGCCTCGAAGTGTTTCCTTGCCTTGAACCACCAGGCATGTTCCAATGCAGATCGCATGAGCAAGCGCTCGGGAGGTGAAGCATGCCACGGCGTTCTTGTCTTTGGTTTTTCAGCTGGCTCGTGTTGGCGACGTTGGTTCCCGGCCAGGGCCAGCCGCCTATCAATCAGAAAGCACCTCCCGCGGATCCTCATGGCGGGCCGCGACCGGACGGTACAACCTTGCCTGCGGGAACGATCCAGTTTCGGTTAAGTAAACCGGCCCTGGGTCTGGCCCTGTCACCGGATGGCAAGCTGCTTGCTTGCACGAGCCAGGACGGCGCAGTCCATCTTTTTGATCCGGCAACCGGCCAGGAGAGGCGCACGCTTCGCAGAAGTATTGCCTTCGACGGCGCCGTGAGTTTTCTGGCCGAGGGCAAAACCCTGGCCACGGTAAGTTCGCGAGGCACATTGGACATCTGGGACATCGCTACCGGCGAGTTAGTGCGCACGCTCGGCGGCAAACTGGAACAGCCCAGCTGCTATGCCGTTTCTGCGCGCGGCAAGCTTGTAGCCATGGGCAACGCCAGGCAAGGCATCTTCTTGTGCGATCCTGCAAGCGGAGAGCAACTGCGGCAGATCAGGGGCCTCCTTGAGTATAGCCTCTCCGCACTGGCGCTGTCTGCGGATGGGAAGATCTTAGCCTCTGTCGGCAACAGCAAGGCGATTCGCCTATGGGATACAGTGACCGGGCAACAACTGCACCTGCTGAAAGGGCATCAATACTTCATCGCTGCGATGGCTTTTTCTCCGGATGGCAAGACGCTGGCATCGCATAGCATGAATGGGTCGATTCGCCTCTGGGATACGACGCGTGGCGCTCAGAAACACTTCTGTGCCGACTATCAAGCCAATGTTGAGCCAACAATTTTGGTAAAGGAATGCCAGTCGCTGGCCTTTTCTCCTGACGGGAAGTGGCTTGCCGTAGCCGACATGGACCGGCGCGTGCGGCTCACCGACGTTGCCACGGGCAAGATCAGGAAGCGGCTGCCCATGGACGTCAGGGCCAGCTCCGCACTCTTTGGGGAAGACGGCCGAACCTTGTTCACGTCAGGTGCAACCATGCTGCGCTGGGACCTGTCCAAAGTAGCCGAAGCCGGCCCACGCGGAGAAGGCCCGTCAAACCGAGCCGGCCGCGCGTCGGCTGTGCCGAGGCTAATCGTGGTTTCGCCCGACAAATCAAGTTCACCGCCCGACCCTCTGGTGCCGTCACTACGGCCGCGCGTTCGCCTCGGCACGTCGCGGTATCAGCCCGGCGATATTGTTCATTCCCTCGCCTTCTCGGCCGACGGCAAGTCGCTTGTCTCGGGCGGGCGAGATGTTCGCGTGTGGGATACGGCGACCGGCAGGGAACGCTACCGCTTCGGCCATGATCCCCGCGCGATCCTTGGTTTCAGCCTCGCGCCCAACGGTAAACTCATAACCTCGTTCGGCTCCGACTCCGTTATTCATGTTCGTGATCTGGCAACCGGCAAGGAGGTGGCTTACTTTCCCAAGGAAGGCTGGCGCGGTGTGCGGTGCCTCTTTACGCCTGACAGCAAGCAGGTTCTGTCGGCCGGAGACGACTTCTTGCTGCATTTGTGGGACGTCGCTAGCGGCAAGGAGCTGCGCCAGTTTGCCGAGAATCCCGGAACCATTCCCTCGTTTGCCCTGTCGCCCGACGGTCGCTTTGCAGCCACAGCCTGCCTGGACAAGATCATTCGCGTCTGGGAAGTAGCCAGCGGCAAGGAGCTGCGCCGGCTTTCCGGGCACAGCGGTTACGGAGACATTGCCTTCACGTCGGATGGCAATGGTTTGGCCGCTGAAGTGAATCTGGACGCGCACCTCTTTCGACAAGCCATCCAGGTGTGGGATATCGCGACGGGTAAGCAGATCCGGCAATTTAGAAGTGATCGGGGCGGGCGCGATCCGGGACTCGCCTTCTCACCAGACGGCAAATGGCTAGCCGCCTTTTTCCATGGAAGAACCATTGCCATGTGGGAAGTGGCCACGGGAAAGCAAGTCCATACCTTCGAAGGTCATCAGGACCAGGTCAGGGCTCTGGCCTTTTCTCCCGATAGCAAAGTGCTGGCATCGGGTGCGCTGGATCGTACGATTCGCCTCTGGGACGTTGTGACGGGTAAAGAACTGGCGGCCCTTTCTGGACATCGCGGAGCTGTCAGCGTCGTGGCATTCCGCCCTGACGGCCGTTCTCTTACCACAAGTGGGCTGGATCGAACGATCCGTGTCTGGGATGCGGACACGGGCGCCGAGCGCGCTGTTTTGGCCCCGCAAACGAATCAAGGAGCGGCGCTCTGTGTAACCGGTGATGCAAGAATCGCCGTCGCCGCGGACCTTGACGGCGTACTGCGGTTGCGCGATTTGGAAACGGGGAAGGACCTCGGACAGCTCGGCGAGCGTACCGTGCATCGCCAATTCACTGCCGTGTGCAGCGATGGTAAGCTTGTAGCCGGCGGTAGCTGGAGCGCTCCGCTAAACGTTTGGGACTTGAACACGCACAGGCTCGTGTGGGCGACCGAGAAGCTGCCCTATGACCTTGTCACGGCGCTAGCATTCTCTGCGGACGGAGACCTGCTCGCCATCGGAACTCAAGCAACCGCACGCGCGGGCGCCGGCAGCGACTCGGTCATTGTTCGCGACGCCGCAACCGGCGCCCTACGTCAGCGTTTGCGCGGCCAGGATCGCGTCTTTGCTCTTGCCTTTTCCCAGGATAACAAAGCATTGGTCTCGGGATCATCCGACGTTCGACTGTGGGAGCTCCTTACCGCCAGGGAGCGTTGGCGGCTGCCGGTCGAGAGTCGCGCGCTGGCGATTTCACCAAACGGCCGGCTGCTGGCAACCGGTGGCACGGATAATGCCGTTCACCTGTGGCAGATGTCAAGCGGTCGCGAGATCGGCCGGCTCCTGGGCCATGACGGGGGCATTCAATCCCTCTGTTTTTCTGCGGACGGCAAACGAATCGGTTCGGGTTCGGCGGACAATTGTGCGCTCATTTGGGACGTGAGCCAATTCCTTGCGCCTGGCGCGCCTGACGCCAAGTTGTCGGCCAAGGAACTGGCGGAATTCTGGACCGAGCTAGCCGACAGCGACGCGCCACGCGCATTCCGCGCCATCGAGGCTTTGACAAATGCGCCCTCCCAGGCCATTGCGGTTTGCCGCGCGAACTTGCGTCCGACCACCGCTGACGACCTCAGGCCGATTCGATCGCTGATTATTGATCTCGACAGCGACAGCTTCGGCACCCGCGAGCGGGCGACGACCGAGTTGTCTCATCTTGGTATCGTCGCGCAGCCTCTCCTACGCGAAGCACTGTCCAGAAAGCCTTCCGCGGAGACCGAGAGCCGAATCGCCAGGCTTTTGAGCGATCCGGAACCGGTTACTTCACCCGCAGTCCTGAGGAGCTCCCGAGCGATTGAGATTCTGGAACGGCTTGGCACCGACGACGCCCGCGGTTTGCTTGAAAGTCTGGCGCGCGGTACATCGGGAGCCTGGCTCGCACTGGAGGCAAAGGCCGCTCAGGAGCGCCTGGCGTTGCGCCTGCGATCAGCTTCGCGACGATAAAAAAGGGCACAGCTGCTTTTGCTCGATTTCAACCAACATGAACAAGCTGAAACGCTGCCGCTATGGCACGATGGTGTATCCGTCGAACGATATCTACATTGGCCGGTCGTTCGAGCTGTACGGCGAATTCTCCGAAGCGGAGGTCGCCTTTTTTCGCCAGGCGGTCAAACCGGGATTCACCATCCTCGATGTCGGCGCCAATATCGGCGCCCATACCGTGCCACTGGCGCAACTGACGGGGCGCGGCGGCCGGGTCCTGGCTTTTGAGCCGCAGCGCCTTCCTTACTACTGCCTGTGCGGCAACGTGGTCCTCAATAATCTCGGCAACGTCATTTGCTACCAGAGCGGCGCCGCCGAGGTCGAGGGCACGATCAGTGTCCCCGAGCTGAACTACGATGCCGAGAGCAATTTCGGCGGCCTGGATCTCACGCGCGAGTATCCCGGCAGCGGCACCTATTCCGTGCCGGCCGTGCGCATCGACGGCCTGCAGCTAAAGAACTGTCACTTCATGAAGATCGACGTGGAAGGGATGGAGAGAAATGTCCTGGAAGGCGCGGTCGACACCATCCGCGCCCACCGGCCCATTCTGTATGTCGAAGACGACCGCCAGGAAAAGTCAGCCGCCCTGCGCGCCTTCATCGACTCCCTGGGCTACGTCATGCATCTGCACCTGCCGCCTTACTTCAACCCGGCGAACCTCGCCAATAACCAGCAAAATGTCTTTGGCAACATCGTGTCGTACAACCTCTTCTGCTATCCCAAGGATTCCGCCGCGCCGGTCGATCCGGCGGCTTTCAAGATGCGGAAGATCTAGCAGCCTGTTGAAAAAGGTGTCTGGAACCTTGCAGTAGAATAAATCTCCGCCTTTTCGCACCCCTGGAAGGTTCCAGACACCTTTTTCAACAGGCTAGTAGCACGCCACCAGGTCTTCGGCGGCCCGGCACTCCTCTTCGTGAATGACCACGTTTTCGTGACATTCGGGGCAGCGGATGGCGCCGCGCGTGATCAGGGCCGTAAAGATCATGTCCTTGAACGTATCGCCGTTGCCCAGGGCGAACCACGGGCCGTCCTCGATCATACGATCCAGGATTTCGTAAGCCGGACTACTTGACGAGGCACTGAAGCGGAAGGGGCAATATGGGCAGACCAGTTCAAGCGTCATGAGTGGTCTCCTGTATTTCGGGATAATCTTCGCGTGGTACCGTGCTGCGTCGTTGCAAGTCCGATGCCGTGTCCAGCTTGTCCTCGCTCGTCGTTTTCACAAACGCTTCCAAGACGTTGTCCGCTTTCAAGATGCTCGCGACCACGAAACCAGGCGACAGGCGCCAACCGGAAGATAGGATCGCATTCTCCGGCAACTTTACAAGGCATGGCCGGAACAAGTTACAAAAACCCAGTCCACGTCCAGCTCACCGGCGAGCAGCTTTTCTAATACTCCCTGCATAAACTGTCGTTACCGTCAAGATGATTTTGCCTGGTTTCGGCTGGAATTTGAAAAATTTCTCAACTTCGCCATTGTTCGTCGGGCGAACTACCCAAGCCCCGTGATCGTTGGCAAAGTGGCAAACATGAGGTGGTCGTCGACATAACCAATGTGCTTGAAATTGCTTAAGGCGCGAGACATGTTTGCCACGCCTGGCACCCAACTTGGCAAACTGGCAAACAACTCCCTCGTCCGGTTCCAAAAACTTGGCAACCTCATTTTCGCGCAAGCATCTCTTCATCGCCTATGAAGCGCCATCTCAGCCGGACTTGACCACGACCGCGCCCCGAGTACACTTTGCGTCTCTGATCGCGCAGCCCCTGACGGAACGCGGGCGCGCCATGCTTGTCTTCTCCCGAACGTCACGCAATGCGATGACCCGGGCCCACCAGCCGCTGAGCAAGCCGGCCGGGGTCGGCAACCGCTACACGCCGCCGGAGGAAGGATGCCATGCTCTTCTGCTCGCTGCAGTTTTTCGTCTTCTTCACGGCCGTGTTCCTGGTGTACTGGGCGGTGCCCTGGCACCAGTTCCGCGTATGGCTGTTGATGGTTGCAAGTTTCGCCTTCTATGCCAGTTGGAATCATTGGCTGGCCCTGCTGATTTGCATCTCCACGGCCATGGACTACGTCATCGCGCTCGGCATGGACAAGAGCGCTGCCGAGCGTCGGCGCAAAGTTCTGCTCGGCATCAGCCTGGTCGCCAATCTCGGGCTGCTCTGCTATTTCAAGTACGCCAACTTTTTCCTGGCCTCGCTGGAACAAGGTCTCCGCGCCGCAGGCGCCGAGGCCTCGTTGCCGGTCCTGAGCGTCGTGTTGCCGGTCGGCATCTCGTTCTACACCTTCGAGGCCATCAACTACACGATGGACGTGTATCGCCGCCGGATTCCGGCGGAGCGGAATCTCGGCAATTTCATGCTCTTCATTACGTTCTTCCCGCACCTGATTGCCGGGCCCATTGTGCGGGCGCGTGACTTCTTGCCGCAGATCCGCCGCCGCAAGCGCTTCGACTGGGCGCGCATGCAGCTTGGCGTACAGTTCTTTCTCATGGGCCTCTTCAAGAAGCTGGCCATCGCGGATCGCATGGCCCTCTACTCGGGGCCGGTCTTCGAGCATCCGGACCAATACAACACGGGCGCCATCTGGCTGGCCACGCTGGCCTTCGCGCTGCGCATCTACTGCGACTTCTCCGGCTACACGGACATGGCCCTCGGCTCCGCGCACATGCTCGGCTACAAGCTGGCGCGAAACTTCAACATGCCGTATCTGGCCGTGAATGTCTCCGACTTCTGGCGCCGCTGGCACATCTCCTTGTCGAGCTGGCTGCGCGACTACCTTTTCATCCCGCTCGGCGGCAGCCGGGGCGGCAACTGGCAAACCTGCCGTAACTTGCTCATTACCATGACGCTCGGCGGTCTGTGGCACGGCATCAGTTGGATGTTCGTGCTCTGGGGCCTGCTGCACGGGCTCTATCTGGTCGTTCATCGCGGCTTCCAGGCGTTCTGCAAGAGGCAACCGTGGCTCGACTGGACGCTGCAGACCCCTCCCGGCATCGCCTGCCGCATGATGCTGACCTTTACGTGTGTTTGCGTGGGGTGGATCTTCTTTGTCACAGGATCTTTGGAGGCGGAGGCACGCCTGAAGGCCGAAGCCGCAAACGCGGAAGCCGGTGTGCGAACGGCAGCGGTCAGCTACAGCGCCTATCAGGCGTCGGCCACCGTGCTGCAGCGCATGGTGGTGCCCCATGGCGGTCTGACCTCACCGCTTCATAACCGCAGTCTTTGGTACACGGTCGCGGTCATGGCCTTGTGCCACCTGCTGGCGCAGCGCGGCCTGTGGAAGAAACTGGCAGTGCGCCTGCCGGCGCCGATGCTGGGCTTTGGCTACGCCGTGGTCTTGACGTTGGCCATGGTGCTGGCGCCCGATTCGGGCAAGGCCTTTATCTACTTCCAGTTCTAGGTGCCGGGAGAACTCCATGCGCGACTCCCGGCGACTTGCGTCGCGGCGGGCACAAACCGCATTACTCTGGTGCCTGGGCTGCTTTGTGCTTTCCGAGCTAGGGCTCGAGTATGCCGCGGGACACTGGCTGCCGGAAATACGCGACCCGGAATACGGCGTGCGCATCGAGCGGCTGCAGCACCGGATAAGCACGACGCCAACACGGCCCTTCACGGTGATCATGCTCGGCAGCTCCCGGACCACGCTCGGCTTCGTGGGCAGTCGCCTGGAGAACAGCCTGGCAGACCAACTGCGTCGTCCGGTGCTTGTGTACAATTTTGGTCTCACCGGAGCGGGACCAATCCTGGAGGAGCTGGCCCTGCGTCGCTTATTGAACAGCGGCATTTGTCCCGATCTCTTGCTTGTCGAAATCTTGCCGCCGCTGCTGGCGGGGCAGTTTCCTCACGAGCTGAATCGTCTGCCGATCACGCGGCTGTGGCTGGATGAGCTGCCGCTGCTCCAGCGTTACGGAGCCTCACTCTCAAGCCTGCGTGCCGAGTGGTGGCGAGGCCGGCCGCTGCCCGCTTACGCCTACCGCTTTGCCATCCTCAGCCGCTTGCTGCCGGCATTTGTCCTCTATCAACTGCGCATGGACTGGCTTTACCGCATGGATGCCTCAGGGGATGTCGCAGGTATCCAAAGGCGCAACGCCGCATGGCATGAAGGCGCCGTGCGCCGCACGCTGGCCGAGTATCAGGGTTATTTTGTCGATTTCCGCATTGATGGCGCCGCCCTGCGCAACCTCCTGGCTCTTTGTAAACAGGAACACCTTCATGCCGCCTTGATTCTGATGCCTGAAGGGAAGGCCTTTCGCCGGCTCTATCCGCCCGCGGCCTGGAGCCAAATCGAAAGCCTGACGGCAAATCTGGGCCGGGAGTTCGAAGCGCCGATCATCAATGCGCGCGAATGGATGCGCGACGATGACTTCTCGGACGCGCATCACCTGCTCGATGAGGCGGCGGCGCGCTTCACCGACCGCCTGGGCCGCGAGGGAGTGCAGCCGCTGGTGCAAGAGTGGCTGTCCGACTCGGCGGCCAGTTCCTCCGCAAGGCAGCCGAAAACGCTTCTGGGAAAATAGATCGGAGCCAGGCATGCGCCGCCGTCAGTTTCTTTTCGCCCGCAGAACTCGAACTGCCCTGGCATGGAGCCTCCTGAGTTTCATCGCCTTGCAGCTTGGGCTGAGCTACCTCATGAGCAGTCCTTTACCCGAGCTGCGCGACCCCGAATATGGCTACAAGTTCAAGGCGCTGCGGCAGCGTTTGCCGGCGTGGGCGGGCCAGCCCCTCTTTGTGTTGCTGGGCAGTTCGCGCGCCGATGTGGACCTGATTCCTGAAGTCATGGCCGCCGCCGACACCGGCGCCCCGCAGCAACCGCTCCTCTTCAACTTCTCCATGACCGGCTGCGGCCCCATCCAGGAACTGATCGCCCTGCGACGCTTGCTGGCCGCGGGCATTCGCCCGGACGGCGTGATCATAGAAGTGCTGCCGCCGCTCCTGCATCAGGCAGAGGGCTGGGGAGAAGTCAAATGGCTGCGCGTCCCCCGGCTGGGCTGGGAGGAAGTGGCCCTGGTAAAGCGCTACACGGTTGACGACTTTCCCCTGGCCGAGTGGTTGCAGTCTACCCTGTTGCCCTGTTACGGCCACCGCTTTGCCATCATGAGCTATGTGGCGCCCGGCTGGCTGAGCTATGAGAATCGTCTGGATGGCTGGACCAGCATCGATCAGTCCGGCTGGGTTCCGTTCACGCGCGATCTCGTAACTCCCCAGAGGCGGCAGAAAGCCCTGAAGGCGGCGCGGCGCAACTACGAACTCAGTCTGTCGCAGTTTCACGTCACGGCCAACGCGGATCATGCCGTCCGCGACCTGCTGCGCCTGTGTCGGCGTAATGGCATCCACGCAATGCTCGTGCTGCTGCCCGAAGGCACGACTTTCCGGGGCTGGTATCCGGAAGGGGCTCGTCAGGAGATCGATGACTATCTGGGCCGCTTGAGTGCGGAGCTTTCCGTACCGTTGGTCGATACGCGCTCCTGGATGCCGGAAAGTGACTTCATCGACAGCCATCACCTGCTGCCGGGGCCGGCGGCCGAATTCTCCGCACGCTTCGGCCGTGAAGTGTTGCCGTCCTTCCGGCAGGGAGTAAGCGCAACCAGGAATCCAGGTCCAGAAAAACTGCCTGATCCGAGTAAGCGTTATGAGCCCGTAACTCTGCAGAACCGGATTCCTGTTCCCAGCACGAAGCCCTGGGTTGTCGGCAAGCCAGCAGGAGATTTCTGAATGCTTGCTCACAATCATGGTTTTTTGCTCGGAAACGCCGGCGGGTCCAGTGGCCGGCGCCGTCGTACTTTCGCCAAAGCCCGGTCGGCAATGCTTTGGTTGCTGGCCGGTTTTGTCACCATCCAGCTGGTGTTCGATATGGCCATGGAGCGCTGGCAACCGGTCTTGCGCGATCCCGAATATGGTTACAAGTTAAATCGACTGCGCACGCTATTGCGCGCCCAACCGGGCAGACCGCTGATTCTGGTGCTGGGAAGTTCGCGCACTAATCTTGGCATTTGCCCCACAGCCATGCAGCCCAGCATGGGCAGCCTGGCGAATGCGCCGCTAGTCTTCAATTTCTCCATCAACGGTGCAGGGCCGCGCCTGCAGCTGGTGACGCTCAAGCGTTTGCTCGCCGACGGCATCCGGCCGGAGCGAATTGTCCTGGAAGTGCTGCCGCCGATGTTGCACCAGGACGACGCCTACAACGAAGAGATTTGGCTGAATATCAATCGGCTCAGCCTGGCCGATCTGCGCACGCTGGTGCGTTACTCGGACCATCCGTTCGTCTTGATCAGGCACTGGGTTCGTTCGCGTTTGCTGCCATGCATGACGCACCGTTACTGGTTGATGATGCGCTACGCCCATAGCTGGCTGCGCTTCGATCCCGAGCGGCCGCAAGACTGGCGTAACCTCGATCGCCTGGGATGGGAGTGCTATCACCGCCAGAATGTTGACGCGGAAGAATACCGGCGCGGCCTCCAGGCGGCCCATGACGAGTACGCCCATTCGCTCAATCAGTTTCGCATCACGCCCGCGCCCGACCGCGTGTATCACGGCCTGCTGAATCTCTGCCGCCAGGAGCGGATCCCAGTGCTGCTTTTGCTCATGCCGGAGGCAAGCCAGTTTCGCGCGTGGTACGGTCCTGAGGCGACTAGGGGAATCGACGCCTATATCGCGGGTCTTTCCCGGGAGTACCACATCCCGGCGGTGGACGCGCGAACCTGGATGCCCGACGCGCTCTTTTTCGACGGCCACCACCTGCTTCCCGTAGGAGCGGTGGACTTCTCCGCGCGGCTGCCGCCTTATTTGCAGCAGTGGTAAGACAGAGCAAACAAACTCGGACAAAAGATCTAACGCCAATCACGGGAAGCAGAGAAAGCATTGACCTGTTGCCGCCGTGGAAAGTAGAGCGCTAGTTGCCTCTAGATTCTTAAGGCGTCAACCAGTCATCCAGCCGAAGACCGGGGATATGACGAAAGTCGTTGGTGTTGTGTGTCACCAACGTAAGGTCATGAAACAAGGCGATGGAACCGATCATCAGATATCGCTGTCAAGGAGGAAGCTCATTCGGGCACCTCTCGAAACCGGGCGCTCTTGCGCTCCTTGAGGATCTGCTCCATGTCCTCGTCCAATCCTGGGATATCCGCGAGAGCGCCGGCACAGCGCCGCAGGCCCTCACCCCACGCTTGGGCTTCAGGGCCAACGGGCCGAATCACCACTTCCACGTGTTGCCCGTCTGGAACGCCAGCCTCTCTTTCTAACTCGATCATCTTTCCGTGAACGATGCCGTGCATTATCTGCGTCATGGCAATTTGCCTCCGGAGCAGCGTGTCCAAGAAGATGTGCGCCTTCCTTCTGTGCGCCTATCCGAGATTATACCTGCTTGGCGATTGCTGTGGTTCGTGTGCCCCATTATCATGCATGGACCGCAACGTCACGGCCAGGTGAGGAATAATAGAATTTTCATTATGCGCCGCTCTACTCGGACCGCTTGTTTTTTTGGCGCCCTTGTGCTTCTGTGTGCGACGGCCTACCTGGCCGTGAAGTTGTCCTTGGCGACCAACGGTGCGGAAGACCTCACGATGCAGGCCAAAACGCCCGATCAAACAAGCCTGGCGGAGGCGGACCAGGCAGACAACGACGGCCCGGAAAGCCAGCCGGCCAAACTGCCGGAAACAGCGCCGCCGCCGGGGTCGTCCATCAATGCGTGGAGCACGCGCGATTGCTTCCCGGTCATCCGCAAGCCGTGGTATGTCTCCGCCCGGCTTGGCGACATCTTGCTGGCGCCGGATGAGCCGGTCCTGGGACTCGTCCTCGGCAACGAAATCAGAGCCTATTCCACCAATCAGCTCAACGAACATGAAATGGTGCTCGATGAGATCGCCGGCACACCGGTGCTCGTTACTTACTGACCGCTGTGCCACACGGGCATCGTGTATGCCCGCCGCATCGGCGACGAGGTACTGGATTTTGGACACCGCGGCTGGCTATACGATTCGTCCTTTCTCTTTTACGACTACAAATCGGACAGCCTTTGGGTCCAGGCGACCGGCGCAGCGATCCATGGCCCCTACAAAGGCACGCGGCTGACACGTCTGGCCGCCACGCAGACCACCTGGACCGAGTGGTACACGCTGCATCCAGAGACGCTCGTGCTGGGACGCACTTCGCAAAAAAGCCCTGACTACTGGCAGGATTCCTACGCGCGTTATTACGCCACAGGGAAGTCCGTAGTGCAAAGCCATGCCCAGGGCCCGCTCACTTTCGGCTTGGCAGTCATCTTGCCCGAAACGCAGAAGATCTATCCCTTTCGTGAGCTGGAAAACAAGCCGGTCGTAATTGATCGCCTCGCCGGCCAGGACGCGGTCATTGTCTTTCATGCGCCAAGCCGGACAGCTGTGGCCTTTGATCCTCATCACGATGGCAAGAGCTTGGAATTCGGCGAGCCGGAAATAGGCAAGATGGACCTGATCCTTAGCGATCGACAGACCGGATCGCGCTGGTCCGGCCTGACGGGCATGTGCCTTGACGGCCCGTGCAAAGGGTCAAGGCTGCGGCAATTGCCCGCCACTCAGTTCGTCGTTGAGAACTGGTCGCTGCATTATCCCGGGGCGCCCGTCTACCAGGCGCCTTGAAGTCGCACGCCGCCGCACTTTTTGCGCTGCCGGCATAAACTGTGAACTATACTTCGAGTGCATGTTGCACACGCTCCTTCCCCTCATGCTGCTGCTTGGGCTCAGTCTTTGCGCGCCGGCGCCCTTCTGCCGGCTGCTCAGATTTGTAGAGCGGCCGTTCTGCTGGATTGGTCGGCAGCGGGGCCTGTGTGTCGTGGTCAGCGGCTTGAGCGCCATGGTGGTTAATGTCGCGCTCGCACTCCTTGGTCAGATTCCGCAGCCGCTGGTTCATGACGAATTCAGCTATCTGCTTCAGGCAGACACCTTCGCCCAGGGCCGTCTCACCAATCCTCCCCACCCGCTCTGGATTCATTTCGAGACCATGCACGTGCTCCAGCAGCCGACCTATGCCTCCAAGTATCCACCCGCTCAGGGACTGGTCCTCGCCCTTGGGCAGGTGCTCTGTGGCCAACCGATCGTCGGCGTCTGGCTGAGCGGCGCCCTGGCGAGCGCGGCGATTTGCTGGATGTTGCTCGGTTGCCTGCGGCCGCGCTGGGCGGCCCTGGGCGGTGTCCTGGCGGCGCTGCACCCGCTTATGATTTACTGGAATCAGACGTACTGGGGGGGCGCTGTTGCAGCCTGCGGCGGCGCACTCGTGTGCGGGTCTGCTGTCAGAATGCGCCTGGTCCCGAGGTCATGGGATGCCGTGCTGCTGGGCATAGGCCTGGCTATTCTTGCCAACAGCCGGCCGTTTGAAGGCCTGCTGCTGGCCCTCATCGCTCTGACGCCCGTTTTGATCGACTGGGTGCGTGGCAAAGGCCCGGCCTTTCGGATCGCGATTCAGAAACTAGTGCTTCCCGGCAGCCTGGTGATGTTGCCTGTGCTTGCCTGGATGGGGTATTACAACTGGCGCGTGACGGGCGACGCTCTGTGTATGCCTCTGCTGGCTTACGCCGAGACGCACGATGTCGCGCCCAAGTTCCTTTGGCAATCAGCAAAATCCGAGCCCGTCTACCGGCACAAGGAGATGCGCGACCTCCACGTCGGTTGGGAACTGCCGTTTTATGAGCAACAGCAGACCGCAACAGGTTTGCTCATGACAACTGCCGAAAAAATCAGCAAGCTTGTCGAACGTTATGTGCCTCTGGTCATCTTTCAATTACCTTGGCTGACGCTCCCCTGGCTATGTGCAAACCGCAAGACCGGCGCGCCCTTGCTCCGGTCGACTCTATTTATCGCGGCCTTGCTTGTGAGCGAGGTCTGGCTGCTGCCACATTACGCGGCGCCACTAATGGGGCTGTTGATGCTGTCAACAATAAATGGCCTACGTCTGCTGCGTCTCTGGACATGGCAGGAGCGCCCGGCAGGCCGCTGCCTTATCCGCTTCAGCCTTATCATGTCTACGGTTCTGCTGGCCGGATACTGTATTCAGCTGTCGCGTGCACAAAGTGAAGGCTGGCACATGACACGTGCGCGTATTCAGGCACAACTTGGCGAAGAACCGGGGTATCATTTGGTTCTCGTGCGCTACAGTCCCGAACACAACACGCACACGGAGTGGGTCTACAACGGGGCCGATATCGATGACGCCAAGATCGTCTGGGCCCGAGACATGGGCCCCGAACGAAACCGCGCACTGCTAGCGCATTTTGCCAAACGCACCGTATGGCTGCTCGAGGCCGATGCGAGCCAGCCCATTTTGATGCCCCATTCGCAAGTGCCGTAAAGCGCAGCCCGCCGCGCAGCAGGATTTGGCCAGCACGCGGCCCGGAGACGCTCCTGCAGTCTGGCACACCGATATAGATTTGCAATACAATGCATGGACCTTGATCCGGCCCGGTGGTGGAACTGGCAGACACGCAGGATTTAGGATCCTGTGCCGAAAGGTGTGCGGGTTCGAGTCCCGCCCGGGCCATTTCACGGCTCTTGTTTCGCCTTGCCCGGCGTCCGAGCCCCGGAACCCGCAGAGGTCGAAGCCTTTTCCGGCACATCGTTCCTGGGCTGAAGCTTGAGCACGGTGATCTCCTGCCTCTCCCGCTTGCTCATAACGCTTCTGGTGTAATGCAGCAAATGCCCGTCGTTCGCGTCGAAGCTGGCGGTCACGTAAGTGCGTGGCTTTCCAGGTTGGCGATCTTGATCGAGAAACTCCTCAATGAAAGTAAAGAGGGCGCGCATGTCCCGATAATGAAAAAGGCGTTCCGGTTCCAGCTGACCATTTTCTATGGAGAGAACGACCTTGCCGCCGCGGACCTGGACCTGATACCTGTCGGTGCTGTCAATCTTTTTGAACTGGTACTCGAGGTCATAATCGCGCGCGCCCTTTTCCGCCCACTTCTGGCGCGCGGCGGCGAGCAGTTCCGGCGTAAGCTGCTGCTGGACATTGAACCACACCTGAACCACGATCGCAGCCACCGTCAAGCAGCCGAGGATCACGAAAAACCAGACCCAGCCACGATTACGCTGCGGCAGCCTGCTGTCGCTATTGCGTCCTGCGACGAATGCTGAACATACCATGCCGGCGGACCTTACCTGGTTGGTTAAGAGACTGCGCTCGCGGCGACAGCCTTCTGCATAATTCGCGAAGCAAAAGACTCGGGCAATTCCGCCTTGGCAATCACCACGACCCCTTGCTCGGTGACGACGAAGCCGCGATGCCGGTCCTGCTCTAGGTCATAGCCGATGGTGGAGTTGGGCGGGATCTTTACCTCCTTGTCGATGATGGCCTTGCGAATATGGCAATGCCGGCCGACATCGACGCCGTCGAAGAGGATGGAGTTTTCCACCAGGGCGAAGCTGTTGACGCGCACGTTCGGCGACAGGATGCTGCGGCGCACGTGGCCGCCACTGACAATGCAGCCCTGGCAAACCATGCTATCGTGCGCCTCGCCGCGCCGCGCTTTTTCATTGAGCCCATCATCGAAAAACACGAACTTGGGTGGCGGCAACTGCGGCTGGAAGGTGCGGATGGGCCATTCGCGATCGTACAGGTTGAGCACGGGGTCGACGTCGATCAGGTCCATGTTGGCCTGGTAGTAGGCGTCGAGCGTCCCCACATCGCGCCAGTAGGGGGTCGCCTTGCGGTTCTTGTCGCGAAAACGGAAGGCGAAGATTTTGCCCGACTGGACCATGCCCGGAATGATGTTCTTGCCGAAATCGTGGTCGCTGTTCGGATGGGTCGCATCCTGGCAGAGCAGTTCGTACATGGGCCGGGCCGTGAAAATATAAATGCCCATGGACGCCAGGCAACTTTGCGCGTCGTCCGGCATCGGCATGGGATCGCGCGGTTTTTCCTGGAAGCCCTTGATGCGGTAGTCGTCATCGACCTGCATGATCCCGAACTGGGAGCCTTCGCGAAGCGGCACCGGAATGCAACCGACCGTCAGATCGGCCTTGCGATCCAGGTGGGACTGGATCATGTCGCCATAGTCCATCTTGTAAATATGGTCGCCGGCGAGAACGAGGACGTAACGCGGATTCGCCTTCTCAATGCTATAGATGTTCTGGTAGATCGCGTCCGCGGTGCCCTTGTACCAATGTTCGTCAATGCGTTGCTGCGGCGGCAGGACATCAATATATTCCTCGAGTTGCCGGCTGAGAAAGCCCCAGCCGGCCATGATATGCCGGTCCAGACTGCGCGCCTTGTACTGGGTGAGCACCAGCACGCGGCGCAGCCCGCTGTTGATGCAATTGGAAAGCGTGAAGTCGATGATGCGGTAGAGCCCGCCAAAGGGCACGGCAGGTTTGGCCCGGTCGCGCGTCAAGGGATCCAGACGCGTGCCCTTGCCTCCCGCGAGAATCAACGTCAATACATCCTTCACGACCTAAGCCTCCCCAACCAGTCGTTCATATAAGTGCGCGTGCCGCTGCACCATGTTCGACACGTTGAATTCCTCGATGACGTACCGACGCCCGGCTTCGGCCAACTTCTGGGCAAGTTGACCGTCGTCGAGCAGCAAGCGCGTCTGCCGCGCCAGCGCCCCCTTGTCTCCGGGCGAAACCAAAAAGCCGGTCGCGCCGTCGTTCACCAATTCAGCCACCGCAGGCACGCGGGCGGCAACAAGGGGGCGGCCCGCAGCCATCGCTTCCAGGGCGGCATTCACACCGCCGCGCCTACGGCCCGGCACCCAGACGACGTCCGCTTGCGCCAGCAGCGGAAGCACCTCCGGCTGGGGACCGACCAGGTGAACCCGGGCCGCGCATTGGATGGCGCGCACAAATGCTTCCAATCGTTCACGGTATGGACCGCAGCCGATCAGGACCAAGTGCAGATTGTCGTACAGGTAATTGAGAATGTCAAACGCCCAGATGGCATCATAGTAGCCTTTCTCCGCGAGCAGGGGGCCGACACAAACGATCAAACGATCGTTGTCGCCGAGCTGCAAGCTGCGCCGAAGAGTGGCCGCCGCCGGCTCCTGCACCAGAGCCGCGTCCACGGCCCGTGGAATGAAGCTGATTTTCTCAGCGGCCAGGCCGCAGCGGCGATAACCAGCGATTTCGTTGTGCCCCTGGGCCACCACCGCATCCGCAACTCGGAGAAGCTGTCCCGTCATCCAGGCCTGGATTGTTGCCCGGTTACTGCCTCGCGTGGCAGTAGTGGCGACGAGCCGGAATTTACCGGCGCCGGCAAGCCGTAACATCCATAGGGTCTGAACATCCCAGGCGTGAACAATGTCGGGCGAATGATTAAGGACGCTTCTACGAAAATTCCAGACCGGTCTGACGTCCAGCCGACGCCTCCAGCCTAACTGTTGCAGTGTAATCCCGGCCGTCTCGAGGACCTTGGCCCGAGGTCCGCCTGTCCCGAGCGAGCAAACCCGAACATCAAAGCGCGTGCGCGGCAAAGCTGTTGCCAGCAGGAGCAACTGCGTGGCCGGGCCGCTATATTCCAAGCCGGAGGCGACGAAAAGAACTTTTATCACAATTCCGTCCCTGGTCCGCAGTCCTTTGCCGGCAGGCGGCTGGGCTTGCCGACGACCAGAGATCCAGCCTGTGCCTCGACCGCAGCATCCAGGCAGGCGACATACGGCAAATGGCGGTATTCATCATTGAAATCGAGGCCGTAGCCGATGACGAACTTGTCGGGGATTTCGAACCCGCAGTAAGCCGGCTCCAGCGGCCGTTTCTGCCTGCCGCGCTTGCGCAGCAGCACGGCGATGCGCACCGACAGCGGCCCCAGGTTCTCCAGATGCTCGAGCAGATAACCAAGTGTCTGGCCGGTGTCGAGAATATCGTCGATCAACAGCACGTGCCGGCCGCGCACGTCGGGCACCAGTTCCGGATAGATGTGCAAATCGCCGGGTGTCGTTCGCGGGCCCCGATAGCTGGACGCTTGAATCAGGCCGATGCGCAGCGGCAAGTCCAGATGCCGCACCAGGTCCGCCAAGAACATCAAGCAGCCGTTCAGGACGCCGACAAAGGTGACCGGCTTTTCCTGATAGTCCCGGCCGATCTGCCGAGCCATCTCGGCGACACGGTGCTGGATGCGCTCAGCCGGGATAAGGATTTCCATGAGTCACACACTCCCTGACGCCCTGGCATCCCTGAAAAGAAGTATTGAATACGAAGGCACGGTTGCTGGGAAGTGGATTTTGCGGAAAATGCCTGGACCCCGTGGCGACTGATCTCCTGCCTAGTCTTGACGCCGCAAGAAGCATGAACCGCCTGTTACGGCGCACCGCTCGCGCATGAGCCGGCCCACTCCTTATAATTGCGCTATGGCAAACGCTTGGAAGAGCGTCGACATCGCCGGCCGGCTGGCCGACCTTTATGAGCCGGAGAATTCCGGCCGGCCGCGCTTCGGCATTCTATATCTGCATGGCAGCGGCGGCGAAACGCTGCGCGATCGTCCCGCATATACCCGGCTGTTCGATGAGCACAAGCTCGCCTGCGTCTGTCCCCACGGCAGCCGGTGTTGGTGGGGAGACCGCACCTGTGCGGAGTTCGATCCGGCCTTGAGCCCGGAGCGACATTTGCTCGAGAGTGTCGTACCGTTCTTCCAGCAGCAGTGGAGCCTGGCGCCTCGCACGATTGGCCTGCTGGGAGCGAGCATGGGCGGCCAGGGAGCGTTGAGGCTGGCGTTCAAGCATGCGGCTCTCTTTCCCGCCGTCGCTGCTCTCGCCCCCGCCGTCGATTACCACGAGCTTTATGGCCAGGGCACGCCGCTGGATGAAATGTACGATAGCAAGGAGCAGTGCCGCCAGGACACGGTGCTAATGCACATTCATCCCAGCCATTTTCCGCCGCATATCTTCTTCTGTATCGATCCCGATGACGTGCGTTGGTATCGCGGCAACGACCGGCTGCACGAAAAGCTGAACGCCCTGGGAATTCCACACGAGATTGACTTCACCACGCGGGCTGGCGGCCATTCGTGGGATTACTACAACCACATGGCGGAGCGTGCGCTGCGTTTTCTCGTCGCGGGACTCGAACACGAAAGTCGACGCTTGCTTTGATTGAATCAAACGGAGTTCGGCGCTTGAAGGTTTCTTTGATGGTAACCTGCCTCGGCGATGCCCTGTTCCCCGATGTCGGCGTCGCCACGGTGCGTTTGCTCCGCCGGCTCGGCGTGGAAGTAGATTTTCCCGCGGCACAAACGTGCTGCGGCCAACCGTTCTTCAACAGCGGTTATCTCAACGACGCTCGTGAGCTGGCACGGCACACGCTCAGGTCATTCGACAATGGGCAACCGGTCGTCACGCCTTCCGGCTCATGTGCCGCCATGGTGAAGCTGGAGTATCCGGAGCTCTTTCACGAAGACCTGCTCTGGCACGATCGCGCGGCAGACCTGGCAGGGCGTACGCATGAACTTTCGGACTTCCTCGTGAACGTCCTGCGGGTTGAGGACGTGGGCGCGCGCTTCAATGGGAAGATCACCTATCACATGGCGTGCCACCTGCGCGGACTCGGCCTGTTGACGGAGCCCGAACGCTTGCTGCGGAACGTGAAGGGCAGCGAATACATCCCGCTCGCACGGGCCGATGAATGCTGTGGCTTTGGCGGCTCCTTCTCGGTGCGCTACCCCGGCATAAGCGGCGCCATGGTAGGCGATAAGGCAGCCCTGGTGGAGCAGACCGGCGCCGACCTGGTCGTGGCCACCGATGCGGGCTGTCTCATGAACATCGCGGGCTGCCTCCGGCGTCGCGGCAGCAAGGTGCAAGCCCTCCACCTGGCCGAATTACTGGAGAGGACCTGAACTTTCATGACCGATTACGCAGCTCACGAGCATCATGATTTTGTCGGTGCGGTAGACCAGGCCTTGGCCGATGAGCGGCTTCAGGGCGCTCTCGTGAACCTGACGAACCACCTGCTTTCGGCGAACCGCGCCGGCTACGCCGCCCTTGGCGACAGCGCTCGGCTCCGCGATCACGCCAAGCGTATCAAGGAGCATACCCTCGCTCACCTGGATCGGTACCTGGAACAGCTGGAAGCATCGGTGGAAAAGGCGGGCGGCACGGTTTACTGGGCGGCCAGTGCCGAGGAAGCCCGCAAAATTGTGGTCGGCATTGCTCAGGAAACCAAGGCGCGGCGCGTCGTCAAATCGAAGTCCATGACGTCGGAGGAAATTCATCTCAACCCGGCACTCGAAGCCGCCGGTCTCGAGGTGACCGAGACGGATTTCGGCGAATTCATCATTCAGCTGGCCGGCGAGCGGCCGTCGCACCTGGTTGCCCCGGCCGTGCATCACACTCGTACCAGCGTGTGCCGGATCCTGTCCCGGCATGTCGGCGAGTCCTTGCCCGACGATCCAAGCAGCCTGGCCCGCACCGGCCGGCGGCTGCTGCGCGACAAGTTCTACCACGCGGACATGGGCATTACGGGCGCGAACTTTGCCGTGGCCGAAACCGGCACCATCGTGCTCGTCACGAACGAGGGCAATGGCCGCCTGACCACAACCTGCCCGCGGGTGCATGTCGCCATTATGGGTATGGAAAAAATTATTCCGCGCTGGACCGATTTGCCGGTATTTCTCAAACTGCTGGCCCGGGCGGCCACGGGCCAGGCGCTTTCCATCTACACGACGCTCATCACCGGACCGCGGCGCGAGCAAGAACGAGACGGTCCCGAACAGTTTCACCTGGTCATTCTGGACAACGGCCGATCGAAGATTCTCGCGACGCCGTTTCGCGAAAGCCTGCAATGCATCCGCTGTGGAGCCTGCCTGAATGCCTGCCCGGTTTATCGCCGCATCGGCGGGCATGCCTATGGCGGAGTTTATTCCGGACCGATCGGCAGCATCCTGACGCCGCTCTATGACAGCGTCAGTGACAACCCGCATTTGCCACATGCTTCGTCGCTGTGCGGCGCCTGCCAGACCGCCTGCCCGGTAAGGATCAACATCCCGCACATGCTGATCGGCCTGCGGGAACTGCAGCATCACGCCAAGCCCAATCGCTGGGAGGCGCTGGCGTACCGGCTCTGGCAAGGGGCGCTGTCCCGGCCCTGGCTCTATCGGCTGACACTGCGTCTGGCCAGGTTAGCGCTACGCCCCTTTTCGAGAGACGGCTGGTTAAGGCGCCTGCCTGGACCCGGCCGCGGCTGGACCAGCATGCGCGACTTCCCTGCGCCGGCGCGTCGTTCCTTTCGTGAGCGCTGGAAGGAGCTGCAATGACCGACACGCGCCAACTGTTTCTCGAACGCGTTCGCCAGGCCTTGCGCATGGGCGCTCGGCCAGGGGCCGCCCCGGAAATTGAGCCGCGCGGCAATATTGGCTACCAAGGCGCGGGGCCCGACCCGGCGGCGCGCTTCTGTCAGCAATTCACAGCCGCTGGTGGGCAAGCGCATCCAGTTGCGAAGCGCGCGATCGCCATCGACAAGGTGCTGGAGCTGGTGCAAGCTTTCGACGCGCAGCGAATCTTGCTCGGCAGCGGAAGATTTATCGACGCCCTCGGCTTGCGCGAGCGCCTCAAGTTAGCCGGTCGTGACGTGGATTCCGCAGACGCGGCTCGGGACACATTGTTCGCCGCCGATGTTGGGATCAGCGGCGTCGATTATCTTGTGGCAGAAACGGGAAGCCTGGTCTTCCTGGCCCGGCCAAGCGAACCGCGCTCGCTGAGTCTCTTGCCGCCGGTTCACATTGCCGTCGCTTCGGTGGAGCAAATCATCCCGGATCTCTTCGATTTCTTCGACTTGGCGAGCGCGCGGGAGGAGGGAATGCCGCCCTCCTGTATTTCCATAATCACGGGGCCGAGCAAGACTGGCGATATCGAACTGAAGCTGGTGACCGGCGTCCATGGACCCGGGGAAATCCACGTCGTCCTGGTATCGCAATAGCCTCGTTCCCAGGCAGAGCTTGGGAACCAGCAGCGAACGCCCTGGGTGCATTCCCGTTTGTGTGCCGCTCGAGTCGTTGTTAAACAACCAGCCTTGCAATTACGGGTATGCACGCGAACGCCCCGGCTGGTTTGCTCTTCGCGGTGATTCCTGCCATAATACAGCGCCTACTGCGCGCACTTGCTTGCCGGGACGGAGCAGGGACGTAAATAAAGCTACGGTAAACCGGCGCGTTTCGGCGGTCCTTTTCGGGGCGAATTCATGAGTCAGTTGGAGCTACGTGCGGGGCTGGCCGATGTGCCGGTGGCGGAATCGAGCATCAGCTTTATCGACGGCAAACGGGCGCGGCTGGAGTATCGCGGCGTCGCCGTCGAGACGCTGGCCCGCGAAAGTTGCTACGAGGAAACGGCCTGGTTGCTCCTGCGTGGCGAGCTGCCCAGCCAGCGCGAGCTGGCGGACTTCGACGATCAACTGCGTCATCACCGGCGCATCAAATACAAGCTGCGCGACCTCATCAAATGCCTGCCCGAGACCGGCCATCCCATGGACGCTCTCCAGGCCGCGGTCGCGGCCATGGGCATGTTCTACCCGTCCCGCGATGTCTTCAGCGCCCAGAGCAACTGGGAATCGGTCATTCGCCTGATTGCCAAGATGCCGACCGTCGTGGCGGCCTTCCATCGCCTGCGCCACGGCGATGAAGCGATTTCGCCGCGCGATGACCTCGACCATGCCGCAAATTTCTACTGGATGCTCTTCGAGCGCGAGCCGTCGCCGGCGGTCCGCAAGGTGCTGGACGCCTGCCTGATCCTGCACGCCGAACACACCATGAACGCCTCGACCTTCAGCGGCCGCGTCACCGGCTCGACGCTGGCCAATCCTTATACGGTCGTCAGCTCAGCCATCGGCACGCTCACCGGCCCGCTGCACGGCGGCGCCAACGAAGAAGTGCTGGACATGCTCGACGAGATCGGCGACGAGCATAACGCGCGCGTCTGGCTGGAAGACGCCGTCACGAACAAGAAAAAGATCATGGGCTTCGGCCATCGCGTGTACAAGGTTAAGGACCCGCGTGCCACCGTGCTGCAGGAACTGGCGGAACACGTCTTCGCGGAAACCAGCCGGCCGAAGCTCTACGAGCTGGCCATGGAGCTGGAACGCGTTGCCGCGGGCATTCTCGGCCCAAAAGGCATTTATCCAAACGTCGATTACTATTCCGGCATCGTTTACAACGCCCTCGGCATTCCCCGCGATCTCTTCACGCCCATTTTCGCCATCTCGCGCGTCGCCGGCTGGCTGTCCCACTGGCTCGAACAACTCAAGAACAACCGCATCTTCCGGCCGGAGCAGGTCTATGTGGGCAAGCATGACGTGCCGTATGTGCCGCTGGAAAAGCGGCCGTGAGCAAATCCAGCATCACGCGAAGGTGATTGTTCGCCATGATACGGCTCTTCACTCGCTCCGAGCCCGGGGGCCATGCGGAAAATGAAGATTCGTTCGCGGTTCAGCCGTTGACTCAGGATGAAACTAGTCATTTATGTGTGGTCACAGACGGACAAGGAGGCCGTGCCGGCGGGGCCGTGGCAGCGCGGGAAGCATGCAGACTCTGCATTGAGGCAGCCTCGACGTACACCATCGATAACCTTCTTCTTCCAGAGACCTGGATCAGGATTCTTCAGGGCGTCGACGAGGCTCTAGCGGACAACGCTGCCGCCGGATTCACGACCATCGTTGCCTTGGCGGCTACGCGTGGATATCTTTGTGGCGCGTCCTGCGGTGACAGCGCGGCGGTCTTGATCGGGGGGCGCTCGCCCGGCGAGATTCTGACTGCTCAGCAACCCAAGAACCCGCCAGTGGGATCAGGCGGAGCCAGCTTCAGCGCCTTTGCTCGTAAGCTTCAAATCCCCTGGGCTGTGCTTGTCATGTCAGATGGAGTCTGGAAGTACGTGGGGCTGGAAAGCCTGCTAAGGCTTGATATCAGGACCATTGGTGAAGACACGATCGCATCGTTGCGTCGACAAGCGCAATTGCCGGCAAGCGGCAGACTGCAGGATGATTTTACTGTTGTGGTCCTTCTTGATAGCTTCGCCTGATGCATACGGGAAAGTCTGATTCGGACCATGTGCGCGATCCAGATCTCGAGACAGGAACAATGCCATGCTTGACGCCGCATTTATTCGCGATCACCTGGACGCAGTCAAAGCCAACTGCCGCAACCGCAATGTGCACGCGGATGTGGACGGCGTTGTGCGGCTTGATGAAGAGCGTAGACGCGTTCTTCAAGAAACGCAAACGCTCCAGCAACGCCAGAATGAAGTGAAAAAGCTCACGCCTCAGGAAAGGGACCCTGCGAAGAAAGAAAGCCTGATTCAAGAGGGGCGTGGACTTCGCGAGCAAGTAACTGCCCTGGAGGCGCGTATCAAGCAGATCGAGGGTGAGCTTCGCACGTTGCTCATGACCATCCCGAACATGTCGCATCCGAGCGCCCCGGTCGGCACCACTGCCGAGGACAACACAGTCATCCGCACCTGGGGAGAGCCGCGTAAGTTTGATTTTCCGGCAAAGGACCATGTGGCCCTTGGAGAGGCGCTGGATCTGGTCGATTTTGATGCGGGCGCGGCGGTGGCAGGGCAGAAGTTCTACTTCCTTAAGAATGAAGCTGTCCTGCTCGAATTGGCCCTGGTCAACTACGCCATGGGCGTGCTCATCCGCGAAGGCTACACGCCCATTATCACGCCCGACGTGGCGCGCAGTGAGGTGCTGGAGGGCATCGGCTTCATTCCCCGCGGGCCGGAAACGCAGATCTACAGCATCGAAAACACCGACCTCTGCCTGATCGCCACGGCCGAGATCACGCTCGGCGGCATGCATCGCGACAAGATTTTTGACGAATTACAGCTCCCCATCAAGTACGTCGGCCTGTCGCACTGCTTCCGAACGGAGGCCGGCGCCCCTGGACGCGATGCGCGCGGTCTCTATCGCGTGCACCAATTCACGAAGGTCGAGATGTTCGCCTTCTGCGCGCCGGATCAAAGCGAGGCGATTCACGAAGAGATTCTGGCCATCGAAGAGAAGATCTTCCAGGGACTTGGCATTCCTTATCATGTCATTGACACGTGCACGGGCGACCTGGGCGGGCCGGCTTATCGCAAGTACGATCTGGAAGCCTGGATGCCCGGTCGAGGAAAGGCCGGTGAATACGGCGAGGTCACCAGCACCTCTAATTGCACCGACTACCAGGCGCGCCGGCTCAATATCCGCTACAGAATTCCAGGTCAGAAGGGAACGCGTTTCGTGCACACCTTGAACGGCACGGCGGTCGCGGTGAGCCGGGCTCTCGTGGCGATCCTTGAGAATTACCAACAGGCAGACGGCTCGATTCTGGTACCCGAAGCTCTCCAAGCGGCAGTAGGTAAGGAACGCATCGGCGGGCGCGAAAAATGATGACGCCGGCGCTCCATGGCAATCGATCCCACGCTGATTCAGACTCGGGATCGCTTCCTGCGCTGTAGTAAGATCCGGGCTAAGATGCGCATTTTCCTCTACGAATACACCACGGCCACGTTGCCGTCCGGCACATCGCGCCGGTCGTTGCAGGCGGAAGGCTGGGCCATGCTGTCGGCCTTGCTCGAAGACTTCAACCGCATGCCGGGCGTGGAGACGGTCACCCTCCTGGACACCGTCTCTTCTCGTCAAGCAGCAGGGTCCGTCTATCGGGTGAGTCAGGATCACGAGAAAACGTTTTGCGAGCTGGCTCGCGATGCGAGCTTCACGCTGGTGATAGCGCCGGAATTTGATGACATCCTGCTTACGCGCTGCCGTTGGGTGGAAGAGGCGGGCGGACGGTTGCTGGGCAGCTCTCCTGCGGCGGTGGCGCTGGCGGCCGATAAGCTAGCCCTGGGCCAACACCTCCACGAGCTCTCAATTCCGACCCCAGAGTGCCGGCAAATTCAGGACGGGGAAATGCCCGCGGACGCTTGCTACCCGCTGGTGTGGAAGCCACGCTACGGGGCAGGGTCGCTGGCCACCTTTCTGGTAAATGATGCTGACGACTGGCGCCGCCGCCAGCACGAGTTGAAGGACTGGCCGGGCGAAATGCTTGTGCAACCTTTCGTCGCCGGCTTGCCGGCAAGTGTCGCGTTCCTGATTGGCAAGGAGCAGCAGGTGGCCTTGCAGCCGACGGCTCAAATCCTTTCGCAGGACGGCCGCTTTCGCTATCTCGGTGGCAGCACACCCCTGTCACCACAACTGGCGCCGCGTGCTGTCAGGCTAGCCGCGCGGGCCATTGACAGTCTGCCCGGATTGCATGGCTACGTGGGCGTGGATGTGGTCCTCGGCGAGGCGGCAAGCGGCGGCCAAGATTACGTTATGGAAATCAATCCGCGTCTTACCACCTCGTATGTTGGGCTTCGCGCCCTGGCAGAAAGCAACCTGGCGGCCGCCATGTTGCAAGCCGTTCGGGGTGAGCGGATATCCTTGCCGCAGTGGAAGAAGGCCCATGTTGCTTTTGACGCGCGGGGGGAAGTCGTGGTTGAAAGCAGCTAGTACCGAGTACTGAGTACTGAGTACCGAGTACCGAGTACTGAGTACTCCGTACTGAGTACCTTGACCAGGCTCGTACTGTAAGCGCTGCCGCCACTCACCGCGCACTATCCCCTGCCCTCCCCCCTTTTCACCCTTCACCCCTCCACTCCTCACCACTATTGCGCCGCCCAGGGAGCCTGACGCTTTTCAAGAAACGCGGCCAGTCCAGCCTGACATTCATCGGTCAGGCGGGGCGCGGCACTGGCCTGTGCTGCCTCCTCGAGTGAAAAGGCTCGCTGCGAAAAACGCTCGAGCAGACTCTTGGTAGTGGCCAGAGCATTCGGTCCTCCCTCGGCCACGGCCCGGGCGAGCGCCAGCGCCCGGTCCAGCAATTGCGCGGCGGGAACAACTTCGTTGATAAGGCCTGTTCGGTGGGCTTCGCCGGCATCGATCAGCTCACCCGTCAAAAGCAGATAGCGCGCCGTGCGCTCGCCGACGTGACGCAGCAGGTGCGGCATAACCATCGCTGCTACCAGGCCGCGACGCACCTCGGGATAACCAAGGCGGGCCTCGGGCACAGCGACGGCCAGATCGCACACCGTGACCAGGCCCGCGCCGCCCGCCACCGCCGCCCCGTTCACAGCGGCGATGGTCGGTTTGGGAAATCGGTAAAGGGAGTCATAAAGTTGCGCCAGGCGTGCCGCGTCTTCCCAGATCGCGGCCTCCTGTCCCGCGTTAGCGGCAACAGGGCTGCTCTTCTGCCGCTCAAGCGATTCCGCCAATTCGGCCAGATCCATCCCCGCGCAAAAGACCGCGCCGGCTCCGCTAAGGATAACGCAGCGTGCGGCGCTATCGTTGGCCGCACGGTCAAGGGCTTCCGCCAGTGCCGTAATGAGTCCACGGCTCAGGGCATTGCGGCGCTCCGGCCGATTGAGCGTGATCAGTGCCGCCGGCGGACGGATCTCGTATAGCGCAAGAGGTTCTGCCATGATTTTCCTTCGTTAGGATGCTTCTCTAACTCGGCAGCGCACCAGCCCGAAGCGCGAGCGAGGACCTTGCTGGCGCTTCGGGCGGGTGCAACAATTCGCATAAGTTCCATGCTTCGCAAGCTCAGGGACGGCGCATCGCCTGGTAATTGCTGGGTCTCTCGACCTCCATCTGAAGCAAGGCGAGCGCCAGCGTCTTGCCCTGGTTATCGCTGCGCAGTGAGCGGCTGGCTCCGCCGCCCAGGACATCGTACAAGAGAAAGTTCAACGCCTGCAGATTGGCAGCCTCGTAGCGCACCACGCGCGTCGGCCCAAGAGCCGCAAAGTACGCCTGGACACGCGCGCTCGTCAAAAACTCACGCAACCAGGCAAAGCCATCAGGCGTGTAAGCAATCACCGCTACGTTGGCATGATTGCCTTTGTCGCCGCTGCGGCCGTGGGCAATGTCAGCCAAGAAGAAGCGATCGGTTGATGCCATGCTCGCGCTTCCCGTCATGCGTCATGTGTCATTCGCGAATGACGCATGACTAATGAATGACTTTATCGCCTCCTTGGCGATCAGCGCCGGCCAGTACGCGAATACCTCGCGAACCGGCGGCCTTCCAGTCGCGTAACCGGTCACGCCGGGCGGGCCGGATGTTACCAGGGGGGCAAATTCTTTGGTAAAGCGCTCGATGGCGGCCCGACGCGAGTCCCGGGCGGTGACACGCAACACCACCTCGGGGGGCTCGGTCTGGGCCGTAATCACTCCTGGGACACAGTCCCCTGCGCCCAGGCATTCGATGTGGTGGTGCTCAAGCTGAGTCCCGGCTCGTCGCAAGCGCTCAAGCATCATGGCTGCACACGCGCGCGCCTTGGCAGCCGCTCCGGGTCCGAGAATGACCAGGCTGCCGCTGGCCATGAAGCCGTCGCGATAGGCGATCGACACCTTGTAAGTATCCGTCGCAGGATTCCCGCGCGAGTCCTCGACAAGTATCTCGTCCGGGCCGGTCTCGGTCAGCCGTACGCTCGTGAAGTCGGCGGACACGTCGGGTGTCAGGTAAGCGGCCGGGTCGCCGACCTCGTAGAGAAGCTGCTCCGCGATGGTCTCGCGATTGACTGCCCCGCCCGTGCCCGGGGGTTTCCTGATGCGGAACGTGCCGTCCTTGTCGATGTCAGCAATCGGGTAACCGACGTTCGCCAGGTCCGGCGCTTCTTGCCAGTTGCACCACAAGCCGCCGGTCGCCTGCGCGCCGCATTCGATAATATGCCCGGCTACACTGGCGGCGGCGAGGTGATCCCAATCGTCCCAGGCCCAGCCAAGTTCGAAAACGGCCGGACCCAAGGTCAAAGAGGCGTCGGCAATACGGCCCGTGATGACAAGCGAAGCTCCTTCCTTGAGAGCATCGACAATCGGCCGAGCGCCCAGGTAGGCATTGGCGCTCACCACGCGGTCGCGCACCTCGGCGAGCGGCGCGCCGGTATCGAGATTGGCGAGCGTGTGTCCTTCCGCCAAAAGTTGGTCCAGCCGCGGCATAAGATCGTCGCCGCTGACAACCGCGATCTTTCGTTCGCCGAGCCCGGCCTTTTCAAGAATGGCTTTCGCCTTCCTGGCGCAGCCGGCTGGATTCATACCGCCTGCGTTGCTGACAATCTTCAGCTGCGGCTGGGCGCTCAAGACCGGGCAAAGCCGTTCGAGGGCATCGAGAAAGTCCGTTGCAAATCCGGCCTCTGGATCGCGCAGCTTCTGGAGCGCCAGGATCGACATGGTTAATTCGGCGAGATACTCGAGTGTCAGGTAATCGAGCCGGCCCTGTTCCGCCAGCAGCACGGGCGCGTCAAGATTATCGCCCCAGAAACCGCAGCCATTGCCGATGCGCACGCGCTCCAAGTCCCGGCCTCCGTTAATGCCAAATAACGCCGAAGGCGTTGCACAGCACAGCCCAGGGTCGCGCTAGCGCACCCTGGGGCCGAGAACTCACCCAGCGTGTCTACCCTGAAAGGGTTGGACAAGAGCGAATCCAAGGCCCTTGTGCAACCCCTTCGGGGTAGGATCGATCAGGGCAACTGCTTTCCCAGGTTGCGCTGGCGCGACCCTGGGCTGTGTTGTACAACGCCTTCGGCGTAAAGCAGTAGGCTTCAAACCTGTAACACCCCCGTCTTGAACTCCCGAGACTCCTGGTGTCGCGTGGAAATGTCCAGAGCCGTCAGCAAGGCAGAACGCGTATCTTCCGGCGCCAGGATCTGGTCAATCCAGAGCCGGGCCGCTGCGTAGCGAACGTCAGTTTGCTCCCGATAACCTGCTTCCACCTTCTCGCGGAGATCTTCCAATTCTTGGGCGTCGGGTTCATGCCCCTGGCGGCGCAGCGCCGACACCGTGATGTCGAGCAAAGTGCTGGCGGCCTGCTCGCCGCCCATGACCGCATAACGCGCCGTGGGCCAGGCAAAGATAAAACGTGGATCAAACGCTTTGCCGCACAATGCGTAGTTGCCGGCCCCGTAGGAGCCGCCGAGGATGACCGTAATTTTCGGTACAACACTATTGGCGATGACATTCACCAGCTTGGCGCCGGCCCGAATGATACCGGCCTGCTCGGAGTCCCGGCCGACCATGAAGCCATTAACATCCTGGAAAAAGAGCAGGGGGAGCCGCGTCTGATTGCAATCCATGATGAAGCGGGCGGCCTTGTCCGCGCTGTCCACGTAAATCACGCCGCCGTACTGAAGCGGCCCTTCCGCCGGTTTACAGCGCTTGTGCTGATTGGCAACTACGCCGACCGCCAGCCCGCCCAGCCGGCCGTAGCCGCATACCAGCGTTTGGCCGTATTCCGCCTTGTACTCATCAAAAGGCCCCGCATCCAGGAAGCACGCCAGCAGCTCGCGGACATCGTATTCCTGACGCAGCTCAGATGCCAGGAGCTTATCCAGATCGGTTATTGATTTGGCTGGTTTCGTCTCGCCGTGGACATGGCCTGGATCGCAGTGCAAGACACCAATCAAGCGGCGCAGCCTCTCCAGGCAACCTTCGTCATCGCGTTCCCGGAAGTCGATGGTGCCGCTGATGGCAGCGTGCATCTCGGCCCCGCCAAGCTCTTCATGGCTCACCGTTTGGCCGATGGCCGCCTTGACGAGAGCTGGGCCGGCCAAATAGAGGCCGCTCCCGTCGGTCATGAGGAGCTTATCGCACAGAACCGGCAGGTAGCCGCCCCCCGCCACACAGTTGCCCATGATGGCGGAGAATTGTGGAATGCCGGTTGCCGAGATGACGGCGTTGTTGCGGAAAATGCGACCGAAATCATCTTCGTCCGGAAATACTTCATCTTGCAGCGGTAGAAAAACGCCCGCGCTATCGACCAGGTAAGCCAGCGGCAACCGATTGTCGAGGGCAATGCGCTGCGCCCGCAGAACCTTCTTGCATGTGAGCGGGAAAAAAGCGCCCGCTTTCACCGTGGCGTCATTGGCAATGATCATCATGCGCCGGCCGGCCACGACGCCTATGCCGGTGACCACACCAGCGGACGGCGCCCCGCCCCAGTCCTGGTACATGTTCCAGGCGGCCCACAGGCCAAGTTCAAAGAATTCGCTCTGGGGATCGATGAGGCGAGCGATACGCTCGCGGGCGGTGAGACGGCCCTTGTCATGCTGGCGGGCAATGGCCTTGGCCCCGCCGCCTTCCTTGATCTTGAATTCCTGGCGGCGCAGATCTTCGATGAGTTGCTGCATAAGTCAGAAATCAGAAGTCAGAGGTCAGAGATCAGAAGTCAGAGGACTCAGGCTGACTTCTGACTTCTGACCTCTGACTTCTGATCTCTGACTCACTCGGTCCAGTTTTTTCGCTGTCGCGAAGAAGGAATATCCAGCATCTTGCGGTACTTGGTCACGGTGCGCCGCGCTACTGGGAAGCCGCTCTCTTGAAGCTTGGTGACGAGATCTTCGTCCGAAAGGGGGTTCGCTTTATCCTCCTGGTCGATAATCTCTTCCAGTTTGCGCTTGATCTGCTCCCAGGCCACCTCTTCACCCGAGGCTGTCTGCGTGCCGCCGCCAAAGAAGCGCTTGAGCGGAAAGATGCCGCGCGGCGTCTGCACCCACTTGTCGTCCACAGCCCGGCTTACGGTGGTGACGTGCACGCCCACCTGGTCGGCAATCTGCTGCATCTTGAGCGGCTGAATGTGATCCGGGCCCTGGTCCAGGAAGGCACGTTGATGCTGAATGATAGCGCGGGTGACCTTTTCCAGGGTATTGCGGCGTTGCTCGATCGACTCCAGCAGCCACTGCGCCGCCTGGATCTTGCGCTTCAAATACTCCTTGGCCTTGGGATCGGCGGCCTTGTCGCGATACAGCTCCATGTAGCGGCGGCTGATGTAGATGTTCGGCATCCAGTCGTCGAGCAGGCGAATCTTGTAATCGCTGTCCTCGTCGCGCTCCACGGCGATGTCCGGCACGACATAAGGAATATTCTCTGCCGTGAACTGAGCGCCGGGATGCGGGTTCAGGTGCTTCAGGATCTCGATGGCTTCCTTGATCGTGGCCAGGTCGAAACCGGTGCGGCGTTGAATGATCGGCAGCCGGTTGTGGGCGATATCTTCGAGGTGATTCTGAATGAGCACGCGCAGCGTTTCGCGATGCGGCGTCTCGGGCGTGAGCTGGATCAGCAAGCATTCCCTGGAATCGCGGGCGCCCACGCCGGGCGGATCCATCTTCTGCACAATGCGCAAGGCCTCCTCGACCTGCGCCATGGTCACCGGCGGGCGGCCAAGACGCACAACGTCTTCATGCTCGTTGTAGCTTCGGGTAATGTCCTCCGTCGAAGCGGATAGCCAGCCTTTTTCGTTGACATGCGTGATCAGGAAGCGGAGCAGCCGCAGTTGCTCGGGAGTCGTGTCGATGAAGGTGAGCTGATCGTTGAGATAGTCCTGCAGCGACTGCGGCCGCGACGGCATGTTCTGCATGGCGTCGTGCTTCTTGTCGCCTTCGTCGTCGAGCCCATTGCGGCTGGGACGATGCTCTTCATTGATCTGGTCTTCCCAGTCGCGGGTGAAGGCTTCCAGCCGATCGAACTCAGGATCGTTTTCCGGCGTGGTTTCGGCAGGCGTTTCCGTCTCGGCGGGGGTTACCTCCGTCTCGGCGGTCGTTTCGCCGTCGTTTTCCGCCGTCGATTCGTCGTTGGCGGTTTCCTTCAGTTCTAGGACGGGGTTTTCTTGCAGTTCTTGCTGAATGCGCTCCTGCAGCGCCATGATCGGCAGCTGAAGGATTTCCATGGATTGAATCATGCGCGGCGCCAGAATCATCCTCTGGTCCATCCGCTGGCTTAGAGTCGTATCAAGTCGCATGGCTCATTCCTCTCTCCTTCAAAACGTGCGTCGCCCGTCCAGGGCATCGGCCAGCATCTGGCTGTTGGCAAATTCTAAGACTGACCCTGAAGGCAATCCGCGTGCCAAACGTGTCAGGCGAACGCCGCTGGCGGCCAATAAGTTCGAGACGTAGAGGGCAGTCCCATCTCCTTCGAGCGTGGGATTCGTCGCTAGAATCACCTCGTGCACGCCTCCTTGCTGCACGCGCCGGATCAACGCATCCACCGTCAATTGCTCGGGTCCCATGTTCTCCAGAGGCGCTAGCCTGCCGCCCAGTATGTGGTACAGACCGCGGTAGGTCCCCGCGCGTTCGAGGGCAGCCAGGTCACGCGGCTGCTCGACCACACAGATCAGGGCTGAATCGCGGCGCGGGTCCGAGCAGATACTGCACAACTCTCCTTCGGTCAAGTTGAAACATTGCCGGCACGGATGCACCTGCTCGGCAACTATCCGCAGCGCCTCGGCCAGTTCCAGCGCCTCGCTTCGATCCGCGGCGAGCAGGTAATGCGTCAGCCGCTCCGCGGACTTAGGACCGATGCCCGGCAGCTTGCCAAACGCCTGCGCCAGCCGGCCAATGGCCCCCTGTTCTTCCCTGGACACGAGCGATCCTCAAATCTGTGTCATGATCCCGTCATCCCCGGCAACTCCATTCCAGGAGGCAGTCCGAGGCCAGTTGCCATCTTGCCCGTTTCTTCGGCGGCTTGCTGGCGGGCGCGGTCGAGCGCCTGGTTGGTAGCGCCCTTGATCAGGTCTTCGAGCATTTCCTTATCGTTCATCCGCATCAGCTCATCGCTTATGACACAGGATAGCACTTCCAATTTGCCGTTGGCTCGAACCTTGACCATGCCGCCGCCGGCGTCGCCTTCGGCCGTAAGCTGGGCCAGGCGTTGCTGCAGGTTCTCCACCTCCGCCTTGATCTTGGGAAGGTTCTGCAGCAGACTCGCCAGTTGACCGAGCCCTTTGAACATACTCACGCCTCCTCACCGTCCGTTGCCTCGACCCGTTCCGAGGTTGCCGGCATGGTCGAGCCAAAGCCGTCCTCGACATCCATCAGTTGCGCGCCCAGGACTTCGACCGCCGCCTTGATGAGCGGCTCTTTCAGGGCCTCGGCACGTTGCCGCCGATAGCGGGATTGCGCCTCTTCCGTAGGTTCAGCAGCCTGCCCCGTCGTCTCCGCGCCGTTGCCGGTCAGCGCTTCGACCCGCAAATTCCACGCTTGTCCTGTGAGCTTTCGCAAAGCCGTCTCGACCCGTTCGGTGTTGGCCGGCTTCTGGCAATACTCTCTAGCCGCATTGTACCCATTTGGAAAGCGAAGAACCAGAGTGTTTGGCCCAGAAATTGCAGGCAGGCCGGCTTTTCCCAGGTCACTGGCCAACATTTGGCCGATTTGTGCCAGTGCTTCTCGCCAAATTTGCGGCAAGGAATCAGTCGCCAGCGGCGTCGGCGCACGTTCTGTGCTCGACTCAGGACTGCTTAGCGGCTTTTTTTTTAACGACTCAGGCGGGGCTACTGGCTGGACGCCGGGCGCTTGCTGCGGACGAGACGGCGGCGAACCGGGAAGAGCGCCGCCGCCTGTTTTATTGGCGGACGGAGCCGAACCGCCCGGTTGACTTAGTGTTTGGGCGAGTTGCGCGAGTGACACCAGGTTGTCAAGCCGGCTCAGGCGGACCAGCGCCATCTCGAGCAATACACGAGTGTGACTGCTGCCGCGCAAGCGTGCCTTGGTAGTCGATAACACATCCAGCCCGGCGAGAATCGTATCGAGCGGCAGGCCGGCTGCCTGCTTCGCGAGGGTGTCGCGGTGACGGCCCGGCAGATGCAAGTGCTGAAACGTGGGACCGGCACAACTCACCAGCATAAGGTCGCGCCAGTAATCGAGAAGCTGCTCCAGGAACTCACCAAGCTGCAGCCCCTCGTCCGCTGCTTGATTGAGGAGTTCCAGCGCCTGGCCGGCATCGTGATCCAGAACCGCCGAAGCCAGGGCGATCACCCGGTCGTCGTGTGCCGTGCCCAGGAGCCGATGAACCTCATCCGAGGTCAAGCGTTCGCCGCCGAAGGCCAGCAGTTGATCGAGGAGCGACTGGGCGTCGCGCATCGAGCCGCCGGCCCGCCGCGCGATCAATTCCAGCGCCTCATCGTCGGCCTGCATTTTTTCTCCCGAGACTACTTCGCGCAATCGATCCACAATGCGCGACGTGCCGATGCCGGCAAAGTCAAACCGCTGGCAGCGCGACAGAATGGTAATCGGGATCTTCTGCACCTCGGTGGTCGCGAAGATGAATTTGACGTGCTCGGGCGGCTCCTCCAGTGTCTTAAGCAAGGCGTTGAACGCCTCGCGCGTCAGCATGTGCACTTCATCGATGATGTAGATTTTGTGACGCGACCGGCTGGGCCGCGACCGCACCGTCTGGCGAATCTCGCGGATTTCATCGATGCCGCGATTGCTCGCCGCGTCCATCTCGATGACATCCACGTCCTCGCCGGAGGCAATGCTCTGGCAAATCTCGCACTTGTCGCAGGGCGTCGGCGTCGGCCCGTGCACACAGTTGAGCGCCTTGGCCAGGATGCGCGCCGTGGACGTTTTGCCAACGCCGCGCGCCCCCGTGAAAAGATAGGCGTGCGCCACTCGGTTGCTTTGCAGCGCATTGACCAGGGCGCGGACGACCGCCTCCTGCCCGACCAGGTCGGCAAACTGCTGCGGACGGTAGCGCCGAGCGAGGACGGTATAGGCTTGCTTCGCGGCCGAAGGGGATGCAGCTTCAGGGGCGGAAACGGATTTCTTGGCCATGCTCCAGGGCACGAGGAAAAATCAAGGATGAAGAACGCAGCCAGTACTTATGGTGCATTCTATGACCTGGAGGCCGACCGCCAAAGAGGGAACCGGCTTCGATACCCGCTTGCCTTCGGTTATTCCGCTTGCCTTGGGTAGGCTCCGCTTGCCGAGCGGGGCCTACGAAAAAAATGGAGCCCGCGGCAGGCGGCCCAGAGAGGCTGATCCACTGCACAAGGGGGCGTTGCTTATGGCTGCACCTTCCGGCCTGACCAGGTTCACAACTTCCCTTTGCGTGGGTCCCCTCCAAGCTCCTTACCGCGGGCATCTATGAGGGCAACAACGCAGGGCTAATTGTATCACTTGCCGTGCCCCTAGACAAAGTGACTCGCGGCAGCAGGGGTTTTGAGCGGGTCTTCAACGGTGATCATCCTGGCGCGGGATGCTCACTCCTGGGCACCAGCAAGGTCGGCTGACAGATTGTCAGCCATGAAAACGCACAGTCGCATTGAGGCCGCTGGAATAAGACTTCCGGGACCTAGGCAGCGGCGTGCCTACGGTCTGTCGCTCAAGCCCGTGCCGCTTAGCATTTGAGGCGCGTTTCTCGGCCGCTCTGTAGGAAAACCAAGCGGTAATCTGCATCATTTCGGGTGACATACCGTTGGCACTGAAAATGCTGCAGGAAAAACGCTCCAATTGAAGTCCGGTAAGGCCCTCCCGGAAAGGGGGTGGAACTCGGTAGAGACGAAGCGTCTTTAGTGTGCATTTTTGTACATTCGTCCCGCTCAAAAAAAGGTGTCTGGAACTTTTCAGGCGCTCAAAACTCCCAGCATTTATTGGAGAGTTCCAGACACCTTTTTTTGGGCCAGTGGAGCATGATGCCTGATGCCGCAAGTCTTCCCCCGCAGCGCCAACACGTTGTCGAAGGTGAGCATTTTCGGCTCAATCTTTTCCCTCGGGCTCCTGGTCTGCGTTTGCCTTATCTATGCCCGGTCTTACGGCACCGATGCCGGTATCGCCCGCGTGCAACCGGTGCCTTTCAGCCACGAGCATCATGTCGGCATGCTCGGCATCGACTGCAGGTACTGCCATACCTTTGTGGAGCACTCCGCCTTTGCCGGCATCCCGCCCACCAAGACATGCATGAACTGTCATTCGCAGATGTGGGTCGGCTCCGACATGCTCGAGCCGGTCCGCGAAAGCTACCGGACCAACGAATCGCTGCGCTGGCAGCGGATCTACAATACGCCCGGCTTCGTGTACTTCGATCACAGCATCCACATTCATAAGGGCATCGGTTGCGCCTCGTGTCACGGCCGGATCGATGAGATGCCCTTCACCTACCAGGTGCCGTCGCTGTTGATGGAATGGTGCCTCGACTGTCATCGCCATCCGGAGCAGCATGTGCGGCCGCGCGCGCAGGTGTTCAACATGAAATGGCAACCCGCCGACGAACAGGACGACAGGGGAATGCCGTACGACCAGCTAACCCTGGGGCGAAAGCTCAAGGCCGAATACAAGATCAGGGATTCCAGCATCATCACCAGTTGCACGGTGTGCCATCGATGACCAGGCGAACCGATTTATCCCCCGAGCTCAAGGCCATCCAGCAGCGGCTGGACGGCAGCCATGGCAAGCGCTACTGGCGCAGCCTGGAGGAGCTGGCCGACACCGAGGCGTTTCAGGAGCTGATGCGGCGTGAGTTTCCGGAGCAAGCCGATATCTGGCCCAGTTCGCTGAACCGGCGTCAATTCCTGACCCTGATGGGCGCGTCGCTGGCTTTGGCGGGATTGAGCGGCTGCTCGGTAAAGCCGGCCCCAGCGATTAGCTTCGCCCCTTACGTAAGGTCTCCCGAGGAGGTCATCCCCGGCAAACCGCTGTTCTTCGCCACGGCCATGACGCTGGGCGGCACGGGCGTAGGACTTCTGGTCGAGAGCCACCTGGGCCGGCCGACCAAGATCGAAGGAAACCCGGACCATCCCGCCAGCCTCGGCGCCACGGATCTCTTTCACCAGGCGTCGATTCTAACGCTGTATGATCCCGACCGTTCGCAGACCGTGACTTATCTCGGTCAGACGCGCACCTGGGACGAGGGGTTGAGCGCCCTGCGCGCCGCCATGAGAAGGCAGCGCGACGGCGGCGGCGTCGGTTTGCGAATTCTGACGGAGACCATTGTCTCGCCGACCCTCGCCCAGCAGCTCGACGATCTTGCCAAACAATTTCCCAAGGCGAAGTGGCATCAGTATGAACCGCTCGCACGCGACATGGCCCACCGGGCCATGCAGATGGCGTTCGGCCGGCCGCTGAATAGCTATTACGATTTCCAAAAAGCCGATGTAGTTCTCTCCCTGGCCGCCGATTTCTTGACCTGCGGCCCGGGAAACCTGAAGTATGTCGCCGACTTCATGGCGCGCAGGCGGGTGCGAACGAAAGCAGAAGATGCTGCCCGGGCGCAGATGAACCGGCTGTATGTCGTGGAAACAGCCGTCACGAGTACCGGGGCCAAGGCGGATCACCGGCTGCCACTTCGGGCGCAGGAGATGGAAGGCTTTGCCCGCGCCCTCGCGACAAGGCTCGGAATTCAGGCCGGCGGCTCGGCGACCAGCGCCGCGGGCGATCATGCCAAGTGGATTGACGCCGTCGTCAAGGATCTCCAACAGCACCGCGGCCGATGTGTGATCCTCGCCGGGGACCGGCAACCGCCGGTCGTCCATCTGCTGGCGCACGCGCTGAATGAACGCCTCGGCAACCTCGGGCAGACGGTGCTGCATACCGAGCCGATCGAAGCCCGGCCAGTCGACCATGTCCAATCGCTCCACGAGTTGGTCCAGGCAATCGAGAAAGACGAGGTGGAACTCCTTGTCATCCTGGGCGGCAATCCCGCGCTCACAGCGCCGGCCGATTTCCGTTTCGCCGACTTGATCAAGCAAAAGAGCAGCCTGCTCCGTTTTCATCTAAGCCTGTTTCAGGATGAAACCTCGCGCCTCTGCCAGTGGCACCTTCCCGAGGCACATTACCTCGAAGCATGGGGGGATACCCGCGCTTTTGACGGCACCGTCTCGATCACGCAGCCGCTCATTGAGCCGCTCCATCACGGCCGCTCCGCCAACGAGTTGCTGACCGTGCTCAGCAACGACATAGAAATTCCCGGCCAGGAAATCGTGCAGGGTTACTGGCGCAGCCATTGGAAGCAGTACGGCAGCTCCGGTGATTTTCAAGATTCCTGGCAAACGGCGCTTCATGACGGCGTCGTTGCCGGCACCAAGCTTCCTGCCAAACCGGTGTCCATGCAATCTGGCTGGGAGAAACACCTCCAAGGCGCCGGCGCGGCCGGCATGACAAACGACTCGGCAGATCAGGATTTCGAGATTGTCTTCCACCCCGACCCCACCATCTATGATGGCCGTTTCGCCAACAACGGCTGGCTGCAGGAGCTGCCCAAGCCGATCACCAAGCTCACCTGGGATAACGCCGCCCTGATGAGCCCGACCACCGCCAAGGAACTCGGCCTCACGCACATGGCCTACGAGCACGGTGGCGAGCATGGCGGCTACCAAGTGAACGTGGTCGAATTGGAACTCGACGGTCGAGCCGTGACGGCTCCCGTTTGGATCATGCCGGGACATGCCGAGCGCTCGATGACGGTTTACCTGGGTTATGGACGCCATGCCGCGGGTAAAGTGGGCGGCCAGGGCGACGCCAGAGTCGGCTTCAACGCGTATGCCTTGCGCACCTCCGACCACCCGTGGTTTGCAACCGGATTAAAGGTCACGAAGGCAGCCGGCACGTACCCTCTCGCGTGCACCCAGCAGCATCAGCTTATGGAGAACCGCGAGGTGGTCCGCGCCGCCAAATTGGACGACTACCACCACCAGCCTCGTTTTGCCGCCGAGCGCGAAGAACGGCACGAAAAGGGGCCGACGAAGGAAGCGCGTAAGCCGCTCACGCTCTACCCGCCCTATGATTATTCGCCGCCAAAGAATAAATGGGGCATGGTCATCGACCTCACGACATGCACCGGCTGCAAAGCGTGCGTCGTGGCTTGCCAGGCCGAGAACAATATTCCCGTCGTGGGCAAGGATCAGGTTCTTGCCGGCCGGGAAATGCATTGGCTGCGCATCGACCGCTACACCACCGGCCCGTTCGAGCACCCCGAGGAGTTCTATTTTCAGCCCGTGCCCTGCATGCATTGCGAGAACGCGCCGTGTGAGTATGTCTGCCCGGTGGCGGCGACGGTGCATAGCGCCGAGGGGCTCAACGAGATGATCTACCAGCGCTGCGTCGGTACGCGCTTTTGCTCCAATAACTGTCCGTACAAGGTGAGGCGGTTCAATTTCTTTCAGTACGCGGATTACAACACGCCCAGCGTTCGCCAGCAGTACAACCCCGACGTCACGGTGCGCTCGCGCGGCGTCATGGAAAAGTGCAGCTACTGCGTGCAACGCATCCGGCACGCCGAGATTGACGCCCAGGTGGAAGGCCGGCCGATCGCGGACGGCGAGGTCCTGACCGCCTGCCAGGCGGCCTGCCCCGCCCAGGCGATTCTCTTTGGCGACATGAACGATCCCAAGAGCAAGGTCAAGGAATGGAAGGAATCGCCCCTTCATTACGCCTTGCTGGCCGAACTGAATACGGAGCCGCGCACGACCTACCTGGCCGCCTTGCGCAATCCGAACCCGGAGCTGGAAGAAAAGCCGACTGAGAAACACCGGCCGCCAACGCCGGAGTGACGGGCGCGCGCACGCCCTCTGGCCACCTTGGGCCTGGCTCAAAAAACGTGGCAAACTGGCAAACTCGGTTTGCCGAATCATGCTAGTGATTCGGCAACCGTCGAATGAGGGATGGTCCAAATCGTTTAACCCGGAGCCAGCGGCGACGGCGCTCAGCGGGCTGTTAGCGCCGTCGCCGCCGGCTCCGGGTTAAACGACTCATCAATCAAACGATTGCACCAGGGTAGTCAATGCCGACCGAGACACCTGCAAGCGTTGAAGAAAGGCCGCCGGAACGGCTGCCGACTGAAGAGCCGAGCTACCTGGCGCCCGGGCACAGCTTCCGGTCCGTCACGGACAAGATCAGCTCCATCGTCCTGGCACGGCCGACTCACCCCGCCTGGGTCATTTGCTTCACGCTCAACTTCGGCCTGCTGATGGTCCTGCTGTACGCCATCGTCTACTTGCTTGCCTACGGCGTCGGCATCTGGGGCATCGATATTCCCGTGGCCTGGGGGTTTGCCATCACCAACTTCGTCTGGTGGATCGGCATCGGCCATGCCGGCACGCTCATCTCGGCCATCTTGCTGCTCTTGCACCAGAAGTGGCGCACGTCGATCAACCGTCTGGCCGAGGCCATGACGATCTTCGCCGTCATGTGCGCCGGGCTGTTTCCGCTTTTGCACCTGGGACGGCCGTGGTTCTTCTACTGGCTCATGCCTTATCCCAACACCATGAGCCTCTGGCCGCAGTTCCGCAGCGCCCTGGTCTGGGACGTGTTTGCCGTGGGGACTTATTTCACCGTTTCCCTGCTCTTCTGGTACATGGGCATGATTCCTGACCTGGCCACGCTGCGCGATCGCTCGAATAATAAGCTTGCCCAGCTGACATTCGGTTTCCTGGCCATGGGGTGGCGGAATTCGGCCCGGCACTGGCAGCGCTTCGAGATGGCCTATCTCCTGCTGGGCGGGCTGGCGACGCCGCTCGTGGTATCGGTGCACTCAGTCGTCAGCGCGGACTTTGCCACCGCGATTCTGCCGGGCTGGCATGAGACGGTATTTCCTCCCTACTTCGTTGCCGGCGCCATTTTTTCCGGGTTTGCCATGGTGCTGGCGCTGGCGATTCCGCTGCGTGTGTTTTACGGCCTCGAAGACTTCATTACGCGGAATCACCTGGAGGTCATGGGCAAGATTCTCCTCGCGACCGGCTCGCTGACCTGTTATGGCTACTTCATCGAGCAGTTCATGGCCTGGTACGGCGGCGACGTTTACGAGCGTTCCACCTACGTCAATCGCGGCACCGGTTTCGGCCAGTATTCCGCTGTCTACTGGACTCTGCTCTTTTGCAACGCCTGCGTGATTCAGGTGCTCTGGTTCAAGCGCATGCGCCGCAGCCAGACGGCTTTGCTGGTTGTGTCTTTCTTCGTGCTGATCGGCATGTGGCTGGAGCGCTACATGATCATCACCACCAGCTTGCACCGCGACTTCTTGCCGTCCTCGTGGGGCATGTTCCGGCCGACGGTGTGGGATTACTTGTTCTTCTTTGGCACGATCGGGTTCTTTTACGTTTCGTTCCTGCTCTTTATCCGCCTGCTGCCGATGATTTCCATCTCCGAGATGCGGGCCTTGTTGCCGGGGACGCATGCGCACGAGGAGGGAAGATGAGGCACAAGACGCCGATTTACGGACTGATGGTAGAGTTCCGCTCGGCGGAAGAGATCCTGGCGGCCACGCGCCGCGCCCGGCAGGATGGCTACCGCCACATGGACGCGTATACGCCGTATACGGTCGAGGGTCTCGCGGAAGAGCTGGAACTGCCGCACACGCGCGTGCCGTTTGTGGTCCTCATGGGTGGCTTGGTCGGCGCGGGGATCGGTTTCTTCATGCAGTACTGGTCCATGGCCGTGGACTACCCGCTGAATGTCGGCGGTCGGCCGCATAATAGCTGGCCCGTTTTTATTCCCGTGACCTTCGAATTAATGGTTCTCGTCGCCGCCTTGGCGGCGATCCTGGGGATGTTCTTCTTGAACGGCTTGCCTCAACCCTACCACCCGGTCTTCAATGTGGCCCGCTTTGCCCGCGCCAGCCAGGATCGGTTTTTCTTGTGTATCGAAGCGCTGGATCCACACTTTGATCTCGAACGCACCCGGCAGTTCCTGGCCGGACTGGAGCCGGTGGGCGGAGAGGTAAACGTAGTCCCGCATTAAGACGGTAGCAATCATGATGGCTGAAACAGCACACGCGATGCGAAAGTGTTCCGCACGGAATACCAGCCCGAAGCGCGAGCGAGGCAATGAGCCTTCCTCGCCTGCGCTTTCTGCAGCTACGCTTCTTACGATAAGACCCCTGCCGGCTTGTCCGGCAGGTGAAGCAGTTCAGCAGCTAAGAAACGCGCGCCGTAATTCGACCCGACCCCTGCCGGCTCGTCCGGCAGGTGAAGCAGTTCAAGCAGCCAAGCCGTACCAAGCCGCCGAACTCCTTCACCTGCCGGACGAGCCGGCAGGGGTCGGCGGAAAAGGGCAGTGCTTGCTAGCCCCTGAACTGCTTCACCTGCCGGGCAAGCCGGCAGGGGTCCTGGTTGATCGGAATGCTTGTATAGAGAAAAGCGTTCTTTCAAGACTTGCGCTTCCGGTCTGTCGAGGGGCTCCCGCCTACGCTCGCCTTCTGAGATCCTTTGCCGTCGCCTTGCTGGCGATTTTACCCATAGCCTGTCAGCAAGACATGGCCGCGCAGCCCAGTTACAAGCCGCTCGATCCCAGTGACTTTTTCGTCGACGGCCGTTCGGCGCGGCCGCTGGTGCCTGGGACCGTGGCGCGCGGCCATCTGCGTTTGGACACCCAACTCTACACCGGAAAGCGTACGCGCGAATCGCGGGACTATGCCGGCTCGGCGGCCATGATCGCCGCCAGCGCGCAAGGCCCGCTCGGCGTCGCGGCAACGGTCCAGCTGGAAAACCGCGATTATGTCGATACCTTCCCGTTTCCCGTGACCCGCGCCGTGCTCGAACAGGGACGCAACCGCTACATGATCTATTGCGTGGTTTGCCACGATCCTCTCGGCACCGGCCACGGCAAGATCGTCGAGCGCGGCTACACGCAGCCGCCGTCGTACCACCTTCCGCGCCTCCGCGCGGCTCCCGTCGGCCGCTTCTTCGATGTCATGACAAACGGCTATGGGTCGATGCCGTCCTACCGTGAACAAATTCCGCCGCGCGACCGCTGGGCTATTGTCGCCTACATCCGGGCCTTGCAATTAAGCCAGCACTTCCCTGAAAAGGAGTTAACGCCGGCAATGCGCGAGGAACGGGAGAGACAAGCGAAGTCCCAAGCCGCAGAGGGCCAACCCGAATGAGCACGCTGCCGGCTGACCAGCGGAATGAACTGCAGCTCTTGCTGTGGCGGTCGCTCGCCGTGGGCGTCGTCGCGCTCCTGATTTGCATCATTGGGGCGCCGTTCAGCCCGGTCCAGTTCTTCCGTGCCTACCTGGCCGCCTATCAGTTTTACCTTGGCATCGCGCTGGGCGCGCTGGCGATTTTCATGCTCTATCAACTGACCGGCGGAGCATGGGGCTTTCTCATCCGCCGCATTCTGGAGGCCGCCACGCGGACGTTGCCCTTGCTGGCTATTCTGTTCCTACCTATTGCCATCGGCTTGCGCTTCATCTACCCCTGGGCCCAGATGATCGCCGGCAGCGAGCTAAGGTACAACCACAAATATCTCAACGTGCCGTTCTCGTGGGTCCGAGCAGCCGTCTTTTTCGCTCTATGGCTGGCGATCTCCGCAATCTTCAGCCTGTGGTCGCGTCAGCAGGACCGCACGGGCGAGCCCCATCTGCCGCGCAAGTTCCGGCTCCTCAGCGCGCCGGGCCTGATCATCTATGGCGTAACCATCACGTTCGCCTCGGTCGATTGGGTGATGTCGCTGCAACCGGAGTTTCATTCGACCATCTTCGCGCCGGAGTTCGCGACCGGCCAACTGCTCACGGCGCACGCCTTCGCGGTTGTGGTTCTCGCCTGGTTGGTGCGGCAGCCGCCGCTGGCCAACATTATCTCGCGGCAAACCTTGAACGACGTCGGCAACATGCTGCTGACGTTTCTGGTCCTCTGGGCGTACATGGCGTTTTTCGAGTTCATGCTGTCCTGGATCGCGAATTTGCCGGCGGAAAACGCCTGGTTCATCCCGCGCGCGCAGGACGGCTGGCAGTGGGTGGCGTGGGCGATTTTCGCGTTCCATTTTGCCGTGCCGTTCTTCTGCTTGCTCATGCGCAACATCAAGCGCGATCCGCGCCTCCTCAGCCGTGTGGCAGCGCTGGTTTTCTTCATGCACCTCGTTTTCCTTTACTTCCAGGTTATGCCGGCCGTGTCCGATGCTCCGGGCGTGCCCGGCACGCATATAAGCACACATTGGATGGATTTCTTGATGCCGTTTGGCATCGGCGGCATATGGCTGGCTTATTTTCTCTGGCAACTGTCGCGCTTCCCAGTGCTGCCGTTGCATGACCTCAACCGAGACGAGGCCGTGCATCTGCGCGAAGCGGATGAAGCGGAGGCTGCCCGAGAGGAGGCGCTCAATCATGGTTGAAGAGCTGCATTCGCCTGGCGAGGAGCCGAACCCCGACAGCAGAGAATCTTCCTGGCTTACGCGCCTGCTGTTAGGTGCTCTGGGCATCACGGCAGCCTTGCGCCTCCTGCTAGGAAGTCCGCCGCCAAGCCATGAATTGGTTAAGGAACCGTCCACCGAGGAAGAGATTCGCCATCCCGACGGCCGCATCGAGCACCCGCGCGTTCGCTTCGAGCGCAACGATGCAAACTTCTCCCCCATCTTGATCATCCTCATTGTTGTGATGGGCATAGCGACCATTCACTTCGCCAGTGTCTGGTGGTTTTTCAAGCAGTATCGGGCTCACCAGGCCGCCATCAAACAATCGGCATTCCCCCTCCAGCCAGGTCCCTCCAATCAGCTTCCCGCCGAACCGCGCCTGGAGCCGATCAATCGCATGGCGGCCATCGAGAAGGGCAGTGTCTACGTGATCGAAGCGAGCAGAGAACGCATCCTGAACAGTTATGGCGCGCTCGAATCCGGCTACGTCCACATACCGATCCAACGCGCCATGGATTTGCTGGCGAACAAGCTGCCGGCCCGGCCGAAGCCGGCCGGCAATGCGCAGAAAGAGAACGGCCTGGTTGACGCGGGTGAGCCCAACTCCGGCCGCATGTTCCGAGGAGAACCGCGATGGTTCGAACGCTGAGCAAAAATATGTTTAGCCGCGACCCGTTAGGGGAGCGCGGGCTCACGGTGCGCCGGTCGCGATTCCCTAACGGGTCGCGGCTACACAATCGGGGGCTGTTCGTCTGCCTGGCGCTGCTGCTTTGTGTAGCCTGCGTGCGCGGCCAGTCATCATTGCCGCCTTCATTGCGCAATGTCCGCTTCGATCAGCGCCTTAACGAGCAAGTGCCGCTGAACCTGGTTTTTAAAGATGAAACAGGCACGCCGGTGAAACTGGCAGACTATTTCGGCAAGAAGCCGGTCATCCTCGTCCTCGCCTATTACCGCTGTCCGATGCTGTGCACCGAGGTATTGAACGGACTGGTGCGCGCCTTGCTGAACGTTCCTTTCGACGTCGGCAAAGAATTCAATGTCCTGACGGTCAGCTTCGACCATCGCGAAACCCCGGCGCTGGCGGCCGCGAAAAAGAAGACTTACCTGGAACGCTATGGCCGGCCCGGAGCGGAGAATGGCTGGCATTTTTTGACTGGCGAAGAAGACTCTATCAAACGCCTGACGCAGGCCGTCGGCTTCCAGTACAGCTACGACGCGAAAAACGATCAGTTCGCCCATGCCAGCGGCATCATGGTACTCACGCCAGAGGGGAAGATTTCGCGTTACTTCTACGACATCAACTACCCCGCCCGCGACGTGCGCCTCGGCCTCGTGGAGGCATCAGAGAACAAGATCGGCTCACCGGTGGATCAGGTCCTCCTCTTCTGCTTCCATTACGACCCGATGGAGGGCAGATACGGCCCGGTGATCATGAACTTCGTCCGGTTGGGAGGAGTTCTGACCGTGATCTCATTGGGCATTTTTATGACCGTATTGTGGCGCCAGGAGCGCCGCAAGGCGCGACTGGAAATCGGAGTGGCGTCACAGCCGTGGAAAGGCGGCAGTGTTTGAGCCCTGGAAGGGCGGTAGTTGATAGCCAGGTGGCGTAAGCCCCTGGAGAGGCGGGTGGAGATGTTGTGTTTAGCCCCGGTAGGGGCGGCAGTGCGATTACGCCTCCGCACTGTCGCCCCTACCGGGGCTCCAAGGAGACGGCGGTCGCTGATACCAGGGGCTTACGCCGCCTGGCTATCCACTATCGCCGCTCCGCGGCTGAGAGAGGTTAGGACATCGATGTTCGCGGACATCGCCTTATACCCTGAGCAAGCTTCAACCACGGCGACGCGCGTGGATTGGCTCTTCTGTTTTCTGACCGGCGTTACCGGGAGCGTCGGCTTGCTGGTGGCCGTGCTGCTGATCTACTTTTCCGTCCGTTACCGCCGCCGGGCGGGCGAGACGGGCGTGCCGCCGGAGACGCATTTCCCGCAGGCCCTGGAATGGTTCTGGACGGTTACGCCGCTCGGCATTTTCATGGTCATGTTTACCTGGGGCGCGACGATCTACTTCGGCGCCTATCGGGCGCCGGACGATGCCACGCCCATCTATGTGGAAGCGAAACAATGGATGTGGAAGTTCCAGCATCCCGAAGGACAGCGGGAAATCAACGAACTGCATGTGCCGGCAGGCCGGCCCTTTAAGTTGCTCATGACCTCGGAAGACGTGATCCATAGCTTTTTCGTGCCCGACTTCCGCATCCACATGGACGTTCTCCCCAATCGCTATACCTCGGTCTGGTTTCAGGCCACCAGGGTAGGCACCTATCACTTATTCTGCTCGCAGTACTGCGGCACCAACCACGCCGGCATGGTCGGCAGCGTGATAGTCATGGAGCCGGCCGATTACGAAAACTGGCTCAACTTTCACGCGGAGGGCTCGTTGGCGCTGGAGGGCAGGAAAATCTTCCTCAAGTATCGCTGCATTAGCTGCCATAGCGCCGATGCGCGCGCTCGCGCCCCCGTGCTGGAGGAGCTGTACGGCAAGCCCGTGCCTCTGCGCGACGGGCGCACCGTGATCGCGGATGAGAATTACATCCGCGAATCGATTTACGATCCCGGCGCCAAGATCGTCGCGGGTTGGGAAAACATCATGCCGACCTTCAAAGGACAGGTGAGCGAGGAGGAGGTTATCGAGCTGATCGCGTTCATCAAGGCACTGAGGCGCGGCCAGACGCCGCCACGGGTCGAGGATGCGCCGCCGCCGGTCGGCACGCCGCCCATTAACCCACTTGAGCCCAAACCATGAGTACGCTACTTGCTGAACCCAGGCCGTTGTCCGCTCCGGAGCAGGAGCCGCGCGAGACCTATCTGAACGTGGCCCACGGACTGATGTCCTGGCTGCTGACCAAGGACCACAAGCGCATTGCCATCCTTTATCTGCTGACCGTCACGGCCATGTTCTTCATCGGCGGCGTGGCCATCACGATTGCACGGCTCAACCTCATGACGCCGGACGGCAACCTGGTCGAGGCCGACACGTATAACCGGCTCTTCACGCTGCACGGCGTGATCATGGTGTTTTTCTTCCTCGTGCCGGTCATTCCGACCGTGCTCGGCAACTTCTTCATTCCGCTGATGATCGGCGCCAAGGACCTGGCCTTCCCGCGCATCAACCTGGCCAGCTGGTACCTGTTCGTCATCGCCGCAGGCTGGACGCTCTATGCCGTGCTCGCCGGCGGCCTGGACACAGGCTGGACGTTTTACACGCCGTACACCACGCAATCGTCGCGCTACAACGTCGTGCCTGCCTTGATCGGCATTGTCATCTCCGGCTTCTCCTCGATCTTTACGGGCTTAAACTTCATCGTCACCATCCACAAGCTCCGCGCTCCGGGGCTGTACTGGTGGCGCTTGCCGATCTTTGTCTGGACGATCTACGCGACCAGCTTCATTTTTCTGCTGGCCGTGCCGGTGCTGGCCATGGCCTTGATCCTGGAAGTCCTGGAGCGGCTCCTGCACATCGGCGTCTTCGATCCGGCCCTGGGCGGCGATCCGCTCCTGTTCCAGCATCTGTTCTGGTTCTACTCACACCCGGCCGTCTACATCATGATCCTTCCCGGCATGGGCGTGGCCAGCGAGGTGATTCCCTGCTTTGCACGCAAGAAACTGGTCGGCTACTCGTTTGTCGCCGTGTCCAGCTTTGGCATTGCCACGCTCAGCTTCCTGGTCTGGGCGCACCACATGTTTGTCGCGGGCATTTCCATGTACGCGGCCTTGATCTTCTCGTCACTCAGTTACCTGGTCGCGGTGCCGTCGGCCATCAAGGTCTTTAACTGGACCTCGACCCTGTACAAGGCCTCCATCACCTTCCAGGCGCCGATGTTGTTCGCGCTGGGCTTCGTGGCCCTGTTCACGGCAGGCGGCATGACCGGACTGTTCCTGGCGGCCCTGGGCATGGACATGCACGTTCACGACACCTATTTCGTCGTCGCGCATTTCCACTTCATCATGGTGGGCGGCATGGTGATGGCGTACATGAGCGGCTTGCATTACTGGTGGCCGAAAATGACTGGGCGCATGTATTCCGACTGGTGGTCGAAGCTGTCCGCGATCATCATCTTCGTCGGCTTCTTCTTCACCTTCCTGCCGCAGTTCGTTCTCGGCTACAACGGCATGCCGCGCCGCTATCACCGCTATGCGCCGGAGTTCCAGGTGTGGAATGTCATGTCGTCGGCCGGGGCATCGGTGCTGGCCATCGGCTATGTGCTGCCGCTCCTGTACCTCCTGTATTCACTCCTGTGGGGACCCAAGGCCGGACCCAACCCATGGGGAGCGACAGGGCTCGAATGGCAGACGCCCTCGCCGCCGCCCAAGGATAATTTCCCGGAAACGCCCGCGGTCGTCCGCGGGCCTTACGAGTACCACCTGCAAAAGGCCCAAAATGAAGCTTAGCGAATCCACCATCTGGACTCCCGAGGAGCGCGCCATCATCGAGCAGGATACCATGCTCACGCGCCACCTCCTGGAAGAGCAGTATGCCAACCTCGAGCAGCAGCACGAGACGGCCGCGCTCGGCATGTGGGTTTTCCTGGCCACGGAAGTGATGTTCTTCGGCGTGTTGTTCCTGGGCCTCGGCGTTTACACGTACATGCATCATGAGGCCTTCGAGAAGGCCAGCGAAAAACTGAACTGGATGATCGGCGGCATCAACACGGTCGTGCTGCTGGTCAGCAGCATGTTCATGGTGCTGGCGGTTCATTCCGCCAAGGTGGGCAAGCAAAAAGATCTGCAACTTTATCTGCTGTTGACTGCATTACTAGGCGTTGGCTTTCTCTGCCTGAAGGCTTTTGAGTATTACACGGACTGGCGCGATAACTTGATCCCCGGCTGGCGCTTCAATGATGAAGAGTGGATCGGCAAAGAGGGCCTCATGCCGAATCAGGTCCCGCAGGTGAAATTGTTTCTGCTGTTCTACTGGACCATGACCGGCATCCATGCCGTGCACGTCACGCTGGGCATCGGCGCGGTGCTGGTCATGCTTGCCCTGGCACGGCGCGGTTATTTCTCGCCCATTTATTATTCGCCGGTCGATGTCACCGGCCTGTACTGGCACTTTGTCGATACCGTGTGGATTTTTCTCTTGCCCATGCTTTACCTGCTCGGAACTCATACCCGGGCAAACGTGCATTTTTAGGGAGCCCATATGGCGGCGCGTACAATTTCTCCAACGACCTATGTCACGGTGTGCGTCATTTTGATTCTGCTCACTTTGCTCACGGTGAGCGTCTCCTTTATTCCTTTGGCCGGGGTTTGGCATACGGTCGTCGGCCTGGTCATCGGACTTATCAAGGCCAGCCTGGTGGTGCTGTTTTTCATGCATGCCCTGTTCAGCGATCGCGTCACGCGCATCGTCATCGCGATTTCCTGCTTCTGGGTGGGCTTGCTCCTCACGCTCACGCTGTGCGATTACTTTACGCGTGGCCTGGTGCCGTTCATGCCCGGACATTGATATCGTAGGGCAGGTTTTTAACCTGCCTTCACCCGAACAGGCAGGTTAAAAACCTGCCCTACGAACAGAGGCGAGCTACCAAGAGGGAGTGGTGATGAATAGCTCACAGACAAGCGCAACACCGGTTGTCGAACTGGGCATGGCCGGGCTGGTCATGGGGACAGTGGCATTGCTGCTTGGCATATTCCCGGTGCTGGGGATTCCGCTCGCAGGGGTAGGGCTGGTGTGCGCCTTGATCGGCTTCCTGCTGGCGTTGCGCCGGGGCGGACTGGAGCTGCGCTGGAGCGCGGGCGGCATGGCCATGTGCGCCGCTGCCCTGGCCGTCAGCCTGGCCATTCAGTACGCCCCCCTCGGCCATCTGCGCGGCTGGGAGGTCCCTCAACTTTGGCGAGAAGTGCCGGGGCGACCCTATGTGCCGCCCCCCTCGCCATGAGCTAGGGGTTGGTCAAACCTGAATTGAGGGGCTGGCGATTGGTTGGACCGAGCAGCGCACTCAAGTTGCCAAGATCTTCCAGCACGCGATCGGGCTTGACTGCTCTCAGGCTCGCCGGCGTGTCCGAGCCTGTGCTGACAACCCACACCATGACGCCCGCGGCGCGAGCCGTTTCTATGTCCACGGCCATGTCACCGATGTAAAGTGCTTCTGCTGCCGATACAGCCAGGCGCGCGAGCGCGGCCAGCAGCATGTCCGGCGCAGGCTTCAGGCGCGGGGCATCCTCCGGGCCGATCACGGCCTGAAAATACCGGCCAATGCTCAGGATATCGAGAAGCTGCAAGGTAAAGGTGCGCAGTTTGTTGCTGCACACCGCCAGGCGCAGGCCGCGCTGCTGCAACGCGGACAGCTCTTCCGCCACATGCGGCAACAGCCGGCTGCCGCTCTTCAGGACCGAGGGATGGTGGGCCTTGTATTCCGCGAGATCCGCCTCAACGTTCGAGCCGGGCACCGTGTGCTGCAGCAGGTTGGTAGGACCGCGGCCGACGTGCCGGCGAACTTCCGCCTCGCTCAGAGGCGAAAGACCGTGCTTCGCTCGGACATGATTGACGCTGGCAGTGATGGCCTGATAGCTGTCCACCAGCGTGCCGTCACAGTCGAAGATCACGGCCCGCACAGGCGGCTTCGTGGGGTGATTTGAGTCCGGCAAGACGTGCTCCTCGCAGTTCAATGGCTTGAGTCTGCCTTGTCGTCCAGGATTCGGCCCAGCTCGCGCAGGTCGAGGTTGCCGCCAGACAGCACGCCGACGACCGTCTTGCCTGCCAGACTGTCGCGTAATTGCCAGGCCGCCGCGGTCGAGGCGGCGCCCGCTCCTTCGGCGAGATTGTGGGTGGTACGCAGCAACAAACGGATCGCGTCGCGCAGGGCGGCGTCGCCGACCAGCACCATGTCGTGCACCTGACGCCGCATGATCTCCAACGTCATGTCCGCAGGCACACGCGTGGCCATGCCCTCGGCGAACGTTTGCGGGGGGCCGGTCTGGACCGGGCGGCCTGCGCGCCAGGAAAGAGTTACGGCTGGGGCAAGCTCGGACTGGACGCCGATGACCTTGGTTGCGGGCCGGCGCTCAGACGCCACCAGGGTGGCGCCGCAGATGCCGCTGCCCAGCCCCACTGGCACGAGAAGCACATCCGGGTCGGGAAGATCGTCAAAGATCTCCAGGGCGTAGGTGCCTACGCCGGCGATCAGGTCGGGTTCGTTCGCCGAATGGACATAACGCAGACCTTCGCGGTGACGGATGCTCTCGCAATGCTCGCGGGCGTCATCATAGTCCTGGCCGTGCTCGATCAGTTCGGCGCCGAGCGTTTGAATGGCGGCATTCTTGTCCGGGTTGTTGTTCGCCGGCACGACGATGACGCAGCGCACCTTGAACAGGCGGCAGGCGTAGGCCAGGGACTGGCCGTGGTTTCCGGTCGAGCAGCCGAGGACGCCGCGCTGCTTCTGCTCTGCGGACAGGCGGGAGATGAGATAGATGCCGCCGCGCACCTTGAAGGCGGTCGTGGGCGTGTGGTTTTCATGCTTGAGGAAGAAGCGACAGCCGATCCAGCGGGAGAGCGCGGGCCATTCATAGAGAGGCGTCGGTTTCAGATAACGGCGCACCACCGGCAGCGCCGCCACGATGTCGGCATAGGTTGGGGCGTCCATCCATTCCATCTTATGTCAGCGTGCGCCGTTCGGCAGCACACTAACCCGAAACGCCAGTTTTGAAGTTGCGCCCTTACAAGACTCAGGACCCTGCCGGCTCGTCCGGCAGGTGAAACAGTTCAGCAGCTAGAAAGGCTCCCCCGAGTTCGCCCCGACCCCTGCCGGCTTGTCCGGCAGGTGAAGGAGTTCAGCCAGGCTGCCGTCAGCCGCCGAACTTCTTCACCTGCCGGACAAGCCGGCAGGGGTCGGGGATAAAGAACAGCGCCTGCGCCGAACTGCTTCACCTGCCGGACGAGCCGGCAGGGGTCGGGGGGAGAGCAGGCCATGGAGAAAAGCGCGACTTCAGGCCGTCATTTCCCCCAACGCAACGGCGACGGCAAGTAGTCGGTCCAGTCGCCGATATCGAAGGCCGAGGAAAAGGCGCGCCAGCCCCACCAGGCGCAGGTGCGCCAACGGCAATGAATCTTGGCCTGGGCCATGGTGCCGGGGCATATCTTGGCATCGGAATCGACAATATCGATGCCGATCAGGTATTGCTGGCTTTGCGGCACGAGCCCTTCCTGATCCTGCTTGGTGGCCGGCTTGACGGCAATGTTGCCGCCCCCCTTGTTGGTAAGCCCGACGGGAATGTGCTTCGCCTCCTGTTCGGGTAGCTGCGAGATACGGCCATGCCAGGTGAGATCGGCGCGGCCCTGCACGCGGATGGTCACCGGCAATATGCGGGCTATGTCCAGGTCGCCCTGCAGCAGACGGTAGTCCGCAGGTGACACGGGCATGAGCACGCGCAGGCGCTGGGGATCGCCGATCCGGCAGAACGGGGCGCCTTTCTCGAAGTATTTGCCGACATCGTCACTGCTCGGGGGTTTCATGACGACGCCGGTGCGCGGCGCCGTCAACTCGAGATAAGTGCTTTGTTTCTTCAGCACTTCATAGGCATGCAGGTACTGCTCGTACTTGCCCTTTGCCTCGGTCATCTGCTGGTTAAGCTTGGCCCGCGCCTCGTCCGTGCCTTCGCCCTGGAAGCCGAGCAGATTCCTCAGGTCGCGGAACTCGTTATTGTTGCGGTCGCGCTCAATTTGCGCGTCCCGGATGGCCGTCTCCAGCTCCAAATTGCGGAATAGCGCCAGACGCTCCCCTTCCTTGACTGTTTGCCCATCCCGGGGCGGAGTGATTTCCAACGTGCCGGGCAGGAGAACAAAAACGGAATCCACATCGTCGCGCTGCACCTGGACGAGCGCCTGGCCGCGCACGCGGCTGACCGGCATGGGCACAAAGAAGATGAAGACAAGGACGGCCGCGCACACGGCCGTGGTAATGGCAACGCGCACGCCTTTCATATCCGGTAACCTCCCGCGTTTGTGCAAGTTTTTCCCCAGCCGGTACAGCGGCCAGCCGATCATGGAGCCGGCTGCCGCGAAGGCGAGCATGCCGCTGACCACGCCGAGTTTATACGGTTTCAAGAACTGGGACATGAAGTACAGAATGCTGAACGTGATGACCCAGCGATAGACGTAGCTGATGACGGCGTACAGCACGAACATGACCCGCCGCCACAGGGCCATGTATTGCTCCGGCTGCACCTCGATGCCCAGGCAGTAATCCATGCACAGCCGCTGCAGAAAGCGATTGGAACGGTCGCGCAGGTTCGGGATTTCCAGCCAGTCGGCCAGGATGTAGTAGCCGTCGTAACGCATGAGCGGGTTGGCATTGAAGACGACCGTGCTCACGCTGCACACGACCATCAGGCTCAGGCTCATGTTGTTGATGAAGGGATGCGCGGGGGAATACCACCATATCCACGTGGCGGTGGCGGCGATGATCAGCTCCACGTAGATGCCCGCGAAGCTGATGATGATGCGCTTCCATTTATTCGGCAGCGTCCAGGCGTCGGAGACGTTGCAATACAGGCACGGCGAGAACACCAGAAACAATGCCCCCATCTCGTGCACTTCGCCGCCGAACGCCTTGCAGCTCAGGCCGTGGCCGAATTCATGGATGACCTTGACCACGCCCAGCGCCGCCCAGAGATAGGCCACGGTGCCGAAACTGAAAAACTCATGGTAGTCGGGCAGCTTTTCCCGGAACGTTTCAAAGTGCGTCGCGACCAGCAGGACGGCTGTCATCATCCAGCAGACGCTGAGGGCCATGAACCAGGTGGTGAAGATCCAGCGCAGGTGCGGCAGCATCCGGTTCAGGAGTTTTTCCGGATCGAAGATCGGAATCTTGATGTACAGGATGTTGGTTAAGGTCTGCATCCATTCGCTGCGCACGCGCTTCTTGCGGCGGTCGAAAAGCTGCTTGCCCGCCTGCGGCGATTCATTGTGCGCCAGGCCGGCGGTCAGGAGCTGCTGGGCAAACCCTTCCAGGTCTTCCAGCGTCAAGCGCTCCGGACGGAAGCGTTTCTCGTATTCCTTCTGGGCATCGTCCAGGCTGTAGGTGCCGTCCATCAGGCCGATGAGGAAATGCTCCTGTTCCTTGAAGCGATAATAACGCATGCTGACCGGGTCCTTGACCACGTAATAGGTGCGTCCCTCGTACTTCTGCGGCGTGATCTCCAGATCACGGCGCAGAGCGATTTTCACCTTCTTACGGCGTTCCAGGTCAGCAGCTTGTGGAGCGACTGCGGGCATAACAAGTCCAATTTGAATTCAAGGTCATTAGTCATTAGTCATTGGTCATTCGTCATTCGCATGCGAATGACGAATGACCAATGACTAATGACCAATAGTTATTTTCGAGGATCAGCAACCACGGTGACAACGTCGTCGGCGAACAGGGGATGGTTGGGCGGGTTTTGCAGCTCGGCGATGATCTTCACCTGGCCCGAGGAGTTCTCCACTTGCTTGCCGATGGCCGTCAGCGTCGCGGTCAGTTGGCGATCGATCTCGTCCCGCGAGGGCATGGGCCAGACGTAGACGTTACGGTCCTTGGAGCCGCCGATCACGTAAGAGCCGTCAGGAGCAAAGGCAGCGCAGGTGGCAGGGTGATGCTCGGTTGGCATGAACTGCCTCAACTCGGAGGTGCGCGGCTTGTCCAGTCGCCAGAGCTGCAGGATGCCGTCGGGGCTGCTGGTGGTCAGCACCAGGCGGCCGTCCGGCGAAAACTCGGCCAGGCTCTTGAAAACGTTGGCCGAGGATGGGTTCTGGAAGATCGTTTCCGTGAAGCCTTCCGGCAAGGAGAGAACGCGCATCTCCTGGCCGACAGAGTCCAGCACATGTTTCCCGTCTGCGCTTACGCCCAGATGGGGGATGTCGATGGAGCGGCGCTGGATCGGCTTGCCGACGGCCCTGGCGCCGTCAATGCCAAGCTTCCAGGTCCCCACCTTGTGATCGTTGCATACCGTAACCAGCTGCGAATCGGGAATAAAATGGAGCGCCGTGACAACCGCGCGATGCTCGCCCTTAATGCTGAAGCGTCGTTCCCCCGTGGAGACATCCCAGAGCATCACTTCGCCGTCCTCGCTGGCGGTTGCACAGGTCTTACCGTCCTGGCTGAAGGCCACGGCACTGATGGGCGTGCTATGGTATTCGGAAAACTCACGCAGGGGTTGATCGGAGGTGCTATTGAGGTCCCAGAGCCAAGCCTTTCCGTCCGCGGTCCCGGCCAGACACAGGTTGGCCGCACTACCGGGAGGCGTGCAGGCGACGGCCCGCACTGCCGACGTGTGTATCAGGATGCGTTTCGGCCGGCCGGTGTCGAGGTCCCACACGCGGACCGTTTGGTCTTCGCTGGCGGAGACAATCAGACGATTCTGGGGATCCTTGGTGACGGCGACGCCGGTGATTTCCAGGCGGTGTCCCCTGAGAACCAGGCGGGGCCGCTCGCGCCGCATCGGCTCCACGACCACTTTCATGCCTTGCTGCAGCGCGCGGGCGTCCTGGGCATCGACCAGGCCCTCGACATTGAGAAGGTCGTAGTTGTGAATCAGGACGATCGGATCAGAGTTCTTGCCGTTGTTGGTTGAAGAAACGGCTTCGCCGTCGCGCTTGTAGATCGCCTTCACTATTCCGGGAATCTTGGCGTGGATTTCATACTTGCTTAGTTGCTTGACCGCTTGGTTTTTCTCTTGCTCGGCCACCTTGATGGCTTCGGCCTTGCTCTTCTCTTCGTAAACGTAGCGCAGGTAGGTTAATTCTGCACCGCGCACATCTTCCAGGGAAACAGCATTTCTGCTCTGGTAGTAAAGCTTTTCTGTGGTATCCCAGCGTTTCTTGGCCTCATCACGGGTCTTTTCCGATGCCACCCTATCGGCAACGGCCGCATTATACTTGGCCAGCTTGATGTTGTACTCGGCTTTCGCCAACGTGTTGTCCACAAGTCCCAGGAGCTGATCCTCGGCTATGACGTCGCCGACGCGCAAGCGCCGGTAGCGCTTGATTACGATCTGGTTGCCCTCCGGAATCTCGACGTTCCAGATCTTTTCATCTTTATCCAGCACGTCCGTCGGTTTGACTTCAATGCCGATAAAGGCCAGAACGCCGTCCTGCTGGGCGGGCACGTCCTGCTTGCGAATGAGAGCAAGGCGGGCCTCCGAGATCACAATCAATTCTGAAGGCGTCAGGTTAGGTTCCTCGGCACGCGGCGCCAGCACCGGTGGCGGAGCCGCCATGGCAATCTGCCGGTCCAGGGTCTTGCCGACAGGCCCATTGCCGTCCGCGGTATTGCGGGTCTGGCGCGGCTCGGGCTTCGCGCGGATTTCCTGCGAGGCAGCCGGTTGCTCAATGACTGGCGGCAAGTGCCCCGTGTACCAGGCAACGCCGCCAACAATCGCCCCCGCGAGCATGGTGCAGAAGAGGATACGAGCGAACATACTTTGTACTCCCAAAAATAGCGTTTGTTTGTATCGAATGGCCGGTAGTCAGTAGCTAGTAGCCAAGGGCTACTGACTATTGGCTACTGACTACTGACTTTCTTAAAAGAAGAACACAACCTTCTCGTAAATGAACTCCCATACGCCATAGAAGAGCGAATAGCCCATGGCATGGTTGCCGCAGCGGACCTTGGCGACGACTTCTGTGCCGGTGACGAGCAAGTTCTTGTGCTCGGCCAGGGATTTGGCGGGATCGATGCCGGGGCCGTCGATGCGCAAGTAGGCCAGGACGACGGGCTCCGCTTCGTTGTTGTCGTCACGATTGGGCGTGGCTTCGCCGCCGATTTTGCCGCGTTTCAGCTTGGCCCGGAAAGTACGGGTCGGAGCACTGCGCAGGATCAGATCGACATCCAACTCTTCATTGAGGTCGTCGCCTTTGAAGGCCTGGAGAATTTGGCCGATATGCTTCTGGGGGATTTTCAGCTCGATTTCCCAGCCGCCGTCCTTATCGCCGATGCGCAAGATTTGCTCGTTCGGCTTGAAGGTGCGGTGCTGCATCTCTTCCCGGAAGTTGGGCGTAAGCACCGTGCCGCTCACCGGCGACACCAGCCAGAAATAACCGGGTCTATCGGGCATGGCATGCATGCGGTCGCGGATGGCGATCAGCTCCGCTTGCTTGGCTTTTTGCACGTTCTCCTTGGCGATTTTCTGGCCGCTGTAGGTCAGGGTGTCTTGCGGATTGGCCTTGGCGATCTGGTCGGCAAGAGCGCGCACCTCTTTGGCCGCGCCTTCCACTTCATATTGCAAGCTAATCATTTGCTTGTGCAATTCGGTGTCGTACATCACGGCCAGCGGCTCCTCGGCCGTAACTTGCTCGCCTGGCCCGACCTTGAATTCCACGACCTGCGCTTCGCGCGGCGTGTAGGCGTAACGGCGCTCCGTGGGCAGCAATTGCCCCTTGGCTTCCATCTTCAGCGGATAAGGGACAAGCACCAGGGCCGCGACCAATACCGCGACGGCGGCGAGAACGCCGAACATGATCGCCTTGGCCTTGCCGCCCAGGCCGTCCTGCACCTTGGCCAGCGGCCGCCAGATGAAGCGCATGGGGATGCGGCGGTATTCGTAGGCATTGTAAAGGGCGCTGGTGGCATGCCGGCCGACCACTTCCAGGCGGGCGATCAACTGCTCCGGAGAAGCGGCGGGGTCAAAGCACTCCATCATCAAGCCGGAGCGCGGCGGCTTCTTGCTCTCCGCCTCGCGGTCGTCCTTGAGCGGCAAGATGACCAGCAGCTTGCTGTTGCTTTCCGCCAGATAGTTATCCAGGGCGTGCAGGACCGCGGGCGGCAGGCTGTCGTCCTTGGTGCCCTGGTAGATGAGCTTCTCGCCCCAGCGCAGCACGCTGTCAAACAGCTTGGCCATCAGGCGGACGAGATTGGAGCGTTTCTCGACCACGTCGGCGCCGCTCACCGCCTCGACATGCGCCTTCCTGCCGCGGCGCATGGCCACGCTGACGCGATCGCACTCCACCAGGCGGCGGCCTTCGTTGGCGATCACATAACCGACTTCCATGGGGTTGAGGCTGGCGTGGATTTGCCGCGCGAACGCCTCGAGCTGGGTCCAGAGCGTCTGCTGGCCGACCATCTGGCGGAGCTGATGGTTGCGCGTGTAGGTCGAGGCCAGGCCCGCCATCTGGGTAATAAACCGGAGGAAGCCCTCCTGGGCCTGCGGGTTGCGGTCGGCGTCTTGCCAGATCTCGATCAGGCCGGCGACCTGCTTGTCCACCATGATGGGGGCGATCAGGATCATGTAGTCGGTCGGGTTGCCCGGCGCCGGCTTGCCGTCCTCGGTGGCGCCGGTGCCGCTGTGCGGCGGCACCATCTGCGGGCGGCCAACCTGTGCGGTCATGCGCAGCAATTCATCGTGTGTCTGACGATCGCTGTCGCTCTTGTCGAGCCCGACCAGATGCATTTTTATCTGGTACTGCAGCTGCAGATGGCCCTGGGGCGTGCGAATCCACACGGCGCCCGCCGGCGCGGCGACCGCGTCGAGCACGCGCTGCAGGAATTGGCCGTAATAGTCGGAAGGCGGCATGTCGCTTTCCGAGTCGCGGGCGATTTGCCCGACGATGGCGTTGATGCGCTTGCGCGTTTCTTCCAGCAGGTTCAGATCGATTTGCGGATTGGGGCCGGGACTCACCGTAGGACCTCACATGGATTGGAAGCGGGATGCGTCGAGGCAGGGGGCACCGTCCCCTTTCTAAGGGGCTGCGAGCTGCCGAATTGCCTCAACACAAGGGTGCGAGCCAAGTTTAAACTCAGCGAGGTATTCTACTCTACGAAAACAACGGCTCAAAGGCCGAACACTTGATTCATTAAAGATTTAAGTTACCGGAGGCGGGGAACAGTCCTTAAGCTTTAACGCTTGTGCGGAACAGGCAACCTCGATCCGGCAGGCTTTGCGAGCTCAAAATAAAGACGGTCTGGCTCGCTCGTTGGATTCAGCGAATTTGAGCATATCCGAATTAAGGGGGGAGGATGGTCAATAGTCCATAGTCCATAGCCAAAAGCAACCGACAGACTTGGACTATGGACTATTGACTATTGACTATTGACTGATTCATCCGGCAGGGCATGGTCCGATTCCCAGTCGAGAATGGTTTGCATGATTTCGCAGGGATCTTCCGCGGCCGAGGGAAACGGCCAGGTAAAGCGCTCCGCCGCCGCCAGCTGACCGGCGGCGCCGGGCGACCGAGCATGGCACCAGAGCTCGACGAAGCGGCCGATGGCGCGGCCCCGGCGGCAAAGAACCTGGACCCGCGCCTGCACGATTTCTTCATTCGGCGCACGCGCTGCTGCCAGTTCGGCGCGATCCACGAGCCACTCCACGAGAATGCGCGCTTCGGGATCGGCAAGGCCGCGCGTCAGCGCATCATTCTCCAGAATGTGCCGCAGGACAGGTCTCGACAACATCTCCACCTCGCATCTAGACCCGGCGAACGTACGCCGAGCGCGTTCGAGCTCCAGGAATTCGCTATTTCGTGCGGGAAGGCGGGTCTTATATCGGTGGTGCGGTTCACTGACAACGCCAATGTGAGAACAGGACCGGGCCGCCTCATTGAAGTCGTGTGTGTGACGCAGCGTAGTGGCAATCCATTAATCATTAGCCCAATGAGGCTTACGCCTCAGGCTAGATTGCGCTTGGTTCCACGGCCGGGTGTTGCCCTCATTGGTACGATGCCAAGATTCCCCAGTCCGCCACCATCCTGCCTACCTTGACGCCGCCGCAGAGTCGCGGTAACCTCTTTGCCGCATGGGAGAAAGAGCCTGTACTAACGGGATCAGGCATCGCTACAATTCATGATTGGCCCCTGGCGGCTTCAAGAGGGAATCCGGAATGACACCGTCCGCGGTGCTGGACGCCCTGGTTCGTATGCCAAATTCCTACTGCATTGGCTTCGTCTTTGAGACCAGACTTACGGTTCTGGCCGTCGTGGCGTTTGCCTTGCTCGGGCTGGTGCTGCTTGGCTGGCGGCGTCCCGAAGTGCTGGCGCGCGTCTTGCTATGGCTGCCGGCGCGCTTGCTGTACCGGGCGCGCGTATTCGGCAGAGAGAACATCCCGGCCAAAGGCGCCGCGCTCCTGGTTTGCAATCATGTCAGCTTCATCGACGCCTTCCTGGTCTCTCTGGCCCAGCGGCGCGTGGTGCGTTTCCTGGCATGGGCGCCGTATACGCGCCTGCCGGGTTTGCGCTGGCTGATGAAATTGGCGCGCGTCATTCCCATCGACGGGCAGGGGGGGCCGCGCGCCATTGTGCAAGCGTTACGCGCGGCCAGCGCGGCGCTGGCCAACGGTGAGATTGTGTGCATCTTCGCCGAGGGCGGCATAACGCGCACGGGCTTTCTGCTGCCGTTCAATCGCGGCTTCGAGCAGATCGTGAAACGCAGTCCGGCGCCCATCATTCCCGTTTGCCTGGATCATGTCTGGGGCAGCATCTTCAGTCATCAGGGGGGGAAGTTCCTGTGGAAGTGGCCGCAAAAGATTCCCTACCCCGTCAGCATTGCCTTCGGCAAACCGATGCCTGCCGACTCCAGCCCGGTGCAAGTCCGTCAAGCGATCCAGAAACTGTCCGCGGACGCGGCCATGGCCCGCGTTCCCGAGCGCGTCCTGGTGCACCAGCAATTCGTCGCCATGGCGGCCCGGCATCCCTTTCGGCCGTGCATGAGCGACACCATTCAGGGGCGCAAATATCGCTGCGGCGAAGTGCTGGCCGGAGCGGCGATCATGGCGCGGCTGCTGCGGCCGCTGCTCGGCGAGGAGCGCATGGTGGGCGTCTGGCTGCCGGCCAGCACCGGCGCCGCGTTTGCCAACATTGCCCTCGCCCTGCTTGGCAAAACGTCCGTGAATCTCAATTACACGTCCTCGGCGGAAGGCGTTCGCTCCGCCATCGGGCAATGTTCGATTCGCCATGTGCTCACATCGCGGCTTTTTACCGCCAAGGTGAAAGTCGATCCCGGACCGGATGCGGAGCTGGTTTACCTCGAGGATTTTCGCAAGCAGGTCAGCCGCTGGCAGCGCCTGCGCGCTTTCTTGACGGTCGTGCTCCTGCCGCGCTTCATCCTCTGCAAATGGGTTTACAAGATCAGCGAGCATAAACCGGACGACCTGGCGACGGTGGTCTTTTCCAGCGGCAGCACCGGCGACCCAAAGGGCGTGATGCTGACCCACGCCAACCTGGCGGCCAACGCCGAATCCATGATCCAGGCCATTGATCCCGGGCCACGCGACCGGCTGCTCGGCATCTTGCCCATGTTTCATGCGTTCGGCTATACAGTCACGCTCTGGGTGCCGTTGCAGGTGGGCACGTCGGTGATCTATCACCCCGATCCACGCCAGGCCAAGGAAATCGCCGACCTGTGCCGCAAGTACCGCTGCACCATTTATGTGACCACGCCGACGCTGCTCCGCTTTTGCCTGAAACGCTGCGAGGCGGACGACTTCAAATCGCTGCGCATCCTCATGGTGGGCGCGGAAAAGCTGCCGCAGCCGCTGGCCCTGGAGTTCAAGGAGAAGTTCGGCGTACTGCCGCTCGAAGGTTACGGCTGCACGGAGCTTTCGCCCGTGGCCGCGATCAATGTGCCGGATTGGGAAGAAGGTGAGGTGCACCAGATCGGCAGCAAGCCCGGGACGATCGGCCAGCCGGTTCCCGGCGTCGCCGCCCGCATCGTTGATCTGGAAACCTTCACGCCGCTTCCTCCCTGTCAGGAGGGCATGCTGCTGATTTACGGCGCCAACGTCATGAAAGGCTATCTCAATCGGCCCGACGCGACCGCGCAGGTGATCAAGGACGGCTGGTACATCACCGGCGACCTTGCCAAATACGATGAAGACGGCTTCATCACGATTACCGATCGCCTGTCGCGTTTCAGCAAGATCGGCGGCGAAATGGTGCCGCACCAGAAGATCGAGGACGAGGTCCACGAGATTCTCGGCACCAACGAGCGCGTCTGTGTCGTGACGGGAGTGCCGGATGAGCGCAAGGGCGAGCGCCTGGTCGTGCTGCATACGCCCTTTCAGCAGATGGGCCTGCACCAGGTCTGGGAAAAACTGAATGATCGGGGCCTGCCGAACCTGTGGGTGCCCGGCGAACGCGACTTCATTGAGATCCCCGAAATGCCTGTCCTCGGCACCGGGAAGGTGGATTTGAAGAAGATCAAGGAGCTGGCACAGGAACGCGTGCGCACGCCGAAGCCGGTGCATCAGGAAGTGAAGGGCTGAGAGGTTCAGTACCGCTAGCCAGTACCCAGTACCCAGTACTCAGTACCCAGTACCAGTACTCAGTACCCAGTACTCAGTACCCAGTACTCAGTACCCAGTACCCAGTACTCAGTACCCAGTACCCAGTACTCAGTACCCAGTACTCAGTACTCAGTACCCAGTACCCAGTACTCAGTACCGAGTACTCGGTACTCGGTACTCGGTACTCGGTACTCCGTACTCCGTACTCCGTACTCCGTACTCGGTACCCTCGACCAAGCTCCCCAGTTCCACACAATCCGCCTCTCTGTCGTTGGATAGCGCGATGCCTCTGCAAAACTGTCGTATTGTCCTTGTCCGTCCGCAAGTGCCCGGCAATCTCGGCGCTACGGCCCGAATCATGCGCAACATGGGTCTCAGCGACCTCGTGCTGGTAGCCCCGGAAGCCGACCTGCACGATCGCCAGGCGCGTCAGCTTTCCACCCACGGGGAATGCATACTTGATAGCGCACGCATTACTGCCGAATTGGGCGCGGCGGTTGCTGACTGTGTCCTAGTGGCTGGCACCACGGCACGCACCGGCAAACTGATCCGCGGGCAATTCGCAGCTCCGGATAAGATCGCCGCAAAGTTGCTCGACGCATCGACCAACGGTCCGGTGGCGCTGCTCTTCGGCCCCGAGCCCACCGGTTTGACGGATGAGGAGATCACGCGCTGCCATCATCTCATCCACATCCCGGCAGATCCCACCTACCCGGCCTTGAATCTGGCGCAGGCAGTCGCCATTTGCGTGTACGAACTCCGCCGCGCCTTGTTGAGACAAGGCGAGCCATCGACGACATCAACTCCCGTTTCCTTCGCCGAGCAGGAGAAGATGTTCGAAAGCCTCCGCCAAGCCCTGGAAGAAATCCATTTTCTCTACGGTCCCAAGGCGGATTCGCTCATGCACGCCCTGCGCCACCTGATCGGCCGCGCGCAGCCGAGCGAAATGGAAGTCGGCGTCCTCTTCGGCCTGGCCCGGCAGATGCGCTGGCTCGCGGCGCAAGCGAAAAAGTCGTGAGCCCGATCCTTTGGGCCGGCGTTTTAGCCGTTTAGCTGCGACCCGTCAGGGGAGCGCGGGCAGAATCCTTGCCAAGCCCGATCGCGCTTCCCTGGCGGGTCGCGGCTAAACGTCGGCGAAAGGTCTGTTGAACGGTTCAACCAATTTGCCGGTGGCGAAACACACATCCCGCGGCTAAGATCAACACGTCATGAAGCCGGCACCTGGAACTCTCGAGCGGTTGCGAAACGCCGTTCAGCGCAAACGCCTGGTTGAAACCGCTACGAAGCTGGTCGCCATTCCCAGTCGCACGGGCGAGGCAGGCGCCGCGGCTGATGGCCTTGCCCAGATCCTTGCCGAGGAAGGCTTTGCCGTCGAGCGGCCCGCGGCGGGGCATCCGGCTGCGCCCGCCGTGTTGGTGCGCTTCGCAAGCAAACGTCCGGGAAGAACCTTGCAGTTCAACGGCCATCTTGACGTCGTCCATCTGCCCTATGTGCCGCCAGGCCTCGAGGAAGACCGCATCACCGGAAGCGGTTCGTGTGACATGAAGGGCGGCGTAGCAGCAGCCGTCGAGGCGCTGCGCGTGTTGCGCGACACCAATGCTCTTGAAGCCGGGGCCGTCATGCTGACCGCGCATGATTTGCATGAGGCGCCCTGGGGCTTCGGAGAGCAACTCGATCGGCTCATCGCCGATGGCGTGGTCGGTGATGCCGTATTGATTCCCGAACCTTTGTGCGACCGGCTCTCGGTAGTCGGCCGCGGCTCGGCAACGTGGAAGGTAAGCGTTCGCCGGCCCGGGCCGCCGATTCATGAAGTGATGCGGCCCATGCACGAGCCCAGCGTCATTGCCGCAGGCGCCCATCTCGTGGTCCGGCTGCAAGCCTTGAATGCCGACTTGAGCCGGAGAGCGGACCCCGCCGCCGGCTGCGAAAGCGTTTTCATCGGTCAGATGCACAGCGGCGAAATCTTCAACCAATATCCGCAAGAATGCTGGCTCGAGGGCACGCGGCGCTGGCTCCCCGGCACGCAGCGCGCGGTGGTCGAGCGGGAATTCCGCAGTCTGCTTGCCGAGACTGCCCAGCGCACAGGCACCACCATCGAGACGCAGTTTCGCTTCATTCGCGACGCCTACTATCTTGATCAGGGCGATGCAGTGGTGGACGCGTTTCAGCAATCCTACGAGGCCATCACCGGGGCGCCTTTGCCAACAGGGCCCAAGCCGTTTGTCGATGACGGCAATAGTTTCTGGGGACTCGGCAAAATCCCCGCCATTACTCATGGACCACGCGCGGGCGGCCAGCATACCGTGAATGAGTGGGTTTCGATCGCGGATCTCGAACGTGTCGCACTGCAGTACGCCTTGACCGCCGTAACTTACTGCCATCAGACATAGGAGTCGCAAGCCATGCCCGCGAGCGCCGCTTTGCCCGATCTGATCTCGGAGGCTCAGGCGAGCGAGGAGCAATTCCTGAGACAGATCTTCGTCCGCGATCAGATGGCCGAGTGGTCGAAGCAGCCGCTGATCATGGCGCGGGCCGACGGCGTCTATTACTGGGACGTAAACGGCAAACGTTACGTGGACGGGATCTCCGGCATCTACGTGGTCTCGGTCGGGCACAATAATCGCCGCATCATTGAGGCGATTCACCGGCAACTGGATACACTGCATTTCTCGCCGCCCATGCACGGCACCAATCCCGTTGCCGTCCAGCTTGCCAATCTGCTCGCCGAGTTGGCACCGGGCGATCTGTCCACGGTCAAGTTCGAGTGCGGCGGCGCCGAGGTCACCGAAGCCGCCATCAAGCTCGCCAGGCAATATCACAAGCTCAGCGGTTCGCCGGGCAAGTACAAGATCATTAGTCGCTATCTTTCCTGGCACGGCTCGACCATGGCGGCGCTGTCCGCCTCCGGGCTGAAATCCCGTAAGACCGTCAACGAGCCGCTGGCGCCGGGTTTCGTGCACGTCTTTCCGCCGACCTGCTACCGCTGCCCGTTCGGCAAACGCTATCCGGACTGCGGCATTACCTGTGCGACAATCATCAACGATGTCGTCGAGATGGAAGATCCCGCCACGGTCGCTGCGATCATGGTCGAACCGATCGGACACACCGGCGGCATCATCGATCCGCCGCCAGAGTACCTGCCGCTGTTGCGCGACATTTGCGACCGGCACAACATTCTGCTGATCTTCGACGAGATCATTACCGGCATCGGCAGAACGGGCCATATGTTCGCTGCCGAAACCTTCGGCGTTGTACCGGACATCCTTTGCGTCGGCAAAGGACTGGCCGGCGGCTACGCCCCGCTGTCGGCGCTGATTTGCCGCCGGCCCGTCGCGGATACCTTTTGGGGACCCAGCACAGAGAATCCCGGGTTCGTCGAGGGACACACGTTTGAAGGCAACCCGATCTCCTGCGCCGCGGGGTTAGCCGTGCTGCAAGAAATTGTTGAACAAGACCTCTGCGCCAATGCCCGGCTCCAGGGTACGAGGCTGACGGCCGGTCTGGAACAGTTGGCTGACAAGTACCCAGTGATAGGCGACGTCCGCGGCAAGGGATTGTTTCAAGGGATTGAGTTCGTTCGCAATCGAGCCAGCCAGGAGCCATTTCCTGCTAAGCTAGCTTTTGGTGTCCGCGTCGGCCGTCGCGCCCTGGATAACGGCTTGCTGTGCCGTTTCGATCCGCACTGGCTCGCCCTTGGCCCCCCGCTCATTTCCACGGCAGCGCAGATCGATGAAATGCTAGCGATCCTCGACCGCAGTTTGCAAGAAGTGCTCGATGACCTGAGCGTCAAAGGAAGCGATGGCCAGCCATGAGCCACTTGACCGATACATCGCCGGAAGCCAGCCGTGTCCTGACCGAAGTCTATCGCAAGATGCCCATCGTCAGAAAATGGCTGATGCTGGGCCGGGACTACAGGACGCTACGCTTGCTGCATGCCGCCGGTTTTCGCCTGCGCCACGGCGGCACATCGCCGACGGAGGTGCTCCAGGATTGGCTGGCTATCAATTATGGCCGCGGGGCGGCCGAAGAAATCAGAGGACCAGCTTTGGACATCCAGGATGCCGACAGCCTTCGCATCGTGGGTGAAGTCGCCGCCATCTTTTCCCGTTTGCAGATCCCTTATGCCTTGGGCGGCTCCATGGCCAGCTCGGTTTACGGTATTACACGCCCGACCCGGGATGCCGATATCACCGTGGAACCATTTGCCGGTCTCGAAGCTGAATTTGCCGCCTCATTCAGCCCGGATTACTATCTCAGTCTCCCGGCGATTCGGGACGCCGTCGCACGGCGCTCTTCCTTCAACATCATCAGTACGACGACGGGATTCAAGATCGACGTTTTTGTTCGCAAGGATCGAGCCTTTGAAGAATCGGCCATGAACCGGCGCTGCGAAATCGCTTTGCCCGACGATCCTGGCCAGCCCATTGCCTTGCATTCGGCTGAGGACGTAATTCTGTTCAAGCTGGAATGGTATCGCCTGAGCGATGAATCCTTGGACCGCCAGTGGACCGATGTCCTGGGGATGCTCAGGGTCCAGGGCGCCGGCCTGGACATGGCCTACCTGGAGCACTGGTCGAGCGAGCTAAAAGTGGACGACCTCTTGCAGCGCGCCCGTACTGAAGCGGGGAGTTGAAGCCGTTCACTCCGCATCGTCTTGCGACAGCGGTTGTAAAGAAGCATCAGCACTACTATCCGCTCGCAAACGAAAGGACTTCCGCCGCGCCTGCGCACGATAGGCTTCGGCCAGCATCTTGCGGCGTTCCTCGTCGCTGACCACATCCGCGAACAGCCCATCCACAATGCCCACGCCGATTTTGGTTTCCGTCAGCAACCGGTCCTCAAACTGAGCTGTTGTCTCAGTTGTGCCATCGCCGCGCAAGTGGCTCGGCAAAATCCCTTCTTCCACCAGGGCCGGGGCAATCATCAAGCCGCGATGGCAGACGAGCGGATCTTCCTCGGAACACAGCAGCGCTACCGTGAAGTCCTCGAGAGCGTGGCGCAGACGCTCGATGCCTTCGCGAAAAGCTTTTGTTCGGCGCACGCGTTCGTAATTGACCCGGCCTTCTGGATCGTAGAGCGAGGAATCGCTCGGACGCCCGCCCAGCTCGCGGCCCAGGAAGGCATAGACAATGTCCACGTCCGCCAGACTCCGTTGCAGCTCCGGCCGATTGAATTGCGGATAACGCTGGCTGAAGGGCTGCGAGCGCACGTCGGCGACCGCAGTAACGCCCGCGGCTCGAAGCAGCTCCATCAGCCGCGCCGTCTCATGATTCGAATGGCCAATCGTAAAAAGGCGGCTGCCGGCCAAGTAATGTGCCCTCTCGCATGGGATGCCTTCGCTGCCGTCGTGCCGCAACTAAATCGTTGCATTCCCCGCACGGCTGCTCATAATAGCAAGGCATCATACCACACTGGGCTGAGGGAGCCATCGTGGACATGATCCTGCTCGATTGGACACGGATGGGAAAGACGTATTGCATCGCCGGCACGGTCTTTGAAAACGGCCGCTACCGCGTCGTGCGGCCGCTCATGACCAAGAACCGGGCGGCAGCAGTGCGCAATGTGGGCTGGAGCGCTTACCTGCTCGACGGGCATGCGCGCTGGGAAGTGTTCGAATTGATTGGGGCGGAAGCGGCCGAGCCGCAACCACCGCATGTCGAGGACCTGTGGGTTCGCGCGATGCTGCCGCGCCGGCGGTTGGCCGCGCCGGAGCAGCGGCGCGCCATCCTGCAGGCCACGGCCGTGCCGCTCAATGAAGCCATCTTCGGCGCGGCCTTCTCGACCACGCGCACCGCTGCCTTCTTGCAGCCGGGCACCGGAGAGCGGAGCCTGGCCACCGTGGTGGCGCCGGCGGAGCAGCTTTCGTTTTCCGCGTGCAGACGCGCTGGTGCGCCGGAGGCCGATTTTCGCGTGAGCCTTCCCCTGCCCGCCGTGGGCATGCGCTCCTTGCCCGTAAAAGATCATCACTTGCTCCGGCATATCGAGGCCGCAGCAAAACCGGTGGACGAACAGGTCCGCGCCTTGACGGCAAGCGTGCGGCAAATGGGTGCGCAGGTCGCAATCCGGCTGGGGCTTTCCCGAGGGTTTCAAGCCGGCGAGGGCAGCCATGCCCTCTGCTGGTTGATGGCAGACGGTTTCTTCTCGCTTGCGGATCCGCAACCTTGACCATGCTTGACCACGAATTGAGACAGCATTTGTTAACACGCCTGCGCGAGGTGCAGCGTACTCTCCATGGCGATGTTAGCGAAAATGATCAGCCCCATGCCCGCTTCGCCGATGTGCTCGACTCGATGGGCCTGGTGGAGTTTGTGGCCTTGATCGCGGATGATTGCGGCGTGAAGCCGGAAGCGATTGAAAAGGCCGCCGGCCGGGATTTCGGCACCATCGCCGACCTGGCCGCAGCGCTCACTCGGGCGGGCCTCGGCCCACGTTCTCAAGAGTCTGTTTCCGCTAACCCGCACACGCCCTCGCTGTCCCGGCCGGAGGCCGTTTGTGGCTGGATGGCGGCCACGGCCGTCCGCTTGCCGAAGGCGCTGGAGTCCGCTGCGGAAATTGACCGGAAGCTGCAACGGCCGCCCGGTTGGCTCGAAAGTCACGCCGGCATTCGGCAGCGGCGGCTCTGGGCAGACGAGGATCCGCTGGCCGCCGCCGCGGAGGCCGGCTGCGAAGCTCTGGAAAAGTCAGGGCTCAAACCGGCGCAGGTCGGCGCCTTATTGGTCGTTTCCGAGGCGCCCCCGGTGCTGCTCGGTCTGGCCGCCGCCTTGCATCATCGCCTGCGGCTGCCTGGCAACACCGTGGCCCTGGACATCGGCGGCGCCTGCACGGCATTCCTGGCGGCCTTGTGGACCGCCCAGGCTATCCTGCGGCAGCGCGAAATTGTCCTGATCATCTCCGTTTAAGCCGCCTCGCGTTTCTTACGCGTGCAGCCGGGACCGGCCGGAGAAGCGGCGGCACTTTTTGGGGACGCGACCGCGGCGGTGGTTGTGAGTCGCTCCTCGCCGGCGGGCAAAGCAGTGCCGCTCCTTGAAGTATCTCTTGCTGCCGACGGCGGCCAGGCCGCGCTGCTTCAACTGCACGGAGCATCACCGGAAGGAGTGGAGCTGCGCATGCGCGGTACGGAATTGGCGGCCAGCGCCATTCACGTGATGGCGGACTCCGTGGAGGCGCTGGCGAAACGGCACGGCATCGAAGTGGCACAACTGGCCGCCGTCATCGCGCATGGCGGCAACGGCCGCATGCCGGCGCTCCTGGCCCGGAAGCTTGGTCTGCCGCCCGAGCGTGTGTGGAGCGAAACGGCTGTTACCGGCAATCTCGGCTCCGCATCGCTACCCGTCGCCTGGGCGGCGCCTCCCCCGCCAAACGGCCCCGTAATCTGGACGGCCGTGGGCGCGGGCCTGGCCTGGGGAGCCGCTTTGACCGGCAGCTAAGCAGATGGCCTTCTGTTAGTGGGTTTAACAGGGCCACTTTGTTTTTCGCACAAGTGGCAGTGGCTGCGAATGTGCCTTTTTGGCGTGAACTGGCATGGCAGCGATGACCGGCACCCGCTGCAAGAGTACGGAAGTCGGAATCGGCAGTCCAGGGACTTGCAGTTGGCCCTGTTGGTGCTGGAAGAGGACGGCTGGCATGTCGATTACGAGCTGAAAGACCCCAGGCTCAAAGGCGGCGGACCGCATCCCTATTGATTTTCTTCGCCTCCTTTTCTTCGCTCGTCCGGTGAGTCGTTTCTGGGTTTGCAAGCGGACCGGTACTGGCGGCTGGAACAAGGGAAGACAACCGCTCAGCCGGCTGGAAAAAGCAGTGACTCGATCTAAAAATAGAAATGACCAATTCTTGAAATCTTCAAGCGCGTGAGCGCGTGCCAATTCGAGGTTTTTTTCTTGCAAGTTAGCTTGAGAGGCGGTATAACCACGCTGGGATGCCATTAGGCCTCCCGGGTTTTCAAAATCCATTCTCTCTCAAGGGTGTCATCATGAAACGTATTCTCAGACACTGGACGAATCCCAGGCACATTACGGGATTTACGTTGATCGAGCTGTTGGTGGTGATCGCGATCATCGCCGTCTTGATCGGCCTGCTTTTGCCGGCCGTCCAGAAGGTTCGCGAGGCGGCCAACCGCATGTCCTGCTCCAATAACCTGAAGCAGATGGGGTTGGCCGTACATGGCTTCCACGACACATTTAACATCCTGCCGTCCGCCGGGTGTGCCGACGGCAAGCCGTTTTCCGCCGGGCCCTGGCCGATCGGCGGAGAAGGCACCAACTGGTCCGTTTACATCCTGCCGTACATCGAGCAAGGGAACATCTTCGACAAGCTGACGTTCAACGGGGACTCCGGATGGACGAACGACCAAACCCAGACAAAAACCATCAACGGCGTACTTTATACCAGTTCGGCGTTGAACAACGTGAATCTCATCAACTCGGTTGGCCTCAAGTTGTACCACTGCCCGTCCGACCCGAAACCGGGCATGATCCGAAACGACTCCAACGTGCGCGATTCTACCGGTAACGAAGCTCTCCTGGTCAACCGGAACAGCTACGTCGCGATCGCCGGGGCGGTCAATAATCTCGACGGAACCGGGCAATTCAGGGAGAGCCGGAACACGGATGGCTCGAGCTGGAGCTGGCAATTCGGCATCACCGCCTGGGGCGGGATGATCGTCCCGGATTACAGCAGTGTCAAGTTCAGCTCCGTCAAGGACGGGTTGAGCAACACCATAATGATCTCCGAACAGTCCGACCAGCTTACAGCCATAGACCAGAGCGGCAACATAGTGAATGATGAGTTCTCGGTGACGTCGACCGGGGGTGGCCTCTTCCGCGGCCACTCGAGCGGACTGGACGCGAGCGGCACCGTGAACCCGGCGTCCGCCTGGATGGATGCCCGCGGTCAGACGTACACGACCATCCGCTACCGGATCAACCAGAAGAACGGCTGGACGTGCGGTGGCGCTCCCGGCATTGGCGTATGCGGGGGCGGTAGCGGCTTCTGGAACAGCGAAGGGGCGAACGTTCCGCTCGTGTCCGCTCACACCAACGGGGTGAACGCGCTATTCGGGGATGGGTCGGTCCGCTTCCTCACTAACCCCACCGACCTCCTCACGCTGGCCCGGTTAGCCACGCGGGACGATGGCGGTGTCGTGACCCTCCCGTGAACCGCGCAGCCGCAGGGACGTAGTGCATTTCGTGGCGGGCCGGGCCCGGTTCCGGCCCGCCGTTTACCCTTATTTCTCTCCCACTCGAGACCTACCATGAACCGTCCTCTCGGATTTATCCTGTTCCTCATCCTCGCGACCGTCGTTGGCTGTGGACAGCAGGACAAGCCAACCTACGCGAACGTCAAAGGCAAGGTGACGTACAACGGCAAGCCGATCGAGAAAGGCCAGATCACCTTCTCGATAGAGGGCCGGCCGCCTTCGTCCATGAACATTGTTGACGGCGCGTTCAACGGGCAGGCCATGGTCGGCTCGAACAAGGTTTCGGTCTCCGCGAAGAAGAAGAGCGCGAGCGCGCCGAAGCTCTCAAAAGAAGCCCAAATCCAGATCGAGGGCTACCAGAAGAAGTTTAAAGCCGAGCAGGGCAAGGGCGCCGGTTCCACTTCCGATTACGACGCGTCGATGGTGGAATACATCCCGCCGGAGTGGGGCGCGCAGAGTCAGGAGAAGCGGGTGGTCGAGTCCGGGTCGCCGAACGAGTTTGAGTTCAACATCAAGGGCAAGGATTGACAAGGTGGCAAATCCATCCGGGCCATTGGGGAAGGATTGCCAATCCATCCTACGGCGTTATGCTGTCCCGCACCATAACCATAAGTGCCCTCCTTGCGGCGACGACGGGGCTTGCCATCGGGTCGGTCGGGTGTAAGCGCACGACGCCGAACGGCCAGGCGGAATCCGCCGGCACGCCGGCCGGGCCCCCCTGGTTCGAGGACGTGACCGACGCGGTCGGGCTGAACTTCACCCACAACTGCGGGCCGACCGGCACTTATTTCATGCCGCAATCGATGTACGGCGGCGTGGCGCTGTTCGACGCCGACGGCGATGGCCGGCTCGACATCCTGCTACTGCAAGGGGCCGGCCCGAAAACCGGGGTCGGCAACCGGCTCTACCTCCAGACGCCGGACGGCACGTTCCGGGACGCTTCGGCCGGCAGCGGACTGGACTTCGACGGGTACAACGTCGGCGTGGCCATTGGCGACGTGGATAACGACGGCCGGCCGGACGTGCTGATCACCCAGTTCACGGGTGCTCGGTTGCTCCACAACGAAGGCGGCGGCAAGTTCCGGGACATCACGGCCGAGGCGGGCATCGTCAACCCGCACTGGGGAGCGTCGGCCGCGTTCGTCGATTACGACCGGGACGGACGCCTGGACCTGGTGATCGTTAACTATCTCGACTACGACAAGTCATGGCCGTGCACCGGGACAGACAACACCCGGGAGTTCTGCGGCCCGAGGACGTTCCCCGGCACCATCCCGCGGTTGTTCCACAACCTGGGCCCGGGCGACGGCAAGCCGGTGCGGTTCGCCGACGTGACCGTGGCGGCCGGGCTGGCGTCGAAGGCCGCTCCGGGACTGGGGGTGTATGCGGCCGACCTGACGGGGGACGGCTGGCCGGACATCTTCATCGCCAACGACGGCGCGCCGAACCACCTGTGGGTGAACCAGCACGACGGGACCTTCAAGAACGAGGCCATGTCCCGTGGGATCGCGCTAACGGGCAACGGGCTGCCGTTCGCCAACATGGGGATCGCGGTCGCCGACTACGACGGGGACGGGCTGCTCGACGTATTCATCACCCACCTGGGCAACGAGACGCACACCCTCTGGCGGCAGGGGCCGGTCGGGCAGTTCCGGGACCGCACCCAGGACTCCAGGGTCGTGCGTACCGCCTGGCGGGGAACCGCGTTCGGGGCCGTGGCCGCCGACTTCGACCGGGACGGGTGGCCGGACATCGCCTATGTGAACGGCCGGGTGCATCGCGAGGCGGTTCTGCCCGAGGCTGGCCACCTGCCGGCGTTCTGGCAGCCCTACGCGGAGCGAAACCAGCTTCTGCGGAACACAGGGAAGGGGCAGTTCGAGGACGTGTCGGAGTCCCAGCCGGTGTTCTGTGGGCGAGCGAACGTGGGCCGCGGGCTGGCCGTCGGGGACTTCGATAACGACGGCCGGCCGGATCTGCTGGTCGTCAGCGTCGGCGACCGCGCCCGTCTTTACCGGAACGTGGCCCCCGGCGGCCACTGGCTCGGGGTGCGGGTTGCCGACCCGGCCCGGGGAAACCGCGACCTGCTCGGCACCGTCGTGCGCGTGACGGCCGGCGACCGCACCTGGGTGCAGGTGGCACAGTCGGCAAACAGCTACCTGAGCGCGAGCGACCCCCGACCGCTGTTCGGGCTGGGCGCGGCGACCGCCTACGACCGGATCGAAGTGACGTGGCCGGACGGCACGCGGGAGGCGTTTCCGGGCGGCCCGGCTGACCGTTGGCTGAGCCTGACGCCAGGTGGTGCCAAGGTGCAAGGTGACGGGGTGACAAGGTGACGACCAACAACACGAAGTACAAAGCCATGTCAGGTCTGCGGTTTCGCTGCCACCTTGTCACCTTGTCACCCCGTCACCTTGTCATCCTTGTCATCCTTGTCGCCGCGGTCGTCGGCATCGGCTATTTCCTGTGGGCACGCCGCGTGGGGGCCGAACCCCCACCGGTCCCGGCCGAGTTGACCGACCCGCCGGCCCGGAAGGTGATCGAGGAGAAACGACGGGCGGTCCTGGCCGCCCCGCGGAGCGGCTCTGCCTGGGGCGAACTGGGCATGGCGTTCGCCGCCCAGGACATCCCGGCGGAGGCGATCGTCTGTTACCGCCGTGCGATCGACCTCGACCCCAACGACGCCCGCTGGCCGTTCCTGCTGGCCTTAGAGCTGAACCAGCCCGGGACTGGTGGTGACAAGGAGGAGGCGGTGCGGCTCTACCGGCGGTCGGCGGACTGCCCGACCACGTCCACCGACCAGTGGGCGACCGCGCTGCTGACACTGGCCGACCTGCTGACCGAACTCGGCCGGGGGGACGAGGCCGCCCCACTCTACCAGCAGGTGTTCGCCGTTGATCCGTCCAATCCATGGGCGGCGTATCGGGTGGCGGTGGCGCTGGCCGACCGGGACGAGACCGCGAAGGCGGCCCAGATCCTCCTCGGCCTGGCCCGTAACCCCTACGCCCAGAAGAAGTCGGCCATTGCCATGGCCGAGTTGAGCCGCCGGGCAGGCAGGGCGAAGGACGCGGACGGGTTCGATTACGCGGCCGGCCTGCTCCCGCCGGACCACCATTGGCCGAGCCCGTTCGGCGTAGAGCTAGCCGGTCTGTGGCGGGGCCGGCGTGCGCTGATGCAGCGCTTCGTCGAGCAGGAGGCGGCCCACGAGGACAAGGCCACCGTCCACACCGCGACCGCCCTGGCCGACCAGTACCCGTCGGTCGAGACGCAGTTGCTGCTTCTGCGGGCACTCGTCAACGCCGGGGACTACCCGGCGGCCCTGGCCGTGGCCGACGACATTCTGCGGGACGAGAACGGGAGGAAGCTGGTCACTGCCCACTCGTTCCTCGGCCTGGCCCGGCTCGGGCTCGCCGACCGGGCGGAGGCCGAGGGACGAAAGGCCGAGGCCAACCGGCTACTCGCCCAGGCGGCCGAGGCGCTCGGGGAGTCGGTCCGGCTGAAGTCGGACTACGCTCCGGGATACTACTACCGGTCGAAGGCACTGCTCCGGCTCGGCCGGTTGCCGGAAGCTGAGGCGGCCGCTCGAGCCGGGATCGGCTGCCGACCGGAGGAGTGGGAAGGGTACCTGGCACTCGCGGACGTGCTGGCCGCTACCGGCCGCAAGGCCGATGCGATAACCGCAGCCGAACAGGCCGTGAAGCTGGCCCACCCGAACGATCCACGTCCGAAACAGGCACTGGAGGCATTTAGGAAGGCAAGGTGACAAGGTGTGGGACGGATACGATCGCGAAATGCCGCCGCTCCGATCCTTGGCCGTTCACGCTGCGGGGCCGTCACCTTGTCACCTTGTCATCGACTCGCATGCTGATCGGGGAAACCTCGAAGGAAGAAAATGAAAAGAGCAGGGATCCTGGTCCTACTGGTTATCCTTGCGGGCGCCGGCTTGCTGGGATACTACTCGGTCAGGCCAGTGCGAACGCCGCTGGAGCCTTCAGTCCCCAAACGGATCGCGTATCATCCACGCGAACCGGGGGATACGAGCGGCTTCCAGGTTGTCTTAACATCTGTCCCGGAGCCGAGCGATTATACCTCTCTCGAAGAAATCCGTCAGGCTTACTCCCAGCTTGGCTACCGAGGGATCAAAAAGCTCGATGCTGCCCTCGCGAGTGGTGTCTCTCCAGAGATGGAACGCAAGGTCCTTTTCACCAAGGCAATGCTGCATGCTTATGAAGGAGATGCGCGCGAAGTCTGCCGACTTCTCAAACAAGTCCGCAATCAAGTGGTGTCGTCCGATGAACTCGCCGAGAAATGGCTCTATACTGTCATCTTCTTGCAGGGCGTAGCCGGTTTGCGTCTGGGAGAAAGCGAGAACTGCCTGGACTGCATCGGCGAGGGCGCTTGTATCTTCCCCTTGCGCTCAACCGCCGTTCATACGAAGCCCGAGGGCTCGCGCCTTGCGATCGAACATTTCACCGAGTACCTCCAGCAGTTCCCCGATGACATGGGAGTGCGCTGGCTGTTGAACCTGGCTTACATGACCCTCGGAGAACATCCGGGCCAGGTGCCCAGCGAGCACCGTCTGACCTTCGAGAGCTTCGGGTCCGAGTTTGACATCGGCCGCTTCCGGGACATCAGCCACCTCGTCGGGGTCAACCGCTTCAATCAGGCGGGTGGCGCCGTGATGGACGATTTCGACAACGACGGCCTTCTGGACATCGTCACCACCTCGTGGGATCCAGGCCAGTCCATGGCGTTTTACCGAAACAAGGGCGACGGCACCTTCGAGGAACGCGCCCAGGCAGCCGGGCTGAGCCAGCAATACGGAGGACTTAATCTCGTCCAGACCGATTACAACAACGACGGCTTCCTGGACCTCTTCGTCGTTCGGGGCGCTTGGACCTCTCGTCCCATGCGGCCGAGCCTGCTGCGCAACAACGGCGACGGCACTTTCACCGACGTTACCAGGGAGGCTGGCCTTATGGCCCCGACGAATGCCATCACCGCTACCTGGGCCGATTACGACAATGACGGCTTCCTCGACTTGTTCCTCTGCTCCGAGATCGGCCCCAATCGCCTTTACCGCAATCTCGGCAACGGCACGTTCCAGGAAGTGGCCGGACCAGCCGGCGTCCTGGGCAAACAATTGTGCGCCAAGGGAGCCAATTGGCTCGACTACGATAACGACGGCTACCCCGATCTGTTCGTGAATTATCTCAACTCCACGCCGCAGCTCTTTCACAATAACCGTGACGGCACCTTCAGCGATGTCACGGCGGAGATGGGCATAACGGGACCGTACGGCGGCTTTTCGTGCTGGGCTTTTGACTACGACAACGATGGCTGGCTCGATATCTTCGCGACCTGTTACGAACGCCCGCTCGCCGATGCGGCGCGCGATGTGCTCGGCCAGCCTGCCCGCTCCGCAAGGGACGTTACCCGGCTCTACCGTAACCTGGGCGGCAAGCGCTTCGTCGATGTCAGCAAGGAGACCGGCGTCAACCGGGTCTTTGTGACCATGGGAAGCAACTTTGGGGACTTCGACAACGACGGCTATCTCGATTTCTATCTCGGCACCGGCGACCCTTCCTACGACATGCTCGTCCCCAACCGCATGTTCAAGAACGTTGAAGGCAAGCGCTTTGCCGAGATCACCGCGACGGCCGGCACCGGGCATTTGCAGAAGGGCCACGGCATCGCCTGCGGGGATTGGGACCGTGACGGCAACGTCGACATTTTCATGGAAACCGGCGGCGCCACGCCCGGCGACCGCTTCCACAACGTCTTGTTCCAAAATCCCGGACAGGGCAATCACTGGCTAACCGTGAAGCTCATCGGCAAGAAGACCAATCGAGCCGCCATTGGCGCCCGCATAAAGGTTGTCACTTCTGGAGCGAAGCCGTTGACCGTCCATCGCCATGTCAGCGGTGGTAGCAGCTTCGGCGGCAACCCTCTCCAGCAAACCATCGGCCTGGGCAAGGGCAGCACCATCGATCGGCTCGAAATCCACTGGCCAACAAGCCAAACGACACAGGTCTTTCGAAACCTTGATGTAAATCAGGCCATTGAAGTGACGGAATTCTCCGGCGAGTATCGGAAGCTGAATTGGCCACGCGTCAGGGTGCCGGAAAAGTGACTTTCAGGAAGATCGTTCTATGAAGATCAGGATCGGAGTGGTGATTATCGTACTGGTGGGCATTATCGCGGGAGTGGTGGTTTTGGCATCGGAACGCTCCTGGCACATGGACAAGAAGCAAAAAGAGGCCGTGACGCGATTGGAGCAAGAGGTTCAGGAGGACGAGCAAAAGGCGCGCGAAGAACGAAAGGCTGTCGAAGAGCGGACGGCCGCCAATCTTCTCAGCACAGCGAAGCTTCAGATTACGTCTAACAAGGCAACAGCCAAGATAATCCTGCTAGAACTAGTGCGCCACCGGCCGGACACCAAGGCAGCAGAAGAGGCGCGCACTCTGCTAGCCAGCATGAAGGACTAGGACCAGAAAAGAGTACGGACCGGACGGACCGGAAAAGCATGCGGTTATTTCCGACACGCGAGATTTGGAGACTACCTAATTGCTCTTTGCGCTCCTCGGTTTGGGAGTTAGCTTCTGATGAGCTTCATTCACCCTGAACTTGACGATCTTGCGGATCAAATCGAACGGTACGGCCTTGTCAAGCGGAAATTGAACAGAACCCTTCGCGTTGGGATACGCGGACAATTCGTCCTTGAATGCTGCGATTCCGGAAGGAGTTGGGTAGAAGCCGATGTGTTTTTCGAAGGCGGCAAAGTGGACAAGGTTTCCATGCAGCACGAACGTCGGCATCCGGTACTTGATGGTCTCCTCGGCGTCGGGCGCGGCTGTCCGAATGATGCTGCGTATTTCTCGGAGAATGCGTTGAACAGCCGTGGGAAAGCCAGCGATGTATTCCTCGGTGTTCTTGGGTGTGCTTCCCGTTTTCATGTTGAATGCCCCAAAGGAACAGCTGGTAGCGCACAACACCGACATGAACGCCGTCTACTGCCGGCCCGATGGGGCAAGCTTGGCCAGCGCGTCGGCCGCCCGTCGGTCGCCGGGCTGAGCCAGTTCCGCGGCCCGGCGGAGCGAGACCGCGGCGGCGGCCGGTTGGCCGCCGTCCGCCAGCGCCTGGCCGAGCAATAGGTGCCCCTCTCCAACCTCCGGGCGAAGTTGCACGAATCGGCGGAGCAGCGCCAGGCCGTTCTCCGGCTGACCGAGGAACCGATGGAAGGCGGCCCCCTTGAGCAGCAGCCCCTTGCCGAAGTCCGGGTTGATAGCCAGGGCCTTATCCAGCCAGGTGACGGCCTCGCGGAACTCGGCCCGGGCTTCATCAGCCTTCCCGGCCGCCCATAGCTGTTCGCCGAAGTGAAAGTGGAGCAGCCCGATCTGGTAGTTGGCCGCAAGGTTTTTTGGATCGATGCGCACCGCCTGGTTCAGGGCCTCCAGCGCCCCCCTCAAATCGCCCTGCGCCTCCCGGGTCTCGGCCAGCCCGACGAACGCCCGCGGGTCGGACGCGGACGGGCCGCCGGTGAGCGGCCGGAGCAGCCGCTCGGCCTCGACCGGCTGTCTGGCGCGGAGCAGCCGGGCGGCCTCGTCCAACCGCCCGCCCTGGCTTAAATCCCGCGAGCGGATCGGGTCGGCAAGCGGGTCCGGCCAGGTGCTATCCGGAGCGTTTGCCGCCAGCCCGGCCAGGTAGTCGGCGTAGGACGTGCGGCCTTGCCGGCGACAGATCTCCGACCGCAGTAACAGCGCCTGCCGGGCGGCGGGCGGGTAGTCGGCCAGGTCGCCGAGGAACTCGGCGACGGCCCGGTCGTCCCCGGCGGCCGCGGCTGCCCGGGCCGCCGCCAGCCGCATCCGGGGTGGGGACGCGGCCGGGTCCGGCCCGAGGGCGGCCAAGGCGTCGGCCGGCCGGCCGGCCGCGAGCAGGGTTTCCGCCAGCCGCGCCCGCACCGTCTCCCGAGCCGCGGCCGGGACGGTCCCGCGGGCCGCCCGTTCCAGCCACCCGATGGCAGCCGTCGGGTCGGCGTCGGCCAGGTGGGTACCGATCAGGTACGGCCAGCGCCCGTCGGCCGGATCGAGGTCGGCGGCGACTTGGAAGCAGCGGTCGGCCTCCGGGTGCTGGCGGTATGCCCGGAGGATGATCCCGTACTCCCCCCAGGCGGCCGCCGACTGAGGTTCCAATTCGACACGCCGGGCGGCCCCAGCCACATCCATCTGCACTTCACGCTCTGTGAACGCCGACGGCCCGGGTCGCGGAATTTCGGGCACCGGCACCTTACGGGTCGGCCACGCGACGTATGCGACCGCCACGCCTACGGCGATAACGATGAACCACGCCCTCCAGTCCCTCAATCGGATTCGCATCGCTACCCCTCCCTCGGCGTGGCCCATCTTACAACAAAAAAGCGGACGCAGGGAGGGCTGTCCTTTCTAAAATGGGACCGGGGAGGGCTGTCCTTTCCTTGACATCCATACTGTCAGGCGGCCAGGTTGGGGGGGAAATGCAATACCACTGTGGCTGTGCTGGGTTCGGTTGCCTGGTTAGCCCTCGCCATGGCCTTGCCCGGTATCACCTCCATGCCGCGCAACGGGCCTTAAAAGAGAGCCCAAAGGGACACTCTTCCGATGTGCCGACTGCGTCAGGCATAGCGGATAAAATAGCTCCGGAAAATAGCATCGCGAATGTCTTTGCCGGGCTTTTCCGTCGGTGACGCTGCGGCCAAAGCACGGCGTGTCGATGATTGTCCGCAAGCGAGATCCTGTACGGTCAGTTAGAGGTTAACCGCCTGCATCGACTGAGCGGGATAGCGCGGGCCCGCTACGGCGTCCGCCGGCAGGATGGCGTCGAGCTGCGCCAGGTCATCGGACGTCAGGCGAACGTTCAGGGCGCCGAGGTTGTCGTCGAGGTATCTGACCTGCTTCGTGCCGGGGATCGGCACGATGTCCTTCCCCTGGGCCAGCACCCAGGCGAGAGCAAGCTGGCTCGGCGTGCACCGCTTGGCGACGGCCATATCTTCGATCTTCCTCACCAGCTCCAGGTTCTTGCGGAAGTTCTCGCCCTGGAACCGGGGCGAGTTGCGGCGGTAGTCGTCGGCCGGCAGGTCGTCGATGGTCCTGAAGCGTCCAGTCAGGAAACCGCGGCCGAGCGGGCTGTAGGCGACGAAACCGATGCCCAGCTCGCGCACGGTGGGGAGGATTTCGGCCTCCGGCTCGCGGCTCCAAAGCGAATACTCCGTCTGCAAGGCGGCGATCGGATGAACCTTCGTGGCCCGCCGGATCGTCGCCGGGGCGGCCTCCGACAGCCCGAGATGGCGAACCTTGCCGGCCTTGACCAGTTCGGCCAAGGCGCCGACGGTATCTTCGATCGGCGTCTTCGGATCGACCCGGTGCTGATAGTAAAGGTCGATGACCTCCACGCGCAGCCGCTTCAGGCTGGCGTCGCAGCATTCCTTGACGTACGGCGGATCACCGCGGACGCCGAGAAACTCGCCGTTCGGCCCCCGGACGTTGCCGAACTTCGTGGCCAGCACTACGCCGTCGCGGCGGCCGGCGATGGCCTTGCCGACCAGGATCTCGTTGCGTCCCATGCCGTACACGTCGGCCGTGTCGAGGAAATTCCCGGCTGCGTCGAGATAGCGGTGAATGACGCGGATCGACTCCTCGTCGTTTAGCTTCTTGGGGTCGTAGAATTCGCTCATGCCCATGCAGCCGAGGCCAAGCGCCGACACCCGGAGGTCGCTCTTACCCAGTTCACGGTCAGTCATGGTTGTGTCCTCTCTTTGATGTGGTTTTCCCAGTCTATTCCGCGGCCCGGGACGCCGACCTCGTCCAGGTGCCACAGCATGTCCGCGGGGTCTTGATACACGCGGTACGCTCAGGTTGTGAATAATGGGGACAGACACCGGCCGGCATTGATATCAAAGTTTTACGAGGCATGGCCGGAACCAGTCCCCATTTTTCACAACCGCTCAGGGCAACCACAGGTTGCGCCAGGCGGGGAGTAACGGAATTCGAGATGGTACGGTAGCTGACACCGCGCCCCGCAGGCGAGAGTTTATATGGCCGAGGCCGGCATCGCGGCCACGATGGTGGCGGCAGGGGGTTTTGCCTCCCGTCTCGGGCCGGAGCCGGCGTCGGAATCGCTCGGGCAGGGTGATGTGGAATTTCATGAGCATATCCATCCTTCTACGAAAGTCATAAACGCAATCGACGTGCCGGGGGCGCCGGCAAGGGGACTTTAGCTAGCCCCTGCTGGCGCTGCGGGTTACAATGCTGCCGAATCAGGGCGCTGATATAGATTGTGGCTGGTTTCTGGCCGACCGGATAACTTTTCTTTCGCCCCACACGGGATGGGGGGCCCGCACGTGCAGCACTCGGTGGTCACGTCACGCAATCCGCGTGAATCAGGGGTGTGTGTGCGAAATCCTCTCTGGCACGGTTCTTGCGAAGAGCAACTCCAGGTTAATCGAGCGGTGGACCGGACTCGCCCCCGCTATGGAAGCCCTGGGCAAGGAGCGCACGAAACAGATCCTGGCCGTATTCGGCGGGCCCCCTGGACGACCGAGATCTTCGCCCTCGTTGGCGACAAGCCCTGACGTTCGAGGCAAACGTCACGAGCATGGAGTAGATTATGCGCCTCCCATGCGGCATTTTTATTCGCTATGGTGTTGGTATCGATGACAGTTGACATGCCAGAAAGACCACGCCCGCGACTGGTGCCTTACGGCGTGGCCTTGCTGGCCACCGCGGGCTGCCTGTTAATCCGGTGGCTGCTCCAGCCGGTGCTGGGGGACGCTGTCCCGCACATGGCTTTCTTCCCGGCCGTCATGATTGCCGCATATTTCGGCGGCTTTGGGCCGGGGCTGCTGGCCACGATTCTCAGCGCTGTCGCTGCGAACTACCTCATCCCCACACCGTTTCCCTCCTTTCAAGCCACGCGCGTAAACGTGGTGGCCGGCGTGATCCTTTTCATGCTGGTCGGCACCATCATCAGCGGCCTGAGCGAGTCCCTGCACCGGGCCCGCCGCCGCATCGTGGCCGACGAGCGCCGGCAGGCCAGGGCGGCCCGGCGCGAGACCGAGGAACGTTTCCGGCAGCTGGCAGAGAATATCCACGAAATCTTCTGGATGATGGACGCCCAGGGCGATCAGATGATTTACATCACGCAGGGCTACGAAGAGGTCTCGGGGCGGACGCGCCAGAGTCTCTACGAACATCCGCGCTCCTGGGTCGAGACCATCCATCCCGACGACCGGGACAAGATGATCGAGACCGTGGAGCGGTACAGGCACGCGGTGTTCCCGGAGGTGGAGTTCCGGCTCGTGCGGCCGGACGGCTCGATCCGCTGGATGCGCAGTCGCGGCTTCCCCGTCAACGACCCGGCCGGGCGTCTCTCCTGCTTTGCCGGGCTCGCCGAGGACATTACCGAGCGCAAGCACGCCGAAGAGGCGCTGGCCCAGGAACGCTACCTGCTGCACACGCTCCTGGACAACCTTCCCGACAACATCTATTTCAAGGACGCCGCCAGCCGCTTTGTGCGCATCAACAGGGCCCTGACGAGCTACTTCGGCCTTAGCGAGCCCGCGCAAGCGATCGGCAAGACAGATTTCGACTTCTTTACCGACGAACACGCCCGGCCGGCCTACGCGGACGAACAAGAAATCATACGCACCGGCCAACCGATAGTCGGCAAAGAGGAAAAGGAGACCTGGCTTGACGGCCGCGTCAGGTGGGTTTCCACCACGCGGATGCCCTTCCGCGACAACGACGGCAAGATCATCGGCACGTTCGGCGTGGCCCGCGACATCACCCGCGTCAAGCTCGCTGAGGAGGGGCTCCGCGAGAGCGAACAGCGGTTCCGAACGTTCGTGGATCACGCCACCGACGCGTTCTTCCTGCAAGACGATGGCGGCGTCATCCTGGACGTTAACCGCCAGGCCTGCGCAAGCCTCGGCTACACCCGGGAAGAGCTGGTCGGGAAGACCCCGGTCGATTTTGATCCCGACATGACGCCCGCCATAATTGAGGAACTGGGCCGGAGGCTGGACGCCGGGGAGACCGTGACGTTTGAATCCCGGCATCGGCGGAAGGACGGGGCGCTATTCCCGGTCGAGGTCCGCGGCCGGAGCTTTTGGGAAGGCGGCCGGCGCTTCCTCGTGTCCCTGGCCAGGGACATCGGCGAGCGCAAGCGGGACGAGGCGCTCCTGGATGGCCAGAAGCGAATCCTGGAGCGGATTATTCAGGGCGAACCGCTTCCCGAGGTCTTGACGTTCTTGTGTCGCACGATTGAGGAGCTGTCTCAGGGCGAGATGCTGGCCTCGGTGCTCCTCCTCGACGCCGACGGCGTTCATTTGCGGCATGGGGCGGCGCCCAGCCTTCCGGAGGCTTACATCCAGGCGGTGGACGGCGTGGCCCTCGGCCCCAGCGTGGGTTCGTGCGGCACGGCCGCGTACCGGCGCGAGCCGGTCTTCGTCTCGGACATCGCCAGCGATCCTCTGTGGGCGCCCTATGCCCACCTGGCCTTGCCGCACGGCCTGCGCGCCTGCTGGTCGTCGCCCATCCTTTCCAGCAGCGCGGAGGTCCTGGGCACCTTCGCCATCTATTACCGGCAGGCGCGGCAGCCCTCGCCGCATGACCTGCGCGTCGTGGACATCGTCGCGCGTACGGTGGCGATTGCCATCGAGCGCAGCCGCGCCGAGCAGGCGCTGCGGGAGAGCGAGCACCGCTGGCGGAGCCTGACCGAAACGCTGCCGCAATTGGTCTGGAGTGCCACGCGCGACGGCGCCTGCGATTATTTCAGCAGCCAGTGGACGCAACACACTGGCGTCCCCGAGAGCGACCTGCTGGGCTGGCGCTGGCTGGAAGTGCTGCACCCGGATGACCGGGAGCCGACCCGGAAATTCTGGACCGACTCCGTGGCGGGGCGCGGCCCTTACGACGTGGAATACCGGATTCGCAGAGCGGATGGCGTATACTGCTGGTTCAAGACGCGCGGCGTGCCGATCCGGGACAGTGAAGGGAACATCTTCCAATGGTTCGGCACCTGCACGGACATCACCGACCTACGCCAGACGCAGGGGGCGCTGCGCGAGAGCGAGGAGCGGTTTCGCAACTACTTTGAGCTGTCGCTGACGCCGATGGCGATCACCGCGCCCGGAAAGACCTGGCTCCGGGTTAACCAACGCTTGTGCGAATTGTTTGGCTACCGGGACAAGGAATTGCGGACCCGGACCTGGGCCGAGTTGACGCACCCCGACGACCTCGCCGCCGACCTGGCCCAGTTCGAGCGCATGCTGCGCGGCGAGATCGACGGCTACTCGCTGGAGAAGCGCTTCCTGCGCCGGGACGGCAAGGTGGTGCACACGCTCCTGAGCGTCCGGGCGGTGCGGCGGCCCGATGGCACTGTCGATTATTGCCTGGCCCAGCTCCTCGATATCACCGGCCTCAAGCAGATTGAACAGGAGTTGCGGCAGGCCAAGGAGGCCGCGGCCGAACGCGCCCGACTGGCCGAATTGGGCCGCGACGTGGGGATTGCTCTGACCCAGGGCGACACCTTGCGCGAGCTGCTCCAGCCCTGCGCCGAGGCCATGGTGCGTTACCTGGACGCGGCCTTCGCGCGCGTCTGGTGGCTCCCGCCCGGCAAGGACGTCCTGGAGTTGCAGGCCAGCGCGGGCCTGTATACCCATCTGGATGGCCCGCACGGCCACATTGCCGTCGGCCACCTCAAGATCGGCAGGATTGCCCAGGAACGCCGGCCGCTGTTGACCAACGAGGTCCAGGGGGATCCGTCCATCAGCGACAAGAGCTGGGCCCGGCGCGAGGGCATGGTTGCTTTTGCAGGCTACCCTCTGGTGGTCAAGGATCGCCTGCTGGGCGTGCTCGCGATGTTCTCCCACCGGCCCGTGTCGGAAGCCGTGCTGCAGACGTTGGGATCGGTGGCTGGGGTGATCGCCCTGGGTCTCGAGCGCAAGCAGCAGGAGGTCGAGCTGCGGCGGGCCAAGGAGGCGGCGGAATCAGCGAACCGGGCCAAGGATGAGTTCCTGGCCAACGTCAGCCACGAGATCCGCACCCCCATGAATGCCATCCTCGGCATGACCGAGCTGGTGCTCGATACCCCCCTGACCGAGGACCAGCGGCAGAGCCTGAGGACGGTCAAGTCGGCGGCCGACAACCTGCTCGGCATCATCAACGACCTGCTCGACTTCTCCAAGATCGAGGCCGGCAAGCTCGAGCTGGATGCGGCCGACTTTTCGCTGCGGGCGGCGGTCGGCGATACCCTGCGCGCTCTGGCCATGCGCGCCCACAAGAAGGGGCTGGAGCTGGTCAGCCACGTGCACTCGCACGTCCCCGACGCGCTGATCGGCGACGCCGGCCGGCTCCGCCAGGTGCTCCTCAACGTCGTCAGCAATGCCATCAAATTCACCGAGCACGGCGAGGTGGTCGTGACCATCGGCTTGCAGAGTGCAGATGCTAGATCGCCGATGGAAAATCGCGGGCAGGAGCAATCGTCGGCCCATCTGCAAGCGGCACTCTGCAATCTGCAATTCGAAGTCCGCGACACCGGCATCGGCATCCCACCCGACAAACATGAGAAGATCTTCCGGGCCTTCGAGCAGGAAGATACCTCCACGACGCGCAAGTACGGCGGCACCGGGCTGGGCCTTACGATCGCCGCCCGACTGGTCTCTTTGATGGGCGGACAGATCGGCGTGGAAAGCCAGGTGGGCCGGGGGAGCACGTTTACTTTTACGGCCCAGTTCGGCTGCCAGGCGCACGCACCGGAGTCAGGCGCCGCCCAGCTGGCGACTTCGTTTCAGGGCCTGCGCGTGCTTATCGTTGACGACAACGACACCAACCGTCACATTTTGGAGGAGTGGTTGCGGGATTGGCAAATGGACCCGGTCGCGGTGGCAGACGGGCTCGCGGCCCTGAATGCCCTGTGGGACGGCACGGCCGGCGGCAGACCGTATGCTCTGGTGCTTCTCGACGCGCGCATGCCCGACACGGATGGCCTGTCACTGGCGTCCCTGATTCGGGAGAGAGCCGAGCTGGCCGGCACGCGCATTGTCCTGTTGACGTCAGGGGAGCGCCCCGGCGATATGGCCCGGGCGCGCGATTTGCGTGTCAATGCCCAACTGCTCAAGCCGGTCCAGCAGGACGACTTGCTCGAGACGATCTACCAGGCGATGAGCCAGACCATGGAAGACCGGCAGACAGGGCGGCCGGCAGACAAGGAGACTGGGCGACAGGGAGACCGGGACCTTGGCAGGCAGGCGAGCACGGGAAATGGGAGCGCGTCCTCCTTGTCTTCTTCCCGATCGCTGCGCATTCTCGTCGCCGAGGACAACGACTTTAACTCACAACTTCTGGAGCAACTGCTGGTCCGGCGCGGCCACGCGGTGCGCGTGGCGAACAACGGCCGCGAGGCGCTGGCCCTTCTCGGCATTAGCGGCGCCCAGGAGTCAGAGAGCAGAGGTCAGGAGTCAGAGGTCAGACGTGAGGAGTCGGAGGCCAGGGAAAAGCGGGCCATATCCTCTCTGACCTCCGAGCTCCGACCTCTGACTTCTGATTTCGACCTGCTGCTCCTGGACGTGCACATGCCGGAGTTGGACGGCTTCCAGGTGGTTCAGGCGATTCGGGAACGCGAGCGCTCTGGCGGCGGGCATTTACAGGTCATTGCCCTGACGGCGCGCTCGCGAAAGGAAGATCGCGTGCACTGTCTGGCAGCCGGCATGGACGATTTCCTGTCCAAGCCGATCCACGCCGCCGACCTGTGGGCGGCTATCGACCGTGTCGTGGCTGCCCGTTCGCCCGCCGCGCCGCCAGGCCCAGGGTTGATCGACGCGCGTGTGCTGTTGGCTGCCTGTGGCGGTGACGCGGTCATCCTGGAGAAGATCAGTCGAGCATTTCAGACGCGGCTGCCGGATCATCTGACGGCGCTTCAAACTGCATGGCGGGACCAAAACGCTCCGCGCTTGCGCGAGGCCGCTCACCAGGTATCTGGAATGCTGGCGGCATTTTCCTCCGTGGCCGGTAGCACGGCCTCTGACCTCGAAGACCATGCGGCGCGCGGGCAATTCGAAGATGCTCGGTCTCTTATGGAGCAGTTAGAAACGATGTGTCATCAACTCATACGCGCGATAGATGGCCTATCACTGGAAACGCTGCAACGCCAAGCAGAGGCTTGCCCGGCAGAAACACAGGTCCTGACATAACCGGCTCCTGCGGCATTCCGGGGTCGAAAAAAGATCGCTTCCTGCGAGTTCGCTTTTCAGTGAAAAAGCGAACTAGGTGCTCCCAGCACACGAGGCGGCTATGGCCAAAGCCCGCGTCCCGTGCACGCTCCGGCCCCTCGGCAGAGGTCCACTGGCCGTTACACAGCGCCGGCTGATTTCACTTGGCTTCCACCGATGGCAACGGCGCCCGCGAACTGCTCGCGCGGTGGCTTCTGCACCTCAACCACCGCGGCCATTTTTCCGAGTTGAAGGGCCTGCTCGGCCGTGGTCGTGGCAAAGAGATGCATGGCGCGAGCGATGAGGCCGGTCCAGCCGGTCTGATGACTGGCGCCCAGGCCGGCGCCATTGTCGCCGTGGAAGTACTCGTAGAACAACAGGCAATCGCGCCAGTAGGGGTCTTCCTGAAATCTCCGCGTGCCGCCATGAACGGGCCGCCGGCCATGCTTGTCCTTGAGAAAGATATTGGCGAGCCGGCGTGCGATTTCCTCGGCCACCTCATAGAGATTCATGTGCCGGCCGGAGCCGGTCGGACATTCCACGGTGAAATCAGCGCCGAAATAGGCGTAGTATTGCAGCAGGGCTCGGATGATCAGGCCATTAACGGGCATCCAGATGGGACCGCGCCAGTTGGAATTGCCGCCAAACATGCCGGTGTCCGATTCCGCGGGGAGGTAGGAGACGCGGTATTCCTGGCCGCCCGCGTTGAAGATGTACGGATGGTCGGCGTGAAAGCGCGACAGCGAACGGATGCCGAACGGGCTAAGGAATTCGGTTTCGTCGAGCATCTTGGCCAGTACGCGGCGAATCTTCGACTTGTCGAGGAAGATGGTGGCCCAGGCGTGCACCGGCGGATTGACGTCGCCGAAATTCCACTCATAGGCCGGGATCTGGCCGTTGGTGGGTCAACCGCAAGGACCGGACCGGGCGGAACGTTTTCGAAGGCGGCTTCCTCGGCCTGGACAACATCGGCGTGTTTGACCGCAGTGCCCCGCTGCCGACCGGCGGCTACCTGGAGCAAGCCGACGGCACCGCCTGGATGGCCCTGTTCTGTCAGAACATGCTCGAAATCGCCACGGAACTTGAGCTGGCCCTTGCCGAATTCCGGATCAACGAGTATACATGTGATGCCAGTGATCGTTACGCGGCGACTGCTTGCGCGTGGCCTTGAACGGGTCGGAGCCGCGTTCTTCGAGCCACTTGTCCACATCGTAGTGATAGAACTGCTTGCTCCAGAGCATGCCCGCCAGTGCCTGGCGCATGACGTCGGCCTCGTCGACATTCAGCGAGCGCGGAATGACCGCCTCATAAAACTCGTCGGCTTCCTGGCGGCGCATTTCCAGGATGCCGCCGAAATCACGGAAGGCGTTCTGCTTGCCGGGCGCCATGTCGGACAGGCGCAGGCGAATCACCTGGGGCATCTCCTACAGCTTCGCTGCCACCAGCGCCTTCTCGCGTCGTGCCGAAACAGATATCAACCGGCCCCAACTGAGAGCCACCAGTGCCATCAGAAGGGTTTGAAATATCGCGAAAACGGTTGCTGCCGTTACCGCGGCAGTGCCGGGAAAGCTGACCGTGGCGATGACCAGGCTGACGCCGACATTGCGTACGGACGTGGCCATGGCCATGGCGGTGCGGTTGTCCCGGCCGGGGCCGCCCAGGAGCCAACCGACCGCCAGGCTGGCGAACACCAGTGCGACCACGCCGGCGAAGGCCCTCGGAGGCGTGCGCATCAACATTTCAAACTGAACCGTGACGATAAGTCCGAGCATGGCCAGATTGAGCAGCACGCTGACGAGATTGGCAGGTTTCCTCAACCTGGCTGCCAGAGATGGGCGCCATCGACGGATGGCGATCCCGACGCACAGAGGTAAGAATTGCGCGACGAGCAGCGTGCCAACCATTTTGGCGGCATTCACTTCGACGTTGTCGCTTCCTGACACCAGGGGCAGCAGCAAGCGCAGCAGGGCCGGGGCGACGAGCGCCGACGAAGACGCCAGCACCACCATCAATCCCACGGCGGCCACGACATTCCCTTTCGCCATGCCGGTGAAGGGCGGCCCATACGGAGCCCCGGGACATACCGCGGCGATAAGGAACCCGGCAGCGATAAGCGGAAAGTTAACCGGATCTGCCGAGTGGGGCTTGAACAGGAGCAACAGGGCAACCGCCAGCGCAGGAACGCACAGGTAATTTGCCAGGGCCGCCAAAATGAGCACGCGCCGGTTCCTGGCGACACCGGCCAGGTCGGCAACCGTCACCCCCAGGCCTATGGCTACCATCATTTCGAAGAGCGTGACGCGGGCGAGAATGTTAATCAGCGCGTTGCTGTCCATGATTGGGACTCGTCTCAGTATTTCTCCCGTACAAAACGTCGCCCCGCCAGCGTCGCCTGGTCGTCGTACTGTCCCTTGTCGGAGCGCTGGGGAAGTTTCACTTTTTTCCGCTGGACTTCCTTGCAGGGAATCATCTTGAGAAGATGGGCGATGCAGTTCAGGCGGGCGCGGCGCTTATCGTCGGAGCGGACGATGTACCAGGGCGCATCCTTCGTATCGGTCGCCTCCAGCATCATGTCGCGCGCCCGGGAATAGGCGTACCAGCGGGCATAGGATTCCACGTCCATGGGACTCAGCTTCCACTGGCGGAGGGGATCTTTAATGCGCGCTTCAAAGCGCCGCTCCTGTTCGTCGGGACCGACCTCCAGCCAGAACTTGATCAGGATGATTCCCGACTGGACGATGTGGCTCTCGAACTTGGGGCAGTTCTCGACAAAGGCCCTGTACTGGTCCTTGGTGCAAAAGTCCATCACGTATTCGACGCCGGTACGGTTGTACCAGCTCCGGTCAAAGATGACGACTTCGCCGCCTGCGGGGAAGTTCTGAATATAGCGTTGCGCATAGAGCTGTGTCTTTTCCCGGTCGGAGGGGGCCGGTAATGCCACCAAGCGAAAGACGCGCGGGCTGACGCGCTCCATGAGTGCCTTGATGGTCCCGCCCTTGCCCGCCGCATCGCGCCCTTCAAAGACGACAATGACTCGGAGCCCCGCGTGCACTACCCACTGTTGCAGCAGGCACAGTTCCTCCTGGAGTTTCCGCAGCTCCTTCTCGTATTTCCTGCGCTTCATCCGGGGCGGGGTTTCTTCTGACTGCTGCTTGGACATGCGTTTTCTCCCTACTCTCTCGGATTTTTATGGATCTTCAGGAAGCTAATGTCCGGCGTTCATCTGGTCATTGGTCATTCGTCATTCGCGAATGACGAATGACCAATGACTAATGACCCAAGATGCTAGTCTCCTCGTCACCCGCGGGCCCGACTGGGCATGGCGATGACAAACTCCACAATATCGTCGCCCGTTGCGCCAACCGGCATTGGCGCGCCAAAGGTCTCCAGTTCACGCCAGCGGAGAGGACCGTTCGCCCCATGAGCGATCAGGCGCACGCGGTCCTTGGAGTTTTCCACGCGAATTTCGACGAAACTCTGTAGATAAGGAGCCTGGCTGTAAAGAAAGGCTCCCGCCATGGATTCCGCCGTGAGGGGCCAGCCGTGAAGGTGCTTCACCCAGGACCACAGCGGCCATTTCCAGGCCGGCGTCTCACGGTCCAGTTTGGCGATCAGAAAGTCCTTCCGCGGATAGAAGGCGCCGTCCGCGAGGGCAGGCCGGCCCGGCCAATCCAGGGGCGTGCCGATGCTCAGGTAGGCGCCGCCGCCGCCATTGACGAAGTGGTGCATGATGCGTGTAGCCCCGGCGGCCTCGTACGGCTCCTGATAATACTCGAAGTAATGCGTGTCGCCGGCCATGACGACCTCTACCTGATGTTCTCGGAGCAACCGGTGTATCGCGGCAAAGGGGGCCACGCCTGCACGCTGGCCCGCGGCCTCGAAGGACCCTTCTTCCCATTCTCCCGCAATGAGCTCCTCACTCCCACCCTGGTAACGGCCGCCGGCGTACAGCGGATGGCCCAGAATGACCATCGTGAATTTGCCCCGCGAACGCTCCAGGGCGGCCTTCAGCCATTGCCACTGTTCGGTCTCTACACGGCGCAGGACGCCGGTATCGACGGCGATCAGGGCGAAGCGCTCCGCCTGGACCTCGAAAAAGGGGCCGCGCTGCCAGCCGGTGCTAACGGCAAATTCCTGGCGTAAACGGGCGGCTTCGCGGATCATGCCATCGATGCGGTTGCCCGTCGTGGTCGTCAAGCGCTTGTCCGTGACCACGCGGGCGTGCATGCTCGCTCGGGCCGCGTCGGCCTCCAGAAAATTGGCGGCAAAGCCTTCCAGGGCATCGTACCAATCGTGATTGCCCGGGATCGCGTAGATCGGTTTGGTGAACCCCTTGAAGGGAACATAAAACTTGGCCTCGTAATCCAACATGGCGCCGGAGGGATAAATCACGTCCGAGGAAATGACCAGAAACTTCACGTCCGGCCGTTGGCCCAGGAGCAAATACTGATCGCGCAGGCTGTGCTGGGCGGCCCCGCCTTCGCCGGTATCGCCGAACACCAGGAAACTGAAGTCGGTTTTGCCGGCCACACCTTCGGGCGCGACCTGGAAAAGGCGCTCTTCGCTCATGTTCAGTTCCCGGTAGCGCTTCTCGACAGCCAGGACCATTTGTTCGCGCCAGATGTCGGCACGTGCGGCGGCCCAGTGGTCCCAGACCCCGGCGGCCCAGCTCTCGCTGTTGAAAAACCAGCTGAATCCCCAGATGGGATTGACGGCAATCAGAATGGCGGTCAGCGGCAAACCGACGATCAGGCCCCAGCGCAGGGCGGCGCGGGGGGAATAACGCATCCTGGCCATCCGCCACGAGAAGCGCAAGCGCCGCGCCAGCCAGCCCGCGTACAGCCTGCCCAGCAGACCAGGTCCAAGGTTCTGGTCGATCCGGGCCAGGGCACGCTCCCAGCCGCGTCGCTCCACAGGACGCGTCAACTTGCGCCAGGTCAGCCGGCAGGGAAGAATAATGCCAAAGGCCAGCAGCAGGGCGGTCCCCACATCGCCCAGAACGGCGACCAGGGGAGAAATCATGCCGACGAGATTCCATTCCACTTGCATGCGCCCGATATGGATGGCGAAGAATACGATCACGAAGGTCCAGCACCAGGCGACATCAATCCGGCGTCGGGCCTCTACTTCCAGGTTCAGAGATGCCTGTAGCTTGCTGAACTCCTGGTGAGCGGGAAGACGCAGCCGAGCGTCCGGATGCCGCGCATCCACGGGCACTGCCACCGGCTTGGGCTTGTTGTCGCGGCTCAGGAGCATCGACCAGCCCGCCATGAGCATGCGAATGGCCACCAGCAACGCCACCAGGGCCTGGCCGCCGATGGGCCAGCGGGCAGCCAGCACCAGAGCCAGGAGGCAGTTGATCAGCCCACTGCCGAACGTCCATTTCCAGGCGTTACCGTTCGCCCGCATTTTCAGTGCGGCGACGATCTTGCCGATTCCATCGATGAGAAAGGATCCTGCCAGGAACAAAGCAAGTCCTCTCAGGATCAGTTGAGGCTGTGCCAGCAGCAGAATGCCGGCCAGGATCGCCAGGATGCCGCTGAGGTAGGCCGAGCGCAATTTGGCCTCGTCGAGGGTTTGGAATGTCTCCAGCATCTCCAGGACGCCACATACGATCAGCAGCAATCCGACCAGGAACAGTGCCAGGGTGCCGACAAGGAAAGGTGACAGGATGGCCAGGCATCCCATGACGAGAAGCAGGGCCCCACGTAGCCGGCGCCCGCGTGCGGGTGTTGGGACACCTTGATTGCCAAGAATTGTCTCGCCTTGAGTTGCCATCTCACTCGATTTCGACAGGCGTCTTGGCATGGTCATCCGTCTCGACGACCTGCTGCACGACAATCGGGCCGTGGACCGTTGCCTGGCCTGCGCCTGGATCTTTCCTGACGCCGGGTGCGATCCCGGCGGCGCTCTGCCCGCTAAACCAGCGGATGACCACGTAAAACACAGGCGTGAAAAAGATGCCAAAGATGGTCACGCCCAGCATGCCACTGAATACCGCGACCCCTAGCGCCATCCGCATCTCGGCGCCCGCCCCCTTCGCCAGGACCAGCGGCACGACGCCGAGGATAAAGGCGAACGAGGTCATAAGAATGGGCCGCAGCCGCTGCTTGGACGCCTCCACGGTCGCCTCAAAGGCTTTCTTGCCCTCGTCCTGCAACTGTTTGGCGAACTCCACGATCAGGATGGCGTTCTTGCTCGCCAGGCCGACCAGCACCACCAGGCCGATCTGCGTGAAAATGTTGTTGTCCATGCGCGCCAGCCAGATGCCGGCGATGGCGGCCAACAAGCACATCGGCACGATCAGGATGATGGCCAGCGGCAGCGACCAGCTCTCGTACTGCGCCGCCAGCACCAGGAAGACGAAGACCACCGCCAGCGGGAATACCAGCTTGGTCAAGAGATCCTTGCCCGCCTCGATCTGCTGGAAGGTCAGTTCCGTCCACTCAAAGCTCATGCCTGCCGGCAGCTCCTTCTGGCAGATCTGCCCCATGAGCGAGATGGCCTGCCCGGAACTGACGCCCGGCGCTGTACCGCCGGAGATTTCGGCTGAGGGCTTGGAGTTGTAATGATTCACAATGGCCGGACCGGCCACGTCGCGGATGGTGATCATCGTCTCCAGCGGCACCATGTCGCCTTTGGCGTTACGGACGCGGAGCTTGCCGACGTCCTCGGCGCGCAGGCGGTAACGCGCGTCGGCCTGGACGTTCACCTGCCAGTTGCGATTGAACAGCGTGATGTCATTGACGTAGGCCGAGCCGAGGTAGATCTGGAGCGTCTCGAACACGTCGTTCAGCGCCACGCCCTGTTTCTTGGCCTTGACCCGGTCCACGTCCACGTAGAGCTGCGGCTGATTGGCGCTGAAGCTGCTGAAGAGACCGACCAGGCGGCCCTTCTGGCTATTGCCCTTGGCAGCGACGTTGGACACGGCGCCTTGCAGCGCTTCCATCCCGGCGCCGGATTGGTCCTTCACCTGCATCTTGAAGCCGCCGGTGCTCCCCAGGCCGTCGATCGGCGGAGCGCCGAAAACGACGGCCTGAGCTTCCTCAATGTCGCGATATTGCTCCCGCAGCCGGGCGGCAACCCGGTTGGCGCTCAGCTCGGCATGGCCGGCACGTTCGTCGAAAGGAGCGAGGATGACAAACATGCCGCCGACATTGGGAATGTTGGTGCCGGTGAGAATGGAGTAGCCGGGCACGCTGATCGCGTGCGCTACGCCCTCGGTCTTCAGAGCGAGGGCGGTCATGTGCGCGACCACCTCATCGCTGCGCTCCAGGCTTGAGCCGTCGGGGAGCTGGGCGTTGACGACCAGATAGCCCTTGTCCTGTTCCGGGATGAAGCCCGTAGGAACGACCTTGAAGCCCAGGACGGTGAGTCCGATAAGACCGCCGTAGACAAGCAGAGCGAGCACGCTCAAGCGCAACAACAGCGTTACCACGTGTCCGTAGAGGTTGGTCGCTCGTTCGAAGGTCCAGTTAAAGCAGCGGAAGAAGGCCCCCAGCACGGCGTTGATCAGTCCGGCCAGGAGCCAGCCGGCCACGCCGCCGGCCACAAAGAGGCCGGCCCGCAGCGCCAGCAGTTGCGTCGCGTCGGCGGCATGGCTTGCTGCCTCGTGCTCTCCGTGCCCAGGCACAGCCAGGCCGAACAGCGGAGCCACAGGAGTCACGAGGAAGAACATGGCGACGAGGCCGCCAAGCAGGACAATGCCCAGGCGAGGCAGAGCTTCCTGGTGAGACGGGCCATGAGGTCCGTGACCATGGGGCTTGAGCAAGATCGCGCACAGGGCGGGACTCAAGGTCAGGGAGTTAAACGCCGAGATGATCGTCGAAGCGGCGATGGTCAGGGCGAACTGCATGTAGAACTGGCCGCTGATACCCGCCATGAACGCGGTGGGTACGAAGACGGCGCACAGCACGAGGGCGATGGCGATGACCGGCCCGGTGACTTCCGTCATGGCGGCGCGGGAGGCGTCACGCGGCGACTTGCCCATGGCCATGTGCCGCTCCACGTTTTCGACCACGACAATGGCGTCGTCCACCACGATGCCGATGGCCAGCACCAGACCGAACAGCGATAGATTGTTCAGCGAAAACCCCAGCAACGCCATAACCGCCAACGTGCCGATGAGGGAGACGGGGACGGCAACCATCGGGATGATGGTTGCCCGCCAGTTCTGGAGGAAGACGAGCACGACGATGAACACCAGGATGATCGCCTCAAACAGCGTGTGATAGACGCTGGCGATGGATTCATCGATGAACACGGTCGTGTCATACACGATCTTGTAATCAATCCCCCTGGGAAAGGCCTGCTTCAGCCGCTCCATCTCCTTCCGGATGTTCTTGGCGGTGTCCACGGCATTCGAGCCGGGGAGCTGGAAGACGGCCAGAGTGATGGACGGGTCGCCATCCAGATAGCTATTCACGTCATAATTCTTGGCGCCCAGCTCGACGCCCTTCTGGCCCGGCCGGTCGTCCGCGACGACGTCGCGGAGGTAGGTGGCGGACCCGTCGGCATCGGTCTTGACGACGATGGCGCGGAACTGATCTTCGTTCTCCAGCCGGCCAAGCGTGTTGAGGGTAAGCTGGAAGTTCTGGCCTGAGGGAGTCGGGGGCTGACCGAGCCGGCCCGCCGCCACCTGGACATTCTGTTCGCGGATGGCGCGGGTCACGTCGCCGGCGGTCATGTTGCGTGACGCCAGCTTCTGCGGATCCAGCCAGATGCGCATGCTGTAGTCGCGCGGGCCGAGGAACGTCACATCGCCAACTCCCTTGACGCGGGCCACCTCGTCCTTGACGTTATTCGTGGCGTAATTGCTCAGATAGAGCTGGTCGAACTTGAAGCGCTCCTTCTTGGTTACCGGGTCGGTTTCCTTCTCCGAAATCAGGTTCACGCACAGCAGGATGCTGGGAGACTTTTTCTTCGTGGTCACGCCCTGGCGCTTCACATCTTCGGGGAGCTTGGCCTCGGCAATTTTGACGCGGTTCTGCACCAGCACCTGGGCCATGTCCAGGTTGGTGCCGAGCTGGAAGGTCACGTCGAGGAGCATCTGGCCGTCGTTGGTGCAGCGCGACGACATGTAGATACTGTTCTCGACGCCGTTGATTTCCTGTTCGATGGGCGTGGCAACGGTGTCGGCCACGACCTTGGCATTGGCGCCGGGATAGTTGGCCGTGACCGTGATGGTGGGCGGCGCCACCTCCGGGTACTGGGCAATCGGCAACTTCACGAAGGCCACGCCGCCGACAATGACGATGACGATCGACAGCACGGTCGCGAAGATCGGCCGATCAATGAATAGGTGTGAGAACATCGGCCGCCTCCTTAGCTCTTGGTTTTCGAAGTCGTTGGTTCGGCCGGGTCGCCCGGCATGGAGATGCGTTTGGGGTCGACCTTGGCCTGGTCGCGCACCCGCTGGATGCCGTTCACAATGATCCAGTCCTCCGGCTTCAGGCCCTCTTGAATGACTTGCAGGCCATCGCTGAGCCGGCCGAGCTGTATATCGCGGCGTTCGGCAACGTTCTGGTCGGTGACGACGTAAACGAACTTGCGTCCCTGGTCGGTGCCGATAGCGCGCTCGGTGATCAACAGGGACTTGTGGGGATCGCTCACGGGGACGCGCACGCGGGCGCGCATGCCGGCGTCCAGAATTCGCTTGGCGTTGCGCAACTCGCCGCGCACCTGAATCGTACCGGTGCTGCGATTGACCTTGTTGTCGGCGAAATCAATCACACCCGTGTGCGGATAGCCCTTTTCACCTTCGAGGCCGACCATGACGGGGACTTTGAGATCTTTTACCGAAGGTTCGGCGCCGCCCTCAGTCCCGCCCTTGCGGAAATGCTGCCGGTAGCGCATCAAGGCACGCTCGTCCACGTCGAAGTACACGTAAATGGGGTCCACGGACGTGATGGTGGTCAAGAGGGTCTCGCCACCACCGGCGTTGACCAGGTTGCCGACATCCACCAGTGTGCGGCTCATCTTTCCCGTGATGGGGGCCGTGATCTTGGTGTACTCGAGATCGAGCTTGACGCGCGCAATGGCCGCCTGCGCCTTGGCCACGTCTGCCTGGCTGACGCCCTCCTTGCCAAGCGAAACATCCAGCTCCTGAGCGCTCACGGCCCCGGTAGCGTTGAGCCGTCTGTCCCGGTTCGCCGTGGCGCGGGCGAGTTTGTAAGCCGCGTCGGCGGCCGCTTTCTGCGATTCGGCGCTCTTGAGGTCGGACTCGTAGGGCCGGGGATCGATTTCGTACAAGAGGTCTCCCTTTTTAACCATCTGCCCATCCTCGAAGTTGACCTTGATCAGATGGCCTCGGACGCGGGCGCGCACTTCAACCATGGGGATTGCCGCTATGTAGCCTTCGTAGTCGTCCTGATCGACGACGTCCCGGACCAGTGGCTGGCTGACGGAAACGGGGGGTGGCGGTGTGTCCGCCACGGGAACGTCCGCATTGCCGCAACCGTAGAGGACGCCCGTGAGAAGCACGATGCTGCCCATACGCCACGAGAGTTGATGGCGGTTGATCATGTTTGTGTTTCCTTCGCTTTCTCTGAATTCAGATCACGTTCCTATCTGTTTTCCTCTGCTCGAATCCCTTGGCGCAACCCAAGCACCTGGATTACTTCTCGCAACATCGTCACGTCTTCCCTTGCGGCGATGACGAGAATCCGATTGCGTGAGCTTCGACTGGCAATGTCCGCATCCGGCCGGCAGGCGGCGTTGGCCTGGGGATCGATATCAAGTCCCAGGCACTCCAGGCCGGCGCAGATAGTCTCCCGGACCTCAGCGGCGTGCTCGCCGACGCCGGCGGTGAAAACCAGGGCATCAATCCCGCCCATCGTTACCGCCAGCGCGCCAATCGCTTGCCGAACCCGATGCGTGTAAACACCAAGGGCCAACCGTGCGCGGTCTTTTCCTGCTTTGGCCGCAGCCAGCACCTGGCGCATGTCGCCGGAGATCTCCGATACGCCTAGCAGCCCGGACTCGCGATTGAGCGCTGTTTCAACCTGCTCCGCCGTCAAGCCGTGGTGCTGCAGGACATGAAGCACAATGCCCGGATCGATGGAGCCGCTGCGCGTGCCCATCATCAATCCTTCCAGAGGCGTAAAGCCCATGGTGGTATCGACACAGCGGCCGCCGCGCACTGCCGACGCGGAGCAACCGTGCCCCAGATGGCAGATCACGAGCCGTAATTCGTCCGTCGGCCGCCTCAGCAGCTCGGCGGCGCGCTGGCTGCAATAGGCGTGGCTGAGGCCATGGAAACCAAAGCGGCGGATGCCCCACTCGCGCGTCCAGGTTTTCGGCAGCGGATAGGTGCGCGCTTCGGGCGGCAGAGTGGCATGGAAGGCCGTGTCGAAGACAGCCACTTGCGGCACACCCGGCAGCTTGGCTTCCGCTGCCGCCAACGCTTGCAGGCTCGGCGGATTGTGCAGCGGCGCCAGGTCGGCCAGCGCCAGAATGCGCGAGCGGATTTCTGGAGTGATGCGCACCGAGGAGGTAAACTGCCCGCCGTGCACCACCCGGTGCCCGACCGCTGCCAGGGCCGAATGCTCGGGCAAGACGATGGGTTCGGCGTGCATCAGGTCGAAGACGAAGCGGTTCACCGCCTCGGCGTGCCCTTTCCAGGCGACTTCTTCTGAACGCTCCTTGCCGTCCGAAGCCGCATATTCGTAGCGCGGTATCGACCCTGCCCAGTCGGCCAGGCCGCGCGCGACCACAGCGCCGTCGGGCGCTTCCATCAGCGTCGCCTTCAGGCTGCTGGAACCGGCGTTCAATAAGAGGATTTTCATGTCGCCTCCCATCTCGGTCACTCCACCGGGCAGGGCGTCGCGTTCCAGATGCCGGCGGCATACTCGGCGATCGTGCGATCGCTGGAAAACTTTCCCGAGCAGGCCACGTTGATGATCGCCTTGCGTGCCCAGGCGTCGGAATCGGCGTACAGTTCACCGAGTCGCTGCCGCGCCTGGGCATACGACGTCAGGTCCGCCAGATGCATGTAGTAGTCGCCGCGCTCCAGCAAGGTCTCGCGGATCGGCGCGAAAATGCCCGGCTCGTCGTGGCTGAAGTGATCGTTGAAGATCAGGTCGAGGGCTGCCCGCGTCTCCGGTTCGTTCTCGTAGTGCCAGAACGGACTATACCAAACGCGGCTGTTTTGCACCTGCTCGGCCGTCAACCCGAATAGGAAGAAGTTCTCTGCGCCGGCCTCTTCGGCCATCTCGATGGTGGCTCCGTCACGAGTGCCAATCGTCAGGGCGCCGTTCATCATGAATTTCATGTTGCCGGTGCCGCTGGCCTCGTAGCCGGCTGTCGAGATCTGCTCGGAAACATCGCTTGCCGGGATCAGCCGTTCCGCCAGCGTCACGTTGTAGTTGGGCAGGAAAACGACCTTGATACGCCCACGTGTGGCGGGATCCTCATCGATCACCTGGGCGACATTGTTGATTAGCTTGATAATCAGTTTGGCCAGGCGGTATGCCGGGGCCGCCTTACCGGCGAAGAAAAAGGTACGCGGCGGCATCTTGAGCTTGGCATTGGCGCGCAGCCGATTGTACAGCACGATGATCTGCAGGACATTGAGCAGTTGCCGCTTGTATTCGTGAATGCGCTTGATCTGGCTATCGTAGATGGTGTTCGGATCGATCACCTGGCCCGCCGTAGCCTTGATCCAGGCCGCAAAGCGAACCTTGGCGGCCTGCTTCGCCTTCCGGAACCGTGCACGAAAGCCCGCGTCATCAGCAAGAGGCAGCAGGCGGCGTAATTGGCTGAGATCGATTACCCAGGCGTCGCCGATCGCCTCCGTGATCAATTCAGACAGGTCCGGGTTAGCAAGCAATAACCAGCGTCGCGGAGTCACGCCGTTGGTTTTGTTGTTAAACCGTTTGGGAAATAGTTCCGCGAAATCGCTGACGACACGCATCCGCAGCAGGTCGGAGTGGATTTGCGCCACGCCGTTGGTGCTGTGCGTACCGGCGATGGCGAGGTTGGCCATGCGCACCTGGCGGACCGGAGTCTCCTCAACGAGGCTCATCCGCCGCACCCGGTCCTGATCGCTGGGATAGCGTTGCTGGACCTCACCAAGGAAGCGACGGTTGATCTCATTGATGATTTCCAGGAGCCGGGGACAAACAAGCTCGAAGAAGCGGACAGGCCACTTTTCCAGGGCCTCGGGCAGCAGGGTGTGGTTGGTATAGGCGAGGGTGCAGACAGTCAGGTCCCAGGCCTCGTCCCAGCCGAGTTTTGCTTGATCCAGGAGGATACGCATCAACTCGGCCACCGCCATCGCCGGGTGCGTGTCATTAAGCTGAGCCGCGGCTTTTTCGGGTAAGTTCTTCCAGCTATCGTTGTTGCGCCGGAAGCGGCGAACCATGTCGCTGAGCGAGCAGCATACCAGGAAATACTCCTGGACGAACCGTAGCGCTTGACCCGCAGTGGTCGAATCATCCGGATAAAGGACGCGCGTAACGGTTTCCGCAAGGACCCGGTTCACAATCGCCCCAACGAAGTCGCCCGAGTTGAACTCGCCGAAGTCGAAGAACTGGGGCGAAGCCGCCTCCCAGAGCCGCAAGGTGTTGATGGTCTGGCCGCCGTAACCAACCACGGGGCGGTCATACGGGACGCCGAGCAAATTGCTTGGATGGCCTGGGATAACATGGAGGACGCCCTTCTCCAGATGGAAGGAACAGCCGAGCGGCACTTGCACGGTTTCCCGTGGTCGGATCACTTCCCAGGGATCGGGATGATTCAGCCAATGGTCTGGGGTCTCGACCTGGAAGCCCTTGTCGACCGTCTGGCGGAAGATGCCGTATTCGTAACGCAGGCCATAGCCCATGGCCGGGATCTGCAGGGTGGCAAGTGACTCGATGAAGCACGCTGCCAGGCGCCCGAGACCGCCGTTTCCCAGGCCGGCGTCAGGTTCCTGTTCAAGCAGACCAGGCCAGTCGAGATCCTTCTGTTGGACCGCTTGTTTGGCGATGGGATCGAGCAGGAGGTTCAGGACGTTGTTCGCGAGCGAGCGGCCAATCAGGAACTCCATCGATAGGTAGTAGACCCGCTTGGGATTCTCCCGTTGATACGTCTCTTCCGTACGCACCCACCGTTGCGAAAGGATATCGCGCACGGAGCGGGCAAAGGCCTCAAACTGCTCCCGCGGGCCGGCCGCCGCAACGTCAACTGCGTGGTCGAAGATGAGATGTCGTTCGTAGAGCGCGTTATCCGTTCCCACAAACTCAAGCGGCCCGCAGCCGTATTGCCGGCCGAGTTTCGTCACACCGTCGGATGCTCTAGGGGTTGAAGGAGCGGCCTTTGTGGTCATTTGATCTTCCTTTCTCAGTTGCAGTCCTAATGTGCGCTCACAGGCGTTGCCGCCGTATGGTCCACAATCCGCTGGGCCTGCTGAATGACGGCATCCAGCCCGCCGATTGGGGCGCCGTTGCTGGTGCGCGGGTGAGGTTCACGTTCCCGAGGCTCCGCTTAGTGAAGGCCCTGACCTGGCGCGCGTGTACAGCATTGCCACCGAGCGAGCCTCAACCTGATAGGTGCAACCTGCAACCGCCGGCGCCGCCTGCCACGGGACGATATCGTTCGGCGAATCGAGCGCCGTGTCGATCCATCGTTGCCAGGAGCTGCCGCCCTCCAGCATGGGGAGCTGGAATTCGAGCGGTTCCCAGTAGGCGTTCAGGATAAGGTGGAAGCGCAGCCCTTCATTGCGAACTTCCGCGCCCAAGGCCACACTGCGCGAACTGTCGGCCCAGTCGGGCTGGTGCAGCTTCACGCCGTGCCACGCCTTGTTGGCCTCCTGGAGCATCCTGGTCAGGCTCACACGCTGACGCTCGTGCTCGGCGTCACGTAAGAGCCGCCGCGCATTCAGCAGACTCACAAAGCGGTGGACATCGGCATGCTTCGTGAGCCTTGTCCAGTCGAACCAACTGATCTCGTTGTCCTGACAATAGGCGTTATTGTTGCCTCCCTGCGTATGCCGCACCTCGTCTCCCATCAGGATCATGGGCATTCCCAGCGACATCAGCGTGACTGTCAGATAGTTCTTCACCTGACGGTTGCGCAGCTTCTCCGCCGCCGGGTCATTGGTGGGTCCCTCGACGCCGCAGTTCCAGCTCCGGTTGTCGTTCGCGCCGTCGCGGTTGTCCTCGCCGTTCGCCTCATTGTGTTTTTCGTTGTAGGAGACGAGGTCGTTAAGCGTGAAGCCATCGTGGCAGGTCACGAAATTGACGCTCTGTTCCGCCTCACGTTGCTTGTGGCCGTAGACCTCGGGACTACCGACGAGCCTGTCCGCCATTTTCCGCAGGGACCCGGGTTCGCCGCGGAAGAAGTCGCGCACGTCGTCCCGGAAGCGGCCGTTCCACTCCTTCCAGGCGTCCCCGACAAAGCTGCCGACCTGGTAGAGCCCCGCGGCGTCCCAGGCCTCGGCAAGCAGTTTCGTGCCCGCCAGGGCCGGTTCGGACTCGATATCCCAGAGCACGGGCGGGTTCGGGAGCGGATGTCCCGACGCATCGCGGGAGAGGATGGATGCCAGATCAAAGCGAAAGCCGTCGACGTGCATTTCCTTGACCCAGTAGCGAAGACTATCCACGATCATCCGCCGAACAATCGGATGGTTCGCATTGACGGTGTTCCCGCAGCCGGTGTAGTTGGCATAGCGAGAGCCGCCCTCTTCGAGGATGTAGTAGGTCGGGTTATCGATACCACGGAAGCTTAGCGCCGGCCCGCGCTGGTCTCCCTCCGCGGTGTGGTTGAAGACGACATCAAGAATGACCTCGATGCCGGCCCGGTGCAGCGCCTTGACCATGTCCCGAAATTCGTCCACCGGCCCGAGTGGATCCTGACGAGAGCTGTACGCCTGGTGCGGCGCAAAGAACGAGATGGGCGCATAGCCCCAGTAATTCGTCCTTCCAAGGGGGCAATCCTGGGCATCGAACTGAAAGACCGGCAGCAGCTCCACGGCGGTAATGCCAAGCGCCTGAAGATACGGAATCTTTTCGATGAGGCCTGCGTAAGTGCCGCGCGTCTTCTCCCCGACCCCTGAGCTCGGATGACGCGTGAAACCGCGGACGTGCATCTCGTAAATGATGGTGCGGGAGGAGGGCTGGCTCAGAGGCTCGTCTCCCTCCCAGTCGTACGCGTCGGGATCCACGACAACACTCTTCATCGATATCGCGGTGTTGTCGCCTTCTCGCCGCGCTGCCTCGCGGCTGTAGTTCGCCGGAACAGCCACGCCCCGGCCGTAAGGATCGAGCAGGACCTTGGCTGAGTCGAAGCGTAGCCCTCTCGCATGGTCCAACGGCCCCTCGACGCGGTAGCCGTAAATCTGTCCTGGGCGCATACTCGGGAGGAACACATGCCAGTAGTAGTAAGTGCGGTTGGTCACCGGATCCAGCCGAACCACGCGGGACGGCAGCGCATCATCCGCGCCATCGAAGAGCAAGAGTTCCACGCCCGTGGCTGTCCGCGAGAAGAGGCTGAAGTTGACCCCACCGTCAGCGACGGTGGCGCCCAGCGGAGCGCTTCGGCCGATGAGCTTGGTCCTGAGTTGTATGCTCACGTGCGTCTCGCTTCACTCCCGAGGACGAGTAACGTAGTTCCACAGGCCGATGATCGGTTCGTCGCGGTTGTTGTGCTCGAAGGCAAGTACGCCGACGCTGGCAGGCCGGCAAAAGAAAAAGCGCCCGGCGCCCGGCGGCAGCCCAAGCCAGCGGGCCGCAATCATACGGATGATGTGGGCGCTCGAGAACGCCAGAACGTCCCCCTCGATGCCGCGTGCCCGGGCGATAAACCGGTCCGCCCGGGCGGCGACGTCTTTGGGCGATTCCCCGCCGGGACAGCCGTCGCGAAACATTTCCCAGCCGGGCCGCTCCTTCAGGATCTGCCTGGTCAGCTTGCCCTCGTAGCTGCCGTAGTCCCACTCCACCAGGTCGGGATCGACCTCTGCGACCTCCCCGAAACCAGCGAGCGTGCACGTCTTCGCGGCACGCTGCAAGGGGCTGGTGAAAACGTGAGCAAAGGAAAAGCGCTGCAAGCGCTCGCCGAGATGACGCGCGCGCTCCTCTCCGTGTTCGTTCAGCGGCAGGTCGGTTCTACCCGTTCGCTGGCGCGACTCGGTCCATGCCGTGTCGCCGTGACGTGCCAGGAACACCTTTGGCAAATCGGTTGACATCGGTTTCCTCGTTGGTGAGTAGTGAGTGGCGAGTGGTAAGCGATGCTCCTGCACCATCAACTATTGGACCACTCCACCACTCACCACTCCACCACTCACTAAACGTTGTCCCCCTCGGTGGAGGTGCCGCGCACGGCCGCCGTGCCTTTCTGGCCCCACTTCCAGGCGCTGATTGCAGGCATGTCGTCCCCATGCTGGGCTATGTAGTGCTTGTGCTCGATCAGCTTCTCGTGGATCGCCTGCTTGAAGTAGGCAGCGCGAGCGCCCAGTTGTGGCAAACGATCGATCACGTCCTCACAGAGATGGAACCGGTCCAGGTCGTTGAGCACCACCATGTCGAACGGCGTCGTGGTCGTGCCTTCTTCCTTGTAGCCGCGGACGTGTATGTTGTTGTGGTTCGTCCGCCGGTAGGTCAGGCGATGGATCAACCACGGGTAGCCGTGGAACGCGAAGACGACCGGCTTGTCCTTGGTGAACAGGGCGTCGAAGTCGCGATCGGAGAGCCCGTGTGGGTGCTCGCTCGCCGGCTGCAGCTTCATCAGGTTCACAACGTTCACCACGCGGATTTTCAGCTCGGGCAGGTGCTGGCGGATCAACTGGACTGCCGCCAGCGTTTCCAGGGTCGGCACGTCGCCGCAGCAGGCCATGACCACGTCCGGCTCGCTGCCCTTGTCGTTGCTGGCCCACTCCCAGATGCCGAGGCCCTCGGTGCAATGCTTGACGGCCTGGTCCATGGTCAGCCACTGCGGCGCGGGTTGCTTGCCTGCCACCACCACGTTGACGTAGTTGCGGCTGCGCAGGCAGTGATCGGTCACGGACAGGAGTGTGTTCGCGTCCGGTGGCAAGTAAATGCGGATGACCTCCGCTTTCTTGTTGGCCACGTGGTCGATGAAACCAGGATCCTGGTGGCTGAAGCCGTTGTGGTCCTGCCGCCACACGTGGGAGCTGAGCAGGTAATTGAACGAAGCGATGGGCCGCCGCCAGGGGATGTGCTTGCACACCTTGAGCCACTTGGCGTGCTGGTTGAACATCGAGTCGATGATGTGAATGAACGCCTCATAACAGGAGAAGAAGCCGTGCCGGCCTGTAAGCAGGTAGCCTTCGAGCCAGCCCTGGCACTGGTGTTCGCTGAGGACTTCCATCACGCGGCCGTCCGGACTGAGCTTGTCGTCATCCGGATAAATCTCGGCCATGTAACAGCGATTGGTCACATCCAGGACATCTTGCCAGCGATTCGAGTTGTTCTCATCCGGGCTGAATATGCGGAAATTCTGGCTTTGCAGGTTCTCCTTCATGACATCGCGGAGAAACTTACCCATGACCCGGCAAGCCTCGGCGTTCGTCGCCCCGGGACTGGGCACCTCGACGGCATACTTGCGGAAGTCCGGCATCTTCAAATCGCGGAGCAGCAAGCCGCCATTGGCGTGCGGGTTGTCGCTCATGCGCCGGTGGCTCTTGGGGGCCAGCTCGGCCAGCTCGGGCTTGAGCCGGCCCTGGTCGTCGAACAGCTCCTCCGGCTTGTAGCTCTTCATCCACTGTTCGAGAATGCGGATGTGTTCGGGCTTGTCCATGTCGCCCATCGGCACCTGGTGGCTCCGCCAGTAGTCCTCGCACTTTTTCCCATCAATCTGCGCCGGGCAGGTCCAGCCCTTGGGCGTGCGCAGAACAATCATCGGCCAGGCCGGCCGTTTCACGGCGCCGTTGGTACGCGCATCGGCCCATATCTCCTTGATCTCCGCCAGAACCAGGTCAAGGGCCCTGGCCAGTTGCTGGTGGATAAGCTCCGGGTCGTTTCCCTCGACGAAATACGGCTTGTAGCCCATGCCCTCGAAGAACTTCTGTAATTCGTCCTTGGGAATGCGCGCGAGAAAACAGGGGTTGGCAATCTTGTAACCATTCAGATGGAGGATCGGCAGCACGCAGCCGTCGCGGGCCGGATTGAGGAACTTGTTGCCGTGCCAGCCGGTGGCCAGCGGCCCGGTCTCGGCTTCGCCGTCGCCGACGACGCAGGCGACGATCAGGTCCGGGTTGTCGAACGCGGCGCCGTACGCGTGGCTCAAGGCATAGCCGAGTTCACCACCCTCGTGGATGCTGCCCGGCGTCTCCGGAGCGACGTGGCTGGGTATGCCGCCCGGGAAGCTGAACTGTTTGAACAGCTTCTTCATCCCTTCCACGTCCTGACTGATGTTCGGATAAAATTCGCTGTACGTGCCTTCGAGGTAGGCGTGGGCCACCAGAGAAGGGCCGCCATGCCCCGGGCCGATGATGTAGATCATGTTGAGGTCATCGCGCTTGATGACCCGGTTCAGGTGAACGCAAAGCATGTTCAGGCCCGGCGACGTGCCCCAGTGACCGAGCAGCCGCGGCTTGATGTGCTCCCGCTTGAGCGGCTCATTCAGGAGCGGGTTGTCGAGGAGGTAGATCTGGCCAACCGACAAGTAGTTAGAAGCTCGCCAGTAGGCATCCATCTTGCGCAGCTCTTCCGCCGAAAGAGGCCCCGACGTCATGACTTTCATGCCCTCTCCGGTCTTCCGTTTCACGTCCGTCGCGGTTGTCATTGGTCATTCCTTGTGTAAGTAGGTAGACAGCTCCGGTTAATCCCTATCGATATCCAATCGCCAAGATGTTCACCCCGCACCGCGCCGGAATTCCAGTCCCGCATCATCGGCTGCCCCGCTGACCATCTTGAAGTGCAAAGTGTCCGGGTCCTTGGCCGTCAGCTCGGCGAGCAAGACGCCGCCGCTATCGGGCTCCATCGCCAGGACGTTGCCTTCCATCGCATAGACACCCTTGACTTCCTCCTTGCGTGCACCCCGGGTGAATGCCCAGGTAAAGGTCCCATCCTTGCGGAGCGTCATCGAGTATTTTCCCGTGCCTTTGCCCGCTGCAGTCCAGCTCGCAACGATGCGATCCGAGGGAATGGATTTGGGCGCGGCGCCCGCCGGCGCCTCGGTAGGTGGAATTTCGCCGGGAGAAAGCATCGTAAGCAGAGCGCTAGCAACTGGGTCCTTCGGTTGCAGCTCCGCCGTTCGGCGAAACTCGTTCAGAGCCTGATCTGTGTAGCCGCATGTCAGGTAATGGTACCCCAGCAGGAAGCGGAGCTCGGCGGCCTTGGGATTCTTATCGCGGGCGGTTTCGAGAGCGCGGAGCTGGGACGTGTACACGTCGTTATTGGGATAGAGACCGCTCAGCGTCTTCCAGTCCCAGCTCGGGCCCACTTCCAGGACCGGGTGAATGGTCGCGGCCGCCTCCGCGTAGCGCTGCAACGCGAAGAGCACGAGCGCGCGGAATTCGTGCAGCACGGCGTCGCGCGGCATTTGGGCGACGGCCGAGTCCGTGAGTTTCAGCGCCTCCTCGTACCGCCCTTCGAGAAACGCTGCCCGTGCCTGGTCAAATTTGGTCACAGCTTCCGCTGAGACGCCTGGCGGCTGGGGCGCCGCCTGTGCCGTCCCTTGTACGGTTACGGGCTCAATCGGTACGGTTATGATCGGCTCGGTGTAGTAGGCGGGCATGCTCTCGACGTAGTAGGGGTTGACGTAATCGGCGTAGCCGAACAGATATCCAACACTGTTGGCGCCCCACGACGTTAAGCCGAGCGCGGCCGCTACCGGATACCTGTCCCACAGAGAATCCCACCGCCCCCAGTATCCCGGCGCGTAACCGGAGTACCAGCCGCCATATCTTCCGTAATGATCGTCAAAAAAGCCCTGCCAGTCGTTGCGGGCTTCATCACGATGCTCTTGCCAGTCCTCGCGAATCTGATCGCGCTGTTGCTGCCAGTCGTCGCGGACCTGCTCGCGGTTTTGTTGCCGGTCGTCGAGGTTCTGCCCGCGGTTTTGCTGCCGATCGTCACGCGTTTGTTGCCGGTCGTCGCGATTCTGGTCGCGATTCTGCTGCCGCTCGTCGCCAGTTTTTCGCCGGTCGTCGCGAGTCTGGCCGCGGTTCTCTTGCCGGTCGTCGCGCGTCTGTTGCCGATCCTGGCGCCCCTGTTCTCCTCCCAGCCGCTCGCTCAGGGCGTCGCGCCGTTCCCCGACCGAGGGATTGGCAGGAAGTTGGCTGGCTCCAGGGCGTTGGTCGCCCAGCCCCGGCAGTGTGGCTGACGGGCGATCACCCAGGTTGGCGAGGCCCGCACCCAGCGCGGCGCCTGCGCCAAGGGCAGGCAAGGTCGAGATGCCCGGTCGACTACCGACCCCGGGCCGCCCGCCAATGTCCGGTCGCGTGGAAGGCAGCGTCGAAATCCCGGGGCCGCCGCCAACGCCGGGCCGGCCGCCTGCTCCCGGTCGCGTGGATGGCAAGGTCGAGATGCCAGGGCCGCCAGCAACTCCAGGCCGGCCGCCGACATCCGGTCGATTGCCGGCTCCAGGCCGGCCACCAACGTCCGGTCGATTGCCAACGCCAGGCCGGTTACCGGCGCCGGGCCTGCCGCCGATATCCGGTCGGCCGCCGCCACCCAGCCGGTTACCAGCGCCAGGCCTGCTACCAATGTCCGGTCGGCCGCCGCCCGGCCGGCTCCCGATATCGGGTCGGCCACCACCACCGGGCCGGCCACCACCGCCACCCGGCCGGCCGCCGCCGGGCTGGCTAAAGGACGGCGTACGATTAGCGCCTTGCCGTCCGCTGCCACCGCCGCCACCGGGCCGGGCGCCGCCACCGCTAGGGCGCGCGCCGCCGCCAGGGCGAGCGCCACCGCCACCGCTGGGACGGCCGCCGCCGCCAGCCCGGGCACCGCCGCCACCGCCGCGGCCACCACCGCCCCCGCGCCCGCCGCCGCCCCGGCCTCCGAACGCTTCGGTGGCGACCCAGACCAGTGTCAGCGAAACGCCGATGGTAATCCAAATCCGGTTCCTCATGGCTAATACTCCATGTGTGAAAATCACGGTCGCCTGCGGCTTCACGGCGCTGTTTTTTCGGGTTGCGGCGGCTTGCGAACGACCTTCACCTCGGTCGGTGCCTGGCGCTCGTCGCCGACAATACGGTCCGTCGAGCGCCACACATACCCGTTAGTCCCTGTCGGCATCAGCAGATTGGTAGCCGATGCCGTGGTCCCGTCCGGCCGGACGCCCGTGGCCTTGATAATCCAGGCGTTGCCTTCGCGCGTCCAGGCACTCTCGCCATAACCCCCCTCCGAGTCAAAGACCCAGGAGCGGATGCGCTTGGCAACCGGGTCCCAGCCGATGCGCTGGCTGACGTTCATGGCGTTGCGGCCGTTCAACTGGAGCTTGAAGTCCTGCAACAAAAAGTTGCCGTCCTCGCTCCAACGGCACGACGACACGACGACGCTGCTGCCGCCGTCGTCGATCCATTCGCCGACCAGCCAGGCAAGCGGCTCAAGCCGTTCGTGGGCCGTGGCAGAGGGACCTTCTTCGTCGCGGGCCAAAGCCATTTGCCACTTGCCGTCGCGTTTGACATGAAGCACGGTGTAGCGGTCATACTCCGGCGGCTCGTTCGGCGCGGCAGTTTCCTTCGTCGAGCCGGTCTCCACCGCCAGCTCCTTGCCGATGAAGCGGATGGAGTCGACGAAGACTTCGATGCGTTTGTGCGGCGCTCCGGCAAACATCTCGGCGAAATCTTCTTCAATCGCCGCGCGCCCATCGGTCTTGTCCCCATCCTTGTCCTCGATCTGTCCGTCCACGGTGAATAAAGCAGCCACGGCCTTTGCGTCTCCGGCGTTGTAGGCTTTCACGAACTTGGCAATATTGGCCCGGATAGCCTCCTCGTCCGCCGAACTGTCCGCGCTGGCTTGTGCCTTGGGCTCATCCGGTGCCGACGGCTCGGCCGCTGAGGCTTGCTTTGCCGGGCCCGGCCGGCTCTGCACGGCCAGTACTACCACCGCCGACAAGCCGATCATCACTCCGAGGCAAACCAAAATGCGTCGCATGATTTATCTCCTGGTTTCCCGAGGGATTCGGGTAGGTCCCGCTTGCCGAGCGGGACCGGTCCAGGTCCCGCTCGGCAAGCGGGACCTACCTCAACGGGCGCTAGCCGCCGGGGCGAGGCCGGGGCGGGGGCGGCGGCGTAGATGAGCGGGGTGGTGCCTGTCGGGACGGCGCCTGGCGGCCGAAGTCGACCGTTAGCTGATCTCCCGCTTGCAGGCGGACCTCTCTTGTTTGGGAGACGGTCTTGCCATTCTGACTCCACTCGGCGCGGATGCCGTAGATATAGTCACGGCCCGGCGTGAGCTGCGGCGACTCGAACTGCCGCATGCTGCCGCGCTGTGAAGTGGCGGTTCCTTCGAACCACACCTGGGCGTTCGGATCGGGTAAGTGAACGTTGATCAGGACCGTGTTGGCTGACGCCGCTGCTCCGTTCGGACTGTAGTAGGCAGATTCGGAAGAACCGTAGTAAGGCGCAGAGTTGTAATCGTAATAGGGGTCAGGTGCGTAGTTATAAGCCGGCGCGTAGCTGTAGCCCCCATAGCCCTGCCCATACCCGTAGCCACCGTAGTAGCCGGGGTAACCCCAACCAAGTCCCAGGCCATAGCCTCCCCAGCCCCAACCCCAGCCATTGCCGTGCCCGCCATGCCAACTGCCGCCATGGCCGCCGCCGTGGTCGCCGCCGTGGCCACCGCCGCCATGGCCGCCACCGCCGTGGCCGCCACCGCCTCCATGGCCACCAGCCAAGGCTGCCCCCGGCATGATCATCAGAACCACGATCCCGCTGCTTATTAAGATTCGCCTGCACATGTTTGTGATCCTCCTTTTTTTGGCCTTGCCAGCATATTTACCGGAAGGCACGCCGGAAGCTATTGGACTTTTGTCCAATAGGTATCCATGCCGTCATGGGGTTCATTTCCATGCGGCGACCCAATCGTTCGGCCGCTGATTGATTCCCGTTTCTCCTCGTCATCGGCGCACCAGCCGCAACTGCTCTTTGGCTGCAGCCACGACATGCTCGGGACTGAAGCCGAACTTCTTCTGCAACTCCTTCAGCGGCGCCGACGCCCCGAATGTCCGCATGCCCAATGCCTGCCCGTTGGGTCCGACATAGCGCTCCCAACCGAAGGTAGACGCCAGCTCCATCGACACGCGCGCCGTCACCGCCGACGGCAGGACGCTCTCCCGGTAAGCCGGGTTATTGCGACAATGGTGCTCAAACATCTCCCAGGAAGGCATGCTCACCACGCGCGCCTTGATCCCTTCCGCCTTGAGTTGCTCATACGCCTGGACGCAGAGGCTGACCTCGCTGCCGGTGGCCAGCAGCAAGACATCCGGCTTGCCGCCCGGCGCATCAGCCAGGACGTAGGCGCCCTTGCGGAGCCCCTCGGCCGAGGCGTATTTCGTGCGGTCCAGGGTCGGCACCGCCTGCCGCGTCAGGATGAGGCAGACCGGCTCATGACGCAGCTCCATGATCACCTTCCACGCCTCCAGTAACTCGTTGGCGTCGCAGGGCCGCAATGTGATCAGGCCGGGGATCGCCCGCAGCGAGGCGAGGTGCTCGATCGGCTGGTGCGTGGGCCCGTCCTCGCCCACGGCGATGGAGTCGTGCGTGAAGACGTAGACGACCGGAATCTCCATGATGGCCGCCAGGCGCAGCGGGTTGCGGCCATAGTCGCTGAAAATCAAGAAACCCGAACCGAAAGGCCGCACCTTGCACAACGACAGCCCATTGAGAACGGCCCCCATGGCGTGCTCGCGGACGCCGAAGTGCAGGTTGCGGCCGCCGGGGTTCGCCGCGCTGAAGTCGCCGGCGCCCTCGAACGTCAAGCGCGTCTTGGTGGACGGCGCCAGATCCGCCGAGCCGCCCAGCAGCCAGGGAATGTTCTTCGCTAGGGCGTTCAATACCTGGCCGGAGGTTTCCCGCGTCGCCTTACCTTTGGGGTCTGCCGGAAAGCTCGGCAAGTCCTTGTCCCAACCCTCGGGGAGTTGGCGGCGCTGCATCCGAAAGAGGCGGTCGGCCAACTCGGGGTACTGCTTGCGGTACTCGTCAAAGCGGGCTTGCCAGGCCTGGTTCAGCTCCCGGCCGCGCCGGCCGATGCCGTCGCGAAAGTGCTCGTAGACGCCGTCAGGCACCAGGAACTTGGCGTCCTCCGGCCAGCCGTAGTTGCGCTTCGTCAGCCGGATTTCCTCCTCGCCGAGCGGTTCGCCATGGGCGGCGCTGGTGTCCTGCTTCGACGGCGCGCCCCAGGCGATGTGGCTGTCGACGATGATCAGCGTCGGCCGGTCGCGCGTCGCCTTGAACACGCGAAAGGCCCGATCGAGCATCTCCAGGTCGTTGGCGTCGCCCACGCGCGTGACGTTCCAGCCCAGGCCCAGGAACTTCGTGGCGACGTCCTCGCTGAAGGCAAGGTCCGTGTGCCCTTCAATGGTGATCTTGTTGCTGTCGTAGATCCAGCACAGGTTGGACAGCTTCCAGTGGCCGGCGAGAGAGGCGGCCTCGGTGGAGATGCCCTCCATGATGCAGCCGTCGCCGCACAGGGCATAGACGTTGAAGTCAAACATGTCGAAGCCGGGGCGATTGAAGGTGGCGGCCGCCCAGCGCGAGGCCAGGGCCATGCCCACACTCGTGGCCAGCCCCTGGCCTAGCGGACCGGTGGTGGTTTCCACGCCGCTGGTCCAGCGATACTCCGGGTGGCCGGGGCACTTGCTGTCCAGTTGCCGGAACTTCTTCAGGTCGCTGAGCTTGACCGACGGCTCGCCGAGCACTTCGTACTTCGGGTTCACGGCCTTGACGCCCGTGAGGTGCAAGAGCGCGTATAACAGTGTCGAGCAGTGTCCCGCGGAGAGCACGAAGCGGTCGCGGTTGCCCCAGATGGTCTGCTCCGGGTCGAAGCGCAGGAAGCGCTGCCAGAGCACATAGGCCGTCGGCGCCATGCCCATCGGCGAGCCCGGGTGGCCCGAATTGGCTGCCTGCACGGCGTCCATGCACAGCGTCCGGATCGTGTTGATCGCCAGCTTCTCGATGGCTGCCTTCTCGTTTGCGACGGTCAGACCTGTCTCCATGGACAATCTCCTGCAATGGCCAATTCACCTGGATCCGCTCCAGGCGCACTATCTTCGGAGAGTACCTATTTAAGGCCCGGCCCGAACGCTCGCTACTGGCAAAACTAACAGGTGCCTGGCCGAAAAACTGACAGGAGCAAAAAGCGAAAAACGAGTCGGTACGCCGAGCGGCTGCGTTCTTTTGTCAAGGACACGATTTGCCGTTGCGGTGAGCACTTCGCGTGCCAGTGCCCCTAGCCGTGTCACCGTGACCCACCTCGTGCGAACCTACGTTGCTTGATAGGCCCTTTCGCCATTGCCTGTCCGTTGATACTATGCGCAAAGCCGGCGACGCTGTGCGTTCAAAGGGCGACACATCAATGACCAGGTAAGGGCACCACCGGAAGCTCAATCATGAAGGGATCACCAATGGCCGGCCCGGCAGGCGAAATCAAGATGGACCCGCGCCTCGGGCCCGGATGTGCGACCGCGACAGACACGGCTCCGCCCCAGGTGGCGCTGCTGTCGAACGGCCGGTACGGCGTCGTCATCACCGCCGCCGGGAGTGGCTGTAGCACCTGGCGCGGCCTGGATGTGACGCGCTGGCGGGAGGACGCGACCCGGGATTGCTGGGGCCAATTCTGCTACCTCCGCGACCTGACCCAGGGTCCGGCCTGGTCCGCCGGGTACCAGCCGCTGTGCCGGGCAGCCGATGAACATGAAGTCGCGTTCCACGCCGACAGGGCCGAGTTCCGCCGCCGCGACGCTGACACCGAGACCCGTTTGGCGGTGTGCGTGGCGCCGGATTGCGACGCCGAAGTGCGCGTCGTGACCATCGTCAACCATAGCGCTCGGCCGCGCGAGTTTGACCTGACCAGCTATGCGGAGGTGTGCCTGAACCCTCGTCGTGCGGATCAGGCGCACCCAGCCTTCGCGAAACTGTTTTTGGAGACGGAGTTCGTCCCTGCTTCCGGCGCCCTGCTAGCCCGCCGACGGCCGCGGGGAGCAGACCAAAAGCCGCTCTGGGCGATCCACGTATCGGCGGCTCATGGATTGGAGAGGGGCGCGCCGGAGTACGAGACCGACCGACGCAGGTTCCTGGGCCGCGGCCGCACGCCGGCCGACCCCGCCGCCCTGGACCTCGGAACGCGCCTGTCCGGGACACCGGCCCTGTGCTGGACGCCGTCTTCAGCCTGCGTCGCCGAGTCCGCCTGGACCCGCGATCCCAGGCCAGCCTCGCGTTCATCACCGGAGTGGCAGACACCCGGGAGGCGGCAACCGCTCTGGCCGAACGGTTTCAGAACTTTGAGGCCGTTGACCAGGCCTTCTCCGGGGCCCGTGACGGCTGCCGGGACGAGTTAGGTAAGCTCGACCTGACGCCGGATGACGTTGCCTTGTTCAATCAACTGGCGGGGTCGGTCGTTTTCACCAGTTCGTCGCTACGGCAACCGGATGCCGTCGCCGCCAACCGCCTGGGGCAGCCGGCCTTGTGGCCGCACGCCGTCTCCGGCGACCTGCCGATCGTGCTGGTCCGGGTCGCCGGGCCAGACGACGAGTCCCTCGTCCGCCAGCTCGTGCAGTGGCACGCCTATACACGGGGCCGTGGCTTGGTCCTGGACCTCGTCATCATGGATGAGCGCCCGGGCGACGCCGGTGACCGGCTCACGGCCGACCTCCAAGGCGGCGCTGCCGGCCCGCTTCTCGGCAAGCCGGGCGGGGTGTTTGTCATGGCGGCGGAAAAGGTCCCCGCCGATGATCGGGTGCTGTTCGCCGCTGCCGCGCGGGCCGTCCTCGGTGGCGGACGCGGCTCCATGGCAGATCAAATTCACCGCCGACCAGCCGCGGCAACTCTCGCGCCGCCGCCGCTGACCAGGACCCCGGTTGCGGCAGAGCCTGCGGGGCAGTCCGCAACGCCTCCCGAGGGTCTAAGGTTCTGGAACGGCCATGGAGGATTCACGCCGGACGGGCGCGAGTACGTCATCGTCATCGACGGCACCGCCCGCGGCGGTCCGGCCTTGCCGCCGGCGCCCTGGACCAATGTGCTGGCCAACCCCGGCTTCGGGTGTTTGGTGACGGAGGCCGGCCTGGGCTACTCCTGGGCGGGCAACAGTCAGATGAACCGCCTCACTCCGTGGTCGAACGACCCGGTGTCCGACCCGCCAGCCGAGGCGATCTATCTGCGCGACGAGGAGACGGGCGCCGTCTGGACCCCCACGCCCTTGCCACGCGGGCCGGTCGCGGCGGTCACCGTCCGGCACGGCCAGGGCTACACCCGCTACACCCACCGCGCGGGCGGCCTCGACCAGGAGCTGCTGGTGCTGGTGCCACCCGACGACCCGATCAAGTTGCTGTGCCTGACCGTGCGCAACACCGGCGACCGGCCGCGGCGTTTGTCGGCGACGTTTTACGCCGAATGGGTACTCGGGAGCCTTCGGGACAACGCCCCCTTGCAAGTGGTGTGCGAGTCCGACGCGGTCTCCGGCGCCATCCTCGCTCGCAATGCCTGGGCCGGCGCCTTCGCGAGTCTGCTGGCGTTCGCGGCCGCTGGTCCGCGGCTGCGCTCGGCCACCGCCGACCGCGCCGAATTCCTCGGCCGCAACGGCACGCCTTCCGCACCCGCGGCTTTGGGGCGCATCGACCTTTCCGGCTGCGCCGGCCCCGCGCTCGACCCGTGCGCGGCCTTGATGACCGAGATCGTGCTGGCGCCCGGCCAGGCGGACGAGGTCGTCTTCGTCGTGGGACAGGCGGAGAGTCTGGAACGAGTCCGCCGTCTCGTTGCCGCTTACACCGACCCCGGCCGAGCCAGGGAGGTGCGGACCGAGGTTCAACACCTCTGGGACCGGATCCTGGGCGCCATCCAGGTGACAACGCCCGACGCAGGCCTCGACCTGATGGTCAACCGCTGGCTCCTTTACCAGGTACTGGTCTGTCGGGTCTGGGGCCGCTCGGCGTTCTACCAGTCGGGCGGGGCTTACGGCTTTCGGGACCAGCTCCAGGACGTCATGGCGCTGGTCCATAGCAGCCCCGGAGTGGCGCGGGCCCAGATCCTGCGGTCGGCGGCGCGGCAGTTCGAGGAAGGGGACGTGCAGCACTGGTGGCACCCGCCCTCCGGCGTCGGCGTCCGCACCCGCATCACCGACGACCTGTTCTTCCTGCCCCTGGTCGTCCACCACTACGTGACCGCGACCGGCGACGCCGCCCTGCTCGACGAGCCGGTGCCGTTCCTCAAGTCCCCGGAGCTGCGGCCCGACCAGGAAGAGGACTTCGGCTTGCCGGACGTGAGTGGGCAAACCGGAACGGTCTACGACCACTGCGTGCGCGCCCTGGAGCGCGGCTACCGGCTCGGACCGCACGGCCTGCCGCTGATGGGCACCGGCGATTGGAACGACGGCATGAACAAGGTCGGCGCTGAGGGCAAGGGCGAAAGCGTCTGGAACGGCTGGTTCTTCGTGACCGTGCTGAAGGCGTTTGCAGAACTGGCTGGGCGGCGCGGCGACACCCCCCGGGCGGCCTGGTGCCGGGAACGAGCCGAGGCGCTGCGGGCAGCCCTGGAGGCGAACGCCTGGGACGGCGCCTGGTACCGCCGGGCCTATTTTGATGACGGCACCCCCCTCGGCTCGGCCCAAAACGACGAGTGCCAGATCGACGCGATCCCCCAGGCCTGGGCAATGATCTCCGGGGCCGCCGACCCGTCGCGGGCCCAACGGGCGATGGCCGCCGTCGAGGAGCGACTGGTGCGCCCCGAGGGCAAGCTGATTCAGCTCTTCGACCCGCCCTTCGACAGAGGAGCGCTGCAGCCGGGCTACATCAAGGGGTACGTGCCCGGCATCCGCGAGAACGGCGGCCAGTACACCCACGCGGCCACCTGGGTTGTGCTGGCCGTGGCCCTGCAGGGCCGCGGCGGCCGCGCGCTGGAACTGTGGAACATGCTCAACCCGATCTACCACGCCGCCACCCCTTCGGACGTGGAGCGCTACAAGGTCGAGCCGTACGTGGCCTGCGCCGACGTGTATGGTGCACCGCCGCACGTCGGCCGCGGCGGCTGGACGTGGTACACCGGCTCGGCGAGCTGGCTGTATCGCGTCGCCCTGGAAGCGATCCTCGGCTTCCGCCTGGCGGCTGACACAGTGCGCGTCGAGCCGTGCGTCCCGCCAGGTTGGCCGGGGTACGAGATCATCTACCGCCACGGCTCCGCGACCTACCGTGTCCGGGTGGACAACCCGGCCGGCACCGGCCGCGGTGTCGCGTCAGTCAGCCTGGACGGGCAGCCGGCCGCGGGCGGGGCGGTGCCGCTGCGCGACGACGGCCGGGGGCACGACATCCGCGTGACGTTGGGCAGCGCCAAGGGGTGAGCGATGGCCGGGGACGTACCGAGCGACGACGACGACCTGGGCCGGACGCCGACGGACGAGGAACTCCGCAGGCTGCAGCGCACCACCGTCCTGTACTACCTGCACGAAACCAATCCGGACAACGGGCTGGTGCGGGACAAGACCGAACCGGACTCCCCTTGTAGCATCGCCGCCGTCGGCCTGGCCCTGGCGACGATCCCGGTCATCGTCCAGCGCGGCGTGGTCATCCGCAAGTTCGCGGCGAAAATCGCCCGCAGAAGGCTCCGCAGCCTCCTCGATCTCCCCCAGGGCCCGGAAGCGGACGCCGCCGGCTACAAGGGGTTCTTCTACCACTTCCTCGACATCGAAACCGGCCGCCGTGTCTGGGACTGCGAGCTGTCCACACTCGACTCGGCGTTCCTGTTCGCCGGCGTGCTCACCTGCGCCACCTATTTCGACGCCGACACGGCCGACGAGGCCGAAGTCCGCCGTCTGGCCGACGCCCTCTACTGCCGGGCCGACTGGGACTGGGCGCGGGACGGCGGCCCGACGCTCACGCACGGCTGGCGGCCGGGGACCGGCTTCATCCCGCACCGCTACCAGGGCTACGACGAGGGGCTGCTCCTCTACGTGCTCGGCCTGGGCTCGCCGACGCACCCGCTGCCCCCGGAGAGTTACGCCGCCTACTGCGCCACCTACCAGTGGAAGCAGCTCTACGGCCGCGAGTTGCTCTACTCCGGGCCGCTGTTCACCCACCAGCTCTCTCACCTGTGGATCGACTTCCGCGGGCTCCGCGACGCCTTCATGCGCGACCACGGCAGCGACTACTTCGAGAACAGCCGCCAGGCCACCTACGTTCAGCAGGCGTACGCGGTCCACAACCCGCTCCAGTTCGCCGGCTATGGGGAGCACTGCTGGGGGTTTACGGCGTGCGACGGCCCCGGCTGGGTGAAGCGGGTCGTGGACGGGGTGGAGCGGCAGTTCTTCGACTACATCGCCCGCGGCGCCCCGTTCGGCCCGGACGACGGCACTGTCGCCCCGTGGGTCGTGGTCGCCTCACTGCCGTTCGCCCCGGAGATCGTCATCCCGACCGCCCGCAACCTGGCGGGCGTGAAGCTGGGCGGCCAGGACCGGCCCTACGGCTTCCGCTGCTCGTTCAACCGGACGTTCCGCGTGGACGACAGCCCGGCCGGTTGGTGGGTCACGCCGTACCAGTTCGGCATCGACCAGGGGCCGGTGGTGCTGATGATCGAGAACTACCGCACCGGCCTGATCTGGGACATCATGCGCCGCTGCCCGCCCGTGGTCGCCGGTTTGCGGCGGGCCGGCTTCACGGGCGGTTGGCTGTAGCTTATGGGATTGATGGTGACCCGCGGCATAACGCGGTCGGTGGGGATATTCGGAGACGAAACATGCCTGATCTATCGAGAAACCTGCACAATCGAGGTCAACTGCGGTCGCGCCTGGCTGTCTTGCTGCTCGGCGTTCCACTGCTGGCGGCGCCCTCTTTGCGCGCTGCCGACCCCAAGAGCGGCGCCGCGGACTTCACCGGGCAGAAGCACCTCAAGGTTACCATCGGCAAAGGGCTCAAGCTGGAGACCGATTTTCACCGTTTCGAGTTCGGCGGCAAGACAGCCCTCGCAGCCAACGGCAACCTGAAGAACACGTCGAGAAAGAAGCTCTATGGAACGCTGTACATCGCTTTCTTCGACAAGGAGAAGAACCTCGTCGCCTGCTCGGCGCGAACGACGATTATCCTCGACGCCGGCAAGCAGACGTTCGTTGGTTCGGTCCTCGAAATCCCGCTGGAACAGATGAACAAGATCGCCTCTTACCAGGTGAGGATTTACGAGAGCGAGAAGGAGATCGGGAAGAAGTAGCATCTCATGCACTCACGCCGAGGGGCGATGCAGGGCGTTATTCATAATCGCGTCAAGCAGAAAATGTGCCAGGTAGCGGGCCGGGTGATTGGCTGCTGATGGGAGGGGTCGCAACGGAGGAGGCGGACTTGGCCGCGCCGGTCCAGGGCGCAGGTCATCAAAACGGAGGATGTGCTGGGGATACTGGTTGTCGACTAACGGCTGAAAGCAAGCAACTCAATTAGCTCCACTCAGCGTGTCTGGCTGCGCTGACCGGCCGGCCTCGCGGGCGATGCGGGCTTCAAGGATACGTTTTATCCACAAAGTGCTTGGGTCCCTGCATATGCATTGACCTGTCCCCTCGGTTTTTCTTCTGCGGAACGGGAAGACTGGATTTTTTCGGTTTTCGTGTTTCGCGTGGACGTGGGGTTCACTCCGGTCTTCTTTGACAATGACGTTAGCGCGCAACGCCTTCCTTGAAAGCGCCCAGCAATATGGTACACTGGCGCCTTGGTGGTTCCCCGCGTGTCTAGATTCCTATGCGCAGCGGCAGTTGGCGCAAACAGTATATCGCCGAGAGTTGCCAAAGTCGCGTCTTGGCTGCCCGTTCTGTTGTCGCACAAGGAGCGCCACCAAACCGATTGTTTTCAGTTGCGGTCGTTGATAAGCAGAGGCAAGGCCATGAACTCGCAAGAGAATCCGAAGCTTCTTGAGACTTATCTGAAGGAATATGACTCCCTGAAGGAAGAACAACGGCACCGCATCGGATTTCGCGATAACATGCTTTATGTTACTTTGGGAGCCGTTGGCGCTGTCTGCGCCTTCGCCCTAGCTGATCCGGCACATTATTTCGCTTTGTTGGTCGTTCCGTGGATCTGCGTTGTCTTAGGTTGGACTTACCTTGTCAATGACCAAAAGGTATCGGCGATTGGAGAATACATCCGTGTTACGATAGAGCCGCGGATCAAGGAGGAGACGAAGGCGTCGGTTGAGAGAGTATTTGGCTGGGAAGAAGCACACAGGGCTGACCCGTGGCGATATAAGCGCAAGGCACTTCAGTTGGTTGTGGACGAATTGGCCTTTGTCGCCTCAGGACTCGTGATACTCGCCACCTTCGTCGCTTGGTCACCTTCTTTGTCGCCGATGACTATCGTCTTTGTTAGCGTAGAGGCATTTGTCTTGATTGCGTTGGGTGTACTCGTCTATCTCCACGCCGATCTTCGCGTGGGTGCATAGGGCTTACAGCCCTAGGAGCCCAATAAAAATCAACGGGCTGATAGCCATGCCACCGGGTTGAGGAGCGAGAAAGTAGGACGATATGAAAGATCGCCTAAAAGAAATCGTTACTGCTGCTGTTCAAGGTGATTTCCTTGCGGCGGATGCGGGAATCGGCGGTCCTTGGATCCGTTTGATTTCATTGGAGAAACCGCAGGCCAACCACTTGGGGAAACTAAGAAGATTCCAAAATCGCGTTCGTGAAGAGCTTGGAATTCAGCTCATTGCTGTCGCCGGAGGGTATGGGTGCATCAACATTACTTTTGTAGGGAAAGGCGCCCCCAAGAATGCAGAACGTCTGCTCGGAAAGCTAGCGCGAGATATTCGTTTTCAGCAGCTTGCCCGCGATGTGGGTTTTAGCATTCTGGTTCTCGAGGATGAGCACAAGAACACTTATGAAAGAACTGATCTCCGACGTATTCCCAGATCGAGCGACAACGCCGATTTCGCAATACTGACGGCACTGCCGAGTACTGAATTCGCTATCTTGCGCGAACGCCTAAAGATGGTATCGCCCGATGAGACCGTGCTTCCGCGCGGCAAACTGACCTTTTACAAGTATCACTTTCAAGGAACGGATGGCGCACTTAGAACGATTGTGGCAACATACCTCCCTCGAATCGGTAACCTAGCTGCGGTGGTAACGGCGAGCAAGTTTGTCGAGACTTTTGAGCCGGATCTGCTGATTTTCGTAGGCATCGCCGGCGCACTGGGTCAAAACTCTGGTCTCAAGATTGGGGACGTCGTGGTAGCGGACCAAGTATTCCATGTCGAGGCTCGAAAAAAAGTGTCGGGAGGCGCCACGGAATACGCCCCGGTAGTCTACCGGGCGGACGAATTCATCCGAGCCCGAGTACAGCAACTGCTTCTACAGAAAGAATTCATGGACTCTTGGCGTAAAGACTTGATCCGAGAGGAGGCGAAGGGCGTTCAGGCGCCTAATGCGATTGTAGGTGACATTGCGTCAGGCGACACAGTCCTAAATTCCGTCGACTTGGTTCAGGAAATCCGAGCACTCAACCGCAAGCTCATGGCCATCGATATGGAAGCGGCCGGAATGCTCGAGAGCCTGATGCACCACAGCCAAGACACGAGAACGATGGTCGTGAGGGGCATCTCAGATTACGGAGACGGTACGAAAGATGACAAATGGCAGCAGTATGCCTCGAAGACGGCTTCTTCCTTCACAGTGAATTTCATCAGGGCTCTGGATCAAGCGTCCACCGATTCCTATAGTTCTTTGACGCATAATGAGCAATTAACCTCCTCTTTGAAATGAAGAAAGGGGAAGCCTCCCGGAATAACGACCGGACTAATCTTTCGCAAGGAACGACAAGGAAACGAATCTCAGCCTTGCTGGCTAGCATTCACGGGCCAGCGCGGGCTGAAGCAGCCCGGCTACGCCTTGGCTCCTCGGGCGGCTGCAGAGGCCGGCCGTCGACCCTGCCTCGCGTTGCGCCGGCGTGAGCGGGGCGGCAGAAGGCTGCCGACCTTGACCCCGTCCCTCCGCATGTCCACCGCGCCGCCCTCACCCGACATCCCGCAAGTTCGAGAGCAACTCCATCGCAAACGCGGCAGCCGTCGCCGCAGCGACCTCCTGATATCCGGCCGCGTCCGACACCGCCTTCCCGTCAATCACGTCGGATATGCCGCGCACGACCATGGAAAGCACGTCCGGGTAAGTAAAGGCGGTCTGAAAGAAGCCCCGCCCTTCCATCTCGACAGCGACGGCGTCGCTGTACGCGGCCCGGAGGAACTCGTAGGTGGCCGACTTGGTCGAAGCGATTACCTTCTCTCCGGCCGCCATGGGGGCGACGAAAACCGAAGGCCGCAGCCCGTCCGGCAGGACCTTGACCCGCCCGAGCCAGTCCCGGAGCCGGTCATCGTTCCGTCCGAGGTACTTGGCGAGCTGCTGGAGTCGGTACGAGGCTTCGCCCAGGCTCGGCCTGGGCGAGAACGTGTCCCCTTCCTTGCCGGCCTCGTAGCCGTAGAGCTTTGTCGCGGCGACCACGTCTCCGAGTTTGACGTCCTTGATCCCGCCCGCGACGCCGACGAACAACGCGACCCACGGCTTAAAGAAGCTAATCGCCCGCTCTGCTTCCAGGGCCGCGTTGGCATTCCCCATGGCGGCCTCCACGAGCAAGACCATCCACGGCTGGCCGGTCGGCGGAGTGAATGTGCCCTGTTCGTAGACGGTGCCCTGCGGATGTTGCCGCATCGTCACATCTGTGAGGTGACTCCGTACGGCCTGGAACTCGGGCCTGATCGCCGTCAGTATGACCGCCCGCCGTTCGTTGGTCTGTTTCGGTTGTTCCCACGCTTCGGTAACCCGCAGTGGGCCAAAAAAGCGTGGCAGGACACAGGTCTCATCGCTCCAGTTCTCCTCCTGCGCCGCCTGGCGTAAGCGCTCGAAGTCTCGCCAGATGGCTCTGATCTCATCGGCGACCCGTTCCGCATGTCCCTCGTTCGCTGCGTCGTCAGTCGAGTACTCGGCGGCGTCATAGGCGGCCACGGCACAGCGTGCCGCTTCCTCGGCGCTCGCTGCTGCGGAGTCCTTCAAGTACCAACTGGCACGGAAAGCAGCCCGGATTGTCTCGAAACCGAATCGCGTGGCCTCGCTGGGAGGTGTATAGGTATTGATTCCAAGCGCCTTGTAGATGGCCTCCAGTCGTTGGCCGATAGCTTTCTGGAGGCGGTCGTATTCCTCACCGCGGACGGACGTGGACGCGGTGCGCTCGGCGAAGACCACTGCTTCCAGGTGCCGCTTCTTCTGCCACCATTCGTCATCGGTCCGATGAGGGTGAACATACCCTGCCACGCGCCGGGCGCAGCGCGCCGCAAACGCCACCATTGCCAAGTGGGGGAGTGCGGACAACTCTTTCTTCTCCGGAACACGGTTTAGGGGGGGAGGCATTAGGCACCAAACTCCGGAACTCGAAATGATCGCCCCCGCCGGTGTTGGTCCCGTTTATCCGACAGGCCACCGGAAAGCGGCTTGATCCGGCCGAACGAACCTCTGCTCAGCCTCCATCTTAGCCCGCTGGATTGTTATCCATTGGGCTTCCGCAACTGAGGGCCGGTTACGGCCAGCCGTCCGATGCCCCTCTGGGGCCGAACTTGTTTGTGTGGCGCGCATGCGCAACCTATGCGGATAGATTGCGCTAGCGGAAGCTATTATGCCAGCCATTGGACACTAAGCCCTGGCACGATGTCAAGGACTTACGATCATTGGAGCGTGCGGCCATAAGTATTCTTAATGTACAGAATTCTTGGCTGAGAAAAAGACATCGCCTGGGGGTCAATTTCCATGACCAGCAGCGCTCGGGCCGCGAGTTGCGCTGCCGCGAGTGCTTGATCATGTGCGGCAAAGTACCCTGTACCAATGAAAGTCAAGTGCTGTCGGCCGTGATGACGGCAACGCGCGAGCTCTGCTTCAGCAGTCAGGACGTACCGGGAGCGAACTCCTAGGCGAGAGCCATACGTTCTGTGGCCGGGGGCGTTAACGGGTTCCTGTTACGGGTTCCTCTTCTCTGTTCCGACGCAGCTGAAACGTCTCTGCCAGATGAAGCGCGGCTTCGTAGAGGGGCAAGTGGTGTACTGCCACCCAGAGGTCGAGAACGTTGCCGTGGGCGCCACAGTCGGCGTGGAAGCAGCGAAAGACGTTCTTGCCCAGATGAGCAGAGAAGGTGCGCTGGGGATCGTCGGGCCGGCTGTGGATCGGGCAGGGCCCCCGGCGTTGCAGGCCACGCCCGCGCAGATTGTCGCGTAGCCCCAGGTGGTTCAGAAGCTGCTCCAGGGTGACTTGCTGACGCAGGAAAGCGAAGTCCACCTTGCAGGGCGGCGTTCGTTGCCTTGGCGGGTCTGGATTGACAGCAACCGGCGTGGGCGCTACGGTAGTGACGGCCGTGGTGACCACTTTTGCCGCGGGTTTATCCCGTTTGTGGCCCACGGCTTTGTCGTTGCTGGTGGAGAGGACGTCTGCCGTGGCAGCGGTGGCCGTTGTAGGTATGCCGCCGGCGGTGGCAGATGGCGCCACTGACATAGCTATGTCACCAGTCGGTTCCCAGGGGAAGTGCTTGGCATCAAAGGGACGGTTGGTCTTCCAGACGGCGAAGACCAGGTGCAGCAACTTGCGCATGCAGTGGCCCATGGCGATGTCGCCACGTGTGCCCTTGGCCCTAAGGCGGCGATAAAGGGCGCGGATAGCCGGGTTATGCTGGAGCGCAGAGCGTGCCGCGTTCCACAGATAATGCCGATCATTGCCTTTGTGGGACATGTGCTGCCTGCCTGGGGGTAACGGATTGCCGTACTTATCAACGCCGGAGTCATCTTGTTCGGGAAAGGCGCCGAAGTAGCCGACGAGTTTTTCGGGTGTTGCAAAGCGCTCGATGTCCACAATCTTGGCGACCAGAACTGCGGCGGTGGCCGTACCGATGCCGGGGATGGTAACGACTTGGACGTGCGCGGAAGAGGGCAGGTCGGCGAAGGCATCCGTGAGTAATTGCCGCATGCTCTGCTCGGTTTGCTGGGTGTGCCGCACCTGAGTCACCAGGTCGCGGACCAGTGCTTCCGCAATGTCGCCGCGCAGGGATGCCACGGATTGTTGGGCGGCCAACTGCACCTGCTGGGCCAATTCCGGAGATAGATAGGGGATCTTTTCCAGCGTGTGCAGTGGAAATGCACGAGCCCGGGATGCACGAAGGAGTCCTGGAGGTGAACATTGCGAAGAATCGGAATGGTCCTACCGGCGAGATTACGTTGACGTTTCTCAAACAGTTTTGTCGAATCGAGAATTTCGCCGTCGATACGTCCTTCAGCTACGACTCGTGAACTTTGTCCGGTTCCAGCGGGTGAAAGAACGGAAGGTGAAAGAACGGAAGGGAACGGAAGGGACAGTCTTCGGAACCGCTTGCCTGATCAGGTTCTACGGACAAAATAGGTGCGTGCGGAATAGAATGTATGGGGCCTGAGCACCCCTGGCCGCCCTCATGGAGCATTACTGCATCGACTGGCCTCGGCTTTTTCTTTGCCTCGTCAGGTGGGGCAGAGATACGTTCAGCTCAGGACGCAATGGCCCCGTCTCGAACCTCCCGGTTTGCTATCCACGCGTGCCACGGCCTTCGTTCAGCGCCGGACCTGTGCGCGCAGCAGGCCCCCCGGTTCGTTGGCCGCTTAGTCGATCGAGTAGCCGCCGTCGATGTCATCGCGAACATTCCAAGCTATTCACTGGTCGGCCTGGCGTAAAGCTTCAGCAGCCCGCATCCCGTGCAACGGCGAACAGTGATTTTCAGCCACTCACTCTCGTTGAGTTTCACACCCTTTGTTTTCAAGCCCAAGAACTTCTTACTCTCTGGAATACCACGTTGCCAGGCCAACTGCATGGCGCTGCCCACATGCATGTCCGGGATGAAGCCTTCTTCCATCGCTGCGCCACATTCGGGACAAGCGTTCTGCGTCATGGTTTTCTCCCCAGGGAAAGTAGGCGTAGGGTTTCCGGCAGCGTTGGCAAAAGGCACGCGAAGCTCGACCACCGAGCAAGTCGGAAGGAGGGACGGCAATGGCCAGGGCCTCGTTGTGGCCCGCCGGGGCGCCAGCAGCTAGTTGGGCCTCGCTACGGTTCGCCCAATCGCCCGTCTTCCATAAGCGCTTGACGAACTGCCACGCGGAGCGGATCGTTTATCGCCAGCACCTGAATGGTCACACGGCCCACCGGCGTCTTTCCCAGCAAAAACGGGCCGTTCCAGCGGAAGTGCCGATGCCAGCGGTGCCGCCGCGGATGGAACAGGGGAATGATTCTGGCTCGCCCTCCTATTTTCAGAATGCCTGAAAGATTTGGGCCCTTCCGGCGATTGCAGCGCAGGCAAGAAAAAGCCAGATTACTCAGAGCTGTCAGGCCCCCGTGCTGACGTGGGATGATGTGCTCGATCTCAAAGGGAGTGCCATGCACGCCCGCGGGTAGATGACAGTACTCGCACCGGTTGCCGGCGCGGCGACGAACCGCGCGCTGGAGCCGGTCATCGATTTCGGGTGGACGCTTCCTTGCCATGCCTGAGCGCTCGCCGGGCTTTGGAATGAAGAAGAGCCATCAGGTCACCTGCCTCGATATAGTTATCCAGTTCCTCAAGCTCGGTCTGAGAAATCAACCCTTCCTGGTTCTTGACGGCGAGTTGGTGCATACGCGCCTTGTCGCGGTCACGAAAGCCGAGCCTCAAGACCAGCCGCGCCAGCAGGCGCGGCATGCGCCCCTTTTCCGTTTCCCAGAGGCGCGCAAAAATTGCCGCCCGATCTTTGCCGTTCGCATGACCTTGGTTTGACATGGCCGGCTCCCGTTTGACTCTCGCTCCATTTTAACCAGATGGCGGAGTTACGGCGAGAGTGAAACGGAAAGGGGACAGGGGGGACAGTCGATGTGAGTGTGCAAGGGCGTAAGGAAGTAGTGCATCGAACGAGCCTGCCAAGATGGTCAACGGATTGGCAACATGGCCACCAACATGGCCACCAGGAAAACACAAAAAAACCAGAAAAATCCCAAGGCGGCCAAGGTGGCCAGCCGCTCTCGTTCGTGGGTCCGCCGCCGGTCCGCCCAATGCGATTGGCTGGCGGACAGACGCGGCCAAGGCGGGCGAACAACGAGGAAGGACCCTGGCCCCGTGACCCGTGGCAAAGTGGCAAACTTGCCTTTAATGAAGGCGTAAGCCTAATCGGCCGTGGATAGTTCCGACTCAAGACATGTTTGCCACGGGTGGCCACGAACTTGGCAAACTGGCAAACAACTCGCCCCGCCCCTGCCAGCTTGACCGGCTGGACTCCTGGCTCCGCCTGGCCATGTTGGTGCTTGCCGATGCATAAAGCCGCGCTTACCGACAAGAGCATTCCGGAGGTTCCGGCAAGAATTCAGCAACTTTTTTCAACTTCGCCATACTCCGCCAAGTGCAATGGCGGGCGGACAGTGGCCAACGGCGGACAACGGGCTGCTAGCTTTGTCCCCCCTTGCCGCCGACTCCCTGGAAATCGCTGATATTCGCCAGAGCTTGATCTTCCGGCTCCGGAAAGAACCGTTTGGCGGACCGTTGCAGCAGGTCCAGTTCCTGCCGAAGCACCGCGGCGCGCTTCTCGGGTAGAGTCAGCAGCAGGTTTTCCAGCATGGCGCGCAGACGACGGGCGATCTGAATGCTCTGGCCGCCAAACTGACGGATTTCGGTCACGGCCAGGTGGACGAAATCTTCCCAGTCGGGTGTCCGGTAGACAAGCCGAAGCTTGCCTGCCGCATCGCGCAACTTTCCATCATCCAGGCGCCGGCTGCCGACGTTGCGGAGCAGGTGATGGATTTGATCGATGGCGAGAACGGCAGTGGTCGGGTCGTTGATCGCCGGGGACAGTCCCTTGGAGGCGATATCGACAATGATCCGAAAGGCAAAACACGGATCTTGCTCGAGGGTGCGTTCCTGTCCAAAGGCGACCGAGTGCTGCAAGGCCTCTGCCGCCAGGTTTGTTCCGCCATGGAAAATCCGAAACAACGGATCGCCGGCCGCCACAAAATCGCCTACCTGCGGCACCATTTCGATGACACAATTGCCACGTTCGGCCAGGGACACCAGCCCTTTGTCGTCAAAGGCGAGGACGACGCCGTTGCTGGCGTTGGCAATCGTGAGCGTTGGCTGGCCGCTGAGAAGTTCAGTCGTCGGCTCAGCCTCGGGCGCGTTCGCGAGCCGGCGCGGATAAACGCTTTCCACTACCTCGCGCCCCAGCAAAGCTACCGCGCGCAAAGCGCCGCTCGGACGTAGCGCTTTGCCCACGTGGTCAATCAAAAAGAGAAAGAAGCCTAAACTTGCCAGGCAACTGAAGGCGGCTATTTCCACCGTGAGCCACGGAACCTTGGTGTTGATGCGCACCATGGCTGCCAGCGTGAAGGTAAACGTGAAGGTAAAAATCGTTAACGACAGCTTCGTGACCGGGTCCTTGAAGACGATGGCGATGATGCGTGGCGTGAGCTGGCCGCTGGCGAGCTGGACGGCCACCAGCAACGCGGAGGAAACAAACACAATGAACGTGAACATCGACGAGGCCATGGTCCCGAGCACGGCCAGTACGGTGTCCGGATGAAGGGCCGATTCCCACTGCTTGACTACTTCGATCCAGTGCAGGATTCGACTGGTCGCAAGGGCCGCCACCATGCCGAATAACGGCAGGATCCAGATCGAGTTGGCGACATAATGCCGGACACGATAGCGCTGCAGCCAGGTCATGTAATCCGCCAATTTCGTACATCAACTCAGCGGCGCAACCCTGGAACCGGAGCGCACCGCTAGCGCCAGCATCACCCACGACAGACCGCTGAACAGCATCTCGATGCCAACGAACAGACCGAGGGCCCACAGACCGGACAGAGGCCATTGCCGCCAGATCGCGGCGCCGAGCAGGACGGAAACGATGCCGTTCATGACGACCCAGCCCCAACCGTCAAAGCGTTCCAGCAGGGAAAGGACGATACGGACGGCGCCGCCTGTCAGGAGGCAGACGGCCACGAGGAGGGTCAAGCCGAGCGCCGCTCCGACCGGGTTGTTGATCAGGAAAATTCCGGCAATGAGATAGAGAACGCCCGTCAACAGATGGACGAAGAATCCCCTCCAGTTGCGGCCCCAGAATGCTGTGACCACCTCGAATATTGCCCCGAGCAAGAGGAGAATGCCGAACACCAGCACCGTCGCGAAGGTGGCGATGAGCGACGAGCCGATCGCCGCAATTCCCAGGAGCATAAGGGCAATCCCCATGCCCAGCAAAAACCCCCAAATTTCCCTGAGACTTTCCGGCCCGCTTACTACGGGGATGCTTCTGCCAACCACTGACTGCGTGTTCATGGTGACTCCTTGTCCGCGGTCAAAACTCTGTTTGGTATTTCATGGTCATCTTGCGGCGAATGTCTGCCGTTTCGTCGTCGATGCGCTGCCAGAGCTTGACGCGCCCCGCTTCCCCTTGCTTGACCAGCAGGAGTTGCTGCTGGTAAACCTCCGCGTAATTGTTGACCGTCGTCACGCCGCCGGCGGTGCCGGAGCGATAAAGCGCCATGTTGTTAGCCAGGTTCGCGACCCCACCTCCCCAGTAGCCGCCGTAGGCGTTGTAGCCCGAGTAGTTACCGGTGTAATTGGGGGCGTTGTAGATCTGGCCTTCCGCCTTCTGTTGCTGCAGGTAGCCGCTTTGCAACGAGATGCCCTTCAGCGAAGCGCTCATGGCGCGGAGATTCTCGCTGGTCGCCGCGGCAAAGTTGATCAAATCCGGGTCCACGTTGAGAATGGGCAACTTGGCGATCTGGTCGGCGTACCGGTCGTACCACTCCGCCAGCCCCTTGACGGACTTGGTCTTGTCCTCTTTGAGGTCTTTCAGCGTTTGCGTGACGCTCTTGAAGTAGCGCTGGGACGCAACTTTCGACTGCTCCACGGGGGACATGGACTTGTAGCTCGCCATGTCCGCTGCCTCGGGTTGCGGCACCGGCGTGCCGATCAAGGCGCAGAACTTCCGAAAACCGTTCAGGGACAGCGCTCCGCTCAGGCCAATCGAGCGATCCTTGATCCGCGGTTTCCAATCATCGAAGTCGCGCACATAGACCCCCGCGTGCTGCAAGATCTCGATGAGCAAGGCCTTGGCGAACCCTTGAATCTCCGTCGTTTCGTCATTGAAGTCCACCATCAAATTGCCGGTCAACGGGCTGCCGGGCTGAATGGTGAACGTCAAACCCTTGACGCGCACGAGCGTCTTTTCCACCGCCGGGTAATTGATTTTTTTCCTGGACCCCAGAACCTGGGAGCCGTTCAGGCCGCGGTGAATGGCCGACGCGTCCACACTGTCCGCCAGGTCCACGGCCATCACGACCACAGCGGCATCCGAGAGGTCGGCGGCCTGCGCGAGATACGGCGACAGTGCGGCAACCTGGTTGCTTTTCTGATACGTCAGCCAACGTTTCAATTGCTGCCGGTTCGCGGGCGAGCCTACGCCAAGCACATCCGGGGCAAGCTCGATGAAGTAGGCGTTGCGAATCGATGGGACGACACGAAAGCCCGCCACCTCTTCGGCAGGGTTGTCCTCTAATTTCGCGATGTCTTCAATGGTCATTTTGCGGGGATGCTGGCACATGGCGATCGACCAGACGTGCCGGTGTTCGCTCAGGTCCACATGGGCGCCCATGACAAACGTGTTTGCCGCAATCGGCACACTGCTGACGTCGGACTGCAACACCGCGCTGCCGGGCGCCAGACCAAGAGTCTTGCGCAGGGCCGGCACGTCCGCGACGACGACCACGTTGGTAGAATCGGGCAAGCGCCGCAACAAATCCTGATAGGCACGGTCATCGGCCTGGCACACGGGCGCGAGGCGGATGAGGATCGCTAGTGCAATGAAGCTGCCACAGAACCATTTCATGATGCTTCTCCAGTAAACGGGTCCTTCTTCCACCTTCCGATGCGCCATAGGCGAAACCGCCATGGGGGCGAAGGCATCGCCGGTTACCTAGTTAAGGGTTCGAAGTCAACTTTGTATTTGGTGCCCATCTTCGTGGCGGTTGCTTTGCTGTCGTCGAAGATCATGTTCCAAATCTTGAGCCGATCCCCGGCGCCGGCGGCGATCTGCTGGGCTTGCATGATGCGGATCTGATTGACGTTCGAGTCGAACTGCGAGTCCGGGGAGGAGCGCGAGTAGCCGAGGGGACCGCGCGCGGTCGCGCCCACAAAGATATTGGCGCTCACGCCGGTTTCCAGCGACTGAATCTGAACGGCGATGCCACGCAACGAATCCGCCAGACCAAGCAAGCGGTTATGCGCGCGTGCGCCGTACTGCACAAGCTCCGGATCCACGTATTCCGTCGGCAACTGCTCAATCTTGTTGGCATAGGTTTCGTGCCAGACCACGGTCTTGGCGTAGTCGCCGGATTTGCGGTTCTTCTTTTGCAACTCGTTCAGCATGCTGTTGACATTCTTGTAATAGGCGAGCGACGCCCTTGCCTCCTTCTCCTCCGGCGATAGCTGCGGCTTTGGCGGCGGATTATTGGACTGCACGGGCCGTCTGGTGTCCACCCGGGGGATGGCTGGCACGACGAGGGACAGCAGTCGCCTCAACCCAGGCAGCGTCGCGTTGGCCTTGATCATAACCGCGTTTTCTTCCAGGCTGATTTGACCGTTGCTGAAGTCGTCGATCTCGCAGCCGATATCTCCCAGCAACTCTTTCAGGAACGGCTTCAAGAGCAGTCCTTCCTTGCCGACCTTGTCGCTGAACTCCAGACGGAGCGTGCCCGCGATGGCCTCGCCAAACTGCACCGTCAAGCGCGCCCCCTTGAGCTTGAGGAGCAGGGCCTGCACGCCGAGGCCATCCGCCTTGTTGTCGCCGCCAAGCAGCTCGGAATGGTTGAGTGCGTAACGGATCAGCCGCGGGTCGAGAATGTCTTCCGTGTCGATGGCGACCATGAGGTCGGCGTCGGCGTCGGCGTTGATCGCGTCTTGCAAATACTGCGTGACTGCCGGCTCGCGGTTCTTGCGGACAAAGCGGATCCATTGCGCCGTCTCCTGGCGGTCTGCCGGACTGACAATGGCCAGGTACTTGCCCTTGGTAATCATGTAGCAGTTCCGTGAGCTGAGGACCACGAACTCGCCGCCGACGGGTTGCACACTACCGCGCTCGCGTGCGGCCAGGTCGCGGTCTGCAATGGGCTGGTCGACGGGCAGCAGTGCGATCGTTGGCGAATTGGCAAGATTGCCCGGAATCAGCTTCGAGGCAATCACGATGATGTCCGAAGTGGGCGGCAAGACCGCCGTGCCCTCCTGGTATTCCACTTCGCGCTTCTTGGCCCAGCCTTCCCGGCGCGCCAGCGGGCTTTGCATGATTGAGCGCATGCGGATGACCGTGATGGTATTCGTCGACGCTGGAATTGCGTTCATGAAAAGTTGCAAATCATTCTGCGCAGCCTCGGCACAGGCGGGAATGGCCAGACCAACGAGCACGGCGAAAACACGCAACACTCTCATTGCAGAGACCCTCCAGATTCTGTCGCCCCAGCACGCTCCTCCCCGTCATGAGCGTTATGAACGCAGCATACATCTATGGGCGGAGGAGGAAAGATGCCACTGTCAAAAATGCCAGGTGCCCAGGGGAAAAACTGACAGGAAGGCCGTGCCGGGAGCAGCGACCGGGCACGCCGGCACGCCCAGCAATAAAATATTTACTTGACAACGCGGAACAGTACGCCTTACAGTGCCTGATTGATCAGGCAACTCAATACACTATTGTCACGAACTTTCCCACGGATGGCCCTGCAATTGAAGGAGATGAGCTCCTCCTGATTTGCCGTTGCATCGCGCCCCTTGGCTGATTCAGGACTGCTGCCATGAAATTCGCACGGAGCGGCGGAGGGCGCAATCGATCACGGCTCATTGGCCAGACACCGTGGCTTGCTCTGCTCGTCAGTGTGTCTTACTGTGCTCTTGCCACGGCAGAGGGAAGCGCCCGGGCCCGGTTGGTTGTCGTGCTCTATCCGCAGAACAACGACGGCAGCCCCGGGAATGCGCTGGTGGATCAGAGCATTCGCTCCACGTTCGCGAGCGGCTCCGCGGAGAGGATCGAAGTTTATGACGAGTACCTCGATGTGTCGCAGCCGCGCGATACCGGCGACCAGCAATTCCAGGTAGAGCACTTACGAAGAAAATACGCACGTCGCAAGGTGGATGTCGTAATTGCCGGTTTGGCCCCAGCCCTGGATTTTGCGCTGACCCACCGTGAACAGATCTTCCCAGGAGCGCCGATTGTTTTTTGCACCGTCGATCGCAGCGAGCTTGATGCGCGCAAGCTGCCAGCCGACGTCGTAGGCGTTCCGGTGAAGATGGACTTGTGGGCTTCCCTGGATCTTGCCCTTAAGCTTCATCCGAATACACAACGCATCTTCGTCGTCGCAGGTAAATCCGAGATGGATCTATTCTGGGCGGCCGAGGCACGGAAGCTATTTCGCCCCTATGAAACAAAGCTCGAATTCCATTACCTGGTCGGCCTGCCCATGGAAAGTCTCTTGAGCGAAGTAGCCCGCCTTCCCGAGCGCAGCATTATCTATTATCTCCACGTGTTCCAGGACGGTTCCGGGAAGGCCACGGTGCCCGCATTTGTCCTGGAGCAGCTGGCGAGTGTGGCCAGCGCGCCCATTTACAGTCACGTCGATTCGTATGTGGGCCGCGGAGTTGTCGGCGGCCGGGTGATCAGTTTCGAGAGCGAAGGGAAGAATTCGGCCAGCCTGGCCTTACGGATTCTGGCTGGCGAAAATCCCGCGAGCATTGGCGTCCAGAAAACCAGCGAGAACACTTACCTGTTCGACGCGCGCCAATTGCGGCGCTGGGGGATCAGCCAGGAAGACTTGCCTCCCGGAAGCGTGGTCCTCAATAAGGAACCGGGACTCTGGGAGGTTTACAAGTGGCAAATTATTGGCGTGATTTCCCTTTGCATCACCCAGTTTCTGCTTCTGGTTGGATTGCTGGTACAGCGCGCAAGCCGCACGCGCGCGGAGATGGTCTTACGCGAGAGCGAAGGTCGCTTCCGGCTCATGGCAGACACCGCTCCCTTCATGGTCTGGATGTCCGGCCGCGACAAACGCTGTACCTACTGCAACAAACATTGGCTCGATTTCACCGGCCAGTCCCTGGAGCATGAATTAGGTGACGGCTGGAGCGAAGGCGTCCATGCCGGCGATTTGCAGGACTGTCTGAATACTTATGTTCGGGCTTTCGATGCGCGCCAGTCATTTCGCATGCAGTATCGGCTAAGGCGGTTCGATGGGACATACCGCTGGATCCTCGACACCGGCATGCCCCGATTCAAGTCAGACGGCGCCTTCGAAGGGTATATCGGGTCTTGTATAGATGTCACGGATGAAAAGCAGGCGAAGGACGAACTGCTGGGGAACCAGCGCGAATTGCAAGCGTTGACCCGCAAACTCCTCCAGGCTCAGGAGATGGAGCGCCGGCGGATTGCCCGCGAGCTCCATGATGACCTGAATCAGAGCCTCGCTCTTCTGTCCGTGGAGATGGACCTTCTTGGTCAGAAACCGCCGGAGTCGGCTGCCCAGCTCAGCCGGCAAATGAACGAGTTATCGGCCCAGGTCAAGCAACTGTCTTCGTCGGTGCATGATCTGTCGCACCAGCTCCATCCCTCGAATCTGGAGCAGCTCGGGCTGGTGGCAGCCATCCGGGGTCTATGCAACGGACTAACCCAGGCCCACGGCTTACAGATTGAGTTTACTTATGACGCGATGCCGGAAATCATACCCCAGGACGCAGCCTTGTGTCTCTATCGCATCACCCAGGAAGCTCTCGGGAATGTTATCAAGCACAGCGGGGCCCGGCATGCCGACGTGGAGTTGATTGGAAGACCGTACGAGATTGATTTGCGAATTACCGATGATGGGACGGGTTTCGACCCAACTTTGACCAATGGCAGGGAGGGACTCGGGCTCGTCAGCATGCGGGAAAGGCTGCGCCTGGTTGACGGGGAGATCGCCATCGACTCCTTCCCCGCGGGCGGAACCCGGATCGAAGTTCACGTTCCTCTCAGAGCCGTTTGCCTTACGGCGAGTGAGCTGAAGCCAGGCGACTAACATCAGGCGGAGCATCTGCGGGAACATCGCTGAGCGAGATTGCTGCCTTTTTCCTCGGGAGACTGCCATGAACCGGCCACGTGTTTTGCTGGCGGACGACCACCGATTGCTCCGCGAAGCGTTCGCGCGCCTTCTCGAATCGAGTTGCGAGGTGGTGGGCGCGGTAGCGGACGGCCGTGCTTTGCTGACGGCGGCGGCCGAACTCCGGCCCGACATCGTTGTTCTCGACATCGCCATGCCGTTGCTCAATGGCCTGGATGCAGCCCGGCAGCTCCGGCGCTCGATGCCCCACATCAAGTTGATCTTCTTGACGGTAAGCGAGGATCCCGAACTCGCGGCGCAGGCCTTTCAGGCAGGAGCGTCCGGCTTCCTTCTCAAGAACTCGGCCGCTGCCGAGCTTCTCCAGGCCATCCAGGAGGTGTCCCAGGGACGCTCGTATGTCACGCCGCTGGCGACCGAGGGCCTGTTGGCCAATTTCCTGCACCAGCCCGACGCAGCCAAGCAAACAGGCGAGTTAAGTTTGCGCCAGCGTGAGGTGCTGCAACTGCTGGCCGAGGGCCACACGATGAAGCATATCGCACGGCTGCTCAAAATCACTCCGCGCACCGTTGCCTTCCACAAGTACAGCATCATGGAGGCACTGGGAGTGAAGTCCAGTGCCCAGTTGGTGCAGTTCGCCATCCGGCAGCACATCGTTTCTGGGTAAAGGTTGTCGCCTGTCGGTTTATCCCGGCTTTACCTGTCACTTTTGCCAGTAGTCTGCCAGCGTAGAACTGTTAAGGTTCGAGGAAGGGCGCTCTACCCGCTCGCCCCGCCCCAGGATTTTTTTAGGCCAGGGCCTCAGGCCTGCTTGATCTGCCAACTTCCAGGAAGCATGTCCTTGAATTCCGTGCGCGTATTGCTGGCCGATGACCACCGGAGCTTTCTTGCCGTCGCCAAGCGGCTCCTGGAACCGGAGTTTGAAGTTGTCAAGACTGTCGATAACGGGGAAGCTTTGCTCGACGCAGCCGCCAAGCTTACTCCGGACGTGATCGTGCTCGATATCTCGATGCCGAAACTAAACGGCATCGAGGCGGCGCGGCAATTAAAAGCCGCGGGGGCCACCGCGAAGATTGTTTTCTTGACCGTACACGAAGACCTGGATTACGTCCGAGGCGCGCTGGCGGCCGGTGCACATGGCTATGTGGTCAAACCACGCCTTGCGTCTGACCTGCTCCCGGCACTCCGTGAGGTGCTGGCCAGTGGCTGCTTCATTTCTCCGACTATTTCACGACTGTTGAGCAAATGACTCGCAACCGAGAACGCGGCAGATTGGTCGAGTCTCGGCCTCGGAAGCCGTGATCAAAATGTACGCCGGTCATGGGAGCGGGTCAAAAGAAACCCGCGGGGTATTCACAAGAGGCTACGCACTTCGTCATCCGTGAGACTTCGGGAAAGGCTGCAGCCGACCACCCAAGTACCGTCCGCCTGCTTAGTTGAATGTCGGACGGTCCCGGAAAGGTCGCCCGAGAAGCCCGCCCGTCTACTGACAAGTTGAATAAGCAGCACAGTGCCGGGCAGTAATTGCACGTCGAGGAACATCCCGATTCCCTTAGCCGAAACATCTCGCACGGCCACCTCAAAACGCTGGAGTCCCGGTCTGAGGAGGACGGTGGCGTCTCGCTTGTTTCTGCAACGGTAGCGCTTCCACGAGCGGTTTTCGGGTTGTCGTTTACCTCCGCCGTCTACGCCTCTAGTCTCCAAAGCTTGCAAAGGCATTTGGTAGCTCCGTTCGAAAAACAGGGCAGGGAAAGTGGGGGCGTACTGCAAGGCGGCTATTCTCCTGCCGGCGCCATCTAGCTAACTGGTGGGAATCGCAGGCGGGTCTGTCAATTTGAAGCGTAGGATACGATCCTGCCAGGGTCAAAAATTCATTCGCCGCCGCAATTTTGCCCCCCCAGGCCCCTTGCAAAAACGCCGACGGCAGATCGGATTGGACTTCTCAACGCTGTCTGGAAACTGCCGCTCGACGCCCGCTCGTATTGCCTCTTGGCTTGAATGTGTTCTCAATTTACGAGATTACCGGCTCGCCAACCCGAGACTAAAGAGGTCTAGTGCGTCAGCGAAAGAGCTGCGGTAACGATGCCGAGTTCCCAACAGAAGTCTACTCGCCCAACACCGCAGCCAAATTCCGAACCTTATCGGCCCCGATCTTGTTGACAACTTCCTTCACCACTCGAATATCGTCCAGCGTGATCCCGTCCGCCCCCGTAGGAGCGGCTGCGGGTGCTCCTGGCTTACGGATGGCAGCACTCTTGCTGGCTGCCTTCAAATGGGTCTTGTAGTTCGAGATCATCTTAACGTCCATGTCCAGGCTAAAGTGGGACTTGAGGAACTTTTGGATGTCCTGGTTCTGTGCATCGCCGCCCAATTCGGCCAATGCCCGGCGCATTGCATCCATTTTGCTCATGCCATTGGCCTTGTTCTTGGGAATCCCTCGTGGCATTTCATGCTCCTTCGGTTAGTGCTGCAATGCTCGTGCAGTAATATTACGAAGCCCGATCTCGGAGGCAATCGCCGCGCGTGCACCACCGGCAAGGATGCCGCGGACGAAATAAACGCTGTCCATTTTTACTGACCGGGCACCCTGAATCCCAGCGTGTAACGCTGGGATTCACCTTTGGTCATCCTGCGCGGCAGGCGTGACTCTGAACGCAGGTGAAGCATGAGCGCGGCAACCAGCCGGAGGAAATAACAATGCTCCAGCGGTTACATCGTCCGTCCGCCGTCAACGATGAGAACCTGGCCGGTAACCAGGGAAGCACTCAGCGCGAGAAACTCGACCACTTCCGCGACCTGTTCAGGAGTGGCCGCCTGGCGCATCGGCGTCTGTTGGACGTAGCGCTCGACCCGATCCTGATAATCCGCCAACCAGCGCGTCTGTACCGGACCTGGAGCCACGGCGTTGACGCGCACGCGAGGTGCAAAAGCGCGCGCCAACGATTTCGTCAAACAATTGCCGGCGGCTTTGCTCGCCGCGTAAGGAATCGAGCTGCCTTCCCCTTGCAGTCCGGCAATAGAGGTAACGTTGACGATCGCGCCCTGCCGCTCCTGGAGAAGTGGCAGCGCGGCCCGACAACAATAAAAAGTACCCTTCAAGTTCACGCCCAAGATCTCGTCCCAGACTTCATCCGTCAGCGCATCCAGATCGGCGTGATCGATAAAGCGCGTGGCGCCGGCGTTATTGACCAGAATGTCGAGGCCTCCGAGCTCATGGTGGCAGCGCCGAATCATGGCTCGGACCTCAGCTTCGACGGCGACATCGCACTGGCAGAGAATCGCCGCCACCCCATGGCTTTTCACTTCTTCGAACGTCTCCTTCGCCTCCTTCTCGGAGCGTGAATAGTTAACGGCGACCGCCAGCCCGCGCTTGGCAAACCGCAACGCCGTCGCCCGACCGATTCCCGTCGCGGAGCCGGTGACCAGAGCAACCCGTGACGCTATTGATTGTGACATGCTACATCACCCGCCATAGGCTTCCGCGCGACAGCTCGATTTGACCTCTGAGCACGGGCAGTCATTTGCACGTAATTGATAAAGGTTGCCGCCGAAGGATTGTAATTGAGTTCAGGTCCGATTGCCATATTCTCAGCAAGCGACCGATGAACTTGTCGTCTCGTTGACTACAAGGAATACGCGTCGGTGTGTCGGGCCGACGCACGCAAAGCAGTTCGGCTTGCGCGCGTCGGTGACCTCGACGAATGGCCCTAGCTTAAGCTTTCCGCTTCGCAAATCCACTCAACTAATTTCCATATCAATCCCACGAGTCCCGGGGGATACTAGGTAGACGCCCAACTCGACTGGGGGCTAAACCGAATGTCGACCATCCTCCACGCGCTTACCCAGCTCGCCGGCACCGAACTCACCGACGGGCAGCTGCTTGGCCGCTACGTGACAACAGGTGACGCAGCCGCTTTCGAGACCCTGGTTCGAAGGCACGGCCCGACGGTGCTGGGTGTGTGCCGCCGTCTCCTGCCTAACCTGCACGACGCCGAGGATGCCTTCCAGGCCACCTTCCTCGTGCTTGTCCGCAAGGCAACGACGATAACGCCCCGTGACGCGGTCGGCAACTGGCTCTACGGCGTGGCCTACCGGGCGGCTCAGAAAGTCCGCGTGGCGGCCGCACGAAGAAGGTCGAAAGAGGTGCAGGTGGCACAGGTGCCGGAACCAACCACCGTTGCGGAGGGTCTCTGGCACGACGTGCTGCCGCTTCTGGACCACGAACTCGCTCTCCTGCCCGAGAAGTATCGCCTCCCTATCGTCTTGTGCGACCTGGAGGGCAAGACCCGCAAGGAAGCAGCACGCCAACTGGGCTGGCCCGAGGGTACGGTTGCTGGCCGCCTGGCAAGCGCACGAAAGATGCTGGCGAAGCGACTCGCCCGCCACGGCTTGCCGCTGTCAGCAGGTGTCCTGGCAGCGGTGCTGTCGGAGAGTGGGACCCAGGCGGCCGTGCCACTAACGCTGGTGAGAGCGACGGTCCGGGCGGCCACTGGGGGTGTCATGCAGGCTGGGATCTCCTCGGTTGCGGAAGGAGTTGTGCGTACCATGTTCCTGTCGAACCTGAAACTGCCCGTGCTGGTTCTTGTCGCGTTCACCGCCATTGCTGCTGGGGCTGCCCTGGTCGTAGGTCGGCCTCAACAGGCCGACAAGCCTGGTGGAGTTCCTGGGACGCCAGACGCGCCCGGGGGTTACGGCAGCCTGGCACCGGAGAAGCTGACAGGGGGTCACGAAGGGAATCCGGACGTGGCTGAGGAAACCGCCTGGGGCGAAGTGGTCGATGGCATCCAGGCCGGCGTCACCGGTAACAAGCACGACTTTCGCTGGGGAGAGACGGCCACGTTCACCGTTAAGGTTCGGAACGTGTCGGAGGCGACAATCACCGCGTCCTACGTCTCCGGCGTTCCAGGCCTGACGAAGCCGGGCGTGACATCCGCGGCCAACGCACAACCCCGCGTCCTGATGCCCCCGGAGCCGCGCGTCTACCATCCCACGTTATCCCGGTCCCTGAAGCCCGGCGAGGTCTTCGAACTGGGCACGGCCCGGCTGCATGTCCAGGCCGCGTCTGGAACCGGAGGGGTTGCAGTGCCAACGCTCGTCGCCACGCAGGGGAAGTACCAGGTCGCTTATTCCGGGCTTGCGTTTGCCGGCACGGCTGGCCCGGACAAGGTCTGGGTCGCGACCGGCAAGGTCGAGATCGAGGTCCACGACGCAACCAAGCCTGCGGAGAAGGCCGAAGCGGTGTCCTGGGGCGAGGCCGCGGACGGCCTTCAGGCAGGGCTTGGGTATCCGCACGGCGCCAAACATGCCTACCGCCTTGGCGAGCAGGTGACGTTTGTGGTGTGGCTACGCAACGTCAGCGGCCGGAAGGCGACCGTGAGCTTCTGGTCCCCGCCGGAGGACGACGCGGGCCCCATCGTAGTGGGCATGGACCGAAAACCGCGACAAGCTTATCCCCAGGCAAAAATTGCAAACGGCCAAGTAATCGCGCCCCCCGTGTGGCACTACTCGCCCCAAGTCGTCGAGCGAATACTGCAACCGGGCGAGGTGATGGAACTGGGCAGGCCCACCCTCTGGCTGGTCGGGGAAAACCCGTCCAGAAAGGTGGCTCATCCCACCCTGGTCGCCGCACCAGGCAGTTATCCAGTCCATTATGCCGGCCTGGCCGGAGGGATGGAGTTCGCCACGGGGATGGGCCTTCTTAGCACGGGTAGCATCGATCTGGAGGTAAAGGCGGGGACAAAGGCAGCGGAATCCGATCCGCGTCCAAGCGAACTTTCGGGTAACTGGCAAGCGGTCTCCTTCGAGCAGGATGGGCGACAGAAGTTCTCCGCAGAAGAAGTCCGCAAGGTCACCGCGAACTTCCGCAATTGCCGCTATCAGATCACGCCACTCCCCTGGGGTCCCGCGGGCAGCTTTGGCGGAACCTACCAGATCGACGGCGACACGGAGGAGCCCAAATCCTTCAGCCTGTATCCTGCAGAGGGAGTACTCAAGGGGCAGGCGTTTCGCGGCATCTACCGTGTCGAGGGCGACACCCTGACGTTGTGCTTCTCCTGGCCGCCCATCGACCGGCCCACGGAGTTTCGTTCCCGCCCGAACTCAACGATCGTTTTGGCGGTATTCAGGCGGGCCAAGCCGTGATTGTCGCCGTCGGGGCGACACAGGCCGGCGATGAAAAACCCGTTTGATTTCGACCGCCGAAGGCGGTGTCCGGCAGTTTCGTCGGGCTTAGCTTGCTCACGCTGAGCGGGGGCGTTTCCCCTTCCGAGCCGGAGACTTGTCTAACGGACTAAAGTAGAATTCTCATTAATTTGTCCGCCAAATGACCTGGCGGTCTGTGGCGGTCTTAGAAAAAGTTGGCCAATTCTAGCGGGAAGCTGCGGCAAAGATGTTTGTCTGGGCCCTGCCGGCGCCATCAAAAGGCCCTGGCCATACATCCAGGCCCTGGCTGCCCCCGGTGAGCGCTCCAGTATTTTGCAGGGTGTCCGCTTCAAATTGGCCCCGGGCAGTCTCAAGGCGGACCGCGCCGCTTTGCTCCTCTACAACAACCAGGCCGTAGAAGTGGCCAAGCTGCCGGTAGAAGAGCAACGCCAGCGCCTGGAGGAATTGCATCTTGACCCGAAGGCGCTGCCCCATGTCGCTCGGGTTTTGGCCGCCGACTGGCCGAAGCTACTCGACCGGTTTCACCGGGACCAGGCGAATTTGCGTTGCGGCATCCTGCTCCTCGCCGTCGAGCGCTATCGCCGCGCGAACCACTGCTGGCCGCAGCGCTTGGATGACCTGGTGCCGGCTTACCTGACCAAGGTGCCGCTCTTTCCGTTCGATGGTAAGCCACTGCGCCTGGAACGGTCCGACAGCGGCGTGGTGCTTTTCGCGGCAAGCCAGGACTGTCAATACAATCTCTTTTTCTCTCTCTGGGACGTTTCCAAACGCAGGTAACCTCCCAGGCTGCACAAGCCGGCGCGCTGACCGCGCTTTCTATGATTGAGACTTGCCTGGTAGTTGGGTATTATCACGCTGAAGGAACGAAAGAAGAAGGCCGGTCTTTGAGCGCCTGTCGGCCTTTCTCTCTCGCCAGGACAACAAAGCAGAACATCATTCTGTCAAATGGCCAAGCAGGATCTTGCAGCATCGCAACCCGAGCCTCCTTCGCCAATGATCTTGGGACAAGCATGGTTTTTTGGGAATAAGACTACCGGACCTCTGCTCGCGGCGCGATATTCAAATTGCTTAAAGAGTCCCGCGCCATATAACTTCCTGAGTTCCAATGCATTTCAACTCCGATAAGTGCTGAAGTTCATCGGACGACTAGATAAAAAGCAACCCGTCCAGTACCGGGGGGCTGGTTAGCGAGTAAACCGACGTGGCGGAATGCCTCAAGGTGTTCTACCACGTTGGTTTTTTATGCGCTGGTTCCCGTGGTCCGGAACAGTGGTAAGCAGCATGAACGAGGTCACCCGCATCCTGTCCGCCATCGAGCAAGGCGATCCGCACGCCGCCGAGCAACTGTTGCCGCTGATGTACGAGGAGCTGCGCAAGCTGGCCGCGCGGCGGCTGGCTGAGGAGAAGCCCGGGCAGACGCTGCAGGCCACGGCCCTGGTGCATGAGGCCTACCTCCGGCTGGTGGACGTGGACAAGGCTCAGCACTGGAACAGCCGCGGCCACTTTTTTGGCGCTGCCGCGGAGGCCATGCGGCGAATCCTGGTCGAAAATGCCCGCCAAAAGAAAGCGGCAAAACGCGGCGGGCAGTACCAGCGGGTCGATATCGAGACGGCGGCCCTGGCCGCACGGCAGCGCGACGACAAGCTGCTGGCGCTGGATGAAGCCCTGGCCAAGCTGGAGAAGCACGACCCCCTGAAGGCGCGATTGGTCAACCTGCGGTGGTTTGCCGGCCTGAGCATCAAGGAGGCGGCCGCAATCCTGGGCGTGTCGACCGCAACTGCCGACCGCTATTGGGTCTACGCCCGCGCCTGGCTGCAACGAGAAATGGCTGCCAATGACTCCGCATCCCCATGAGTTTGCAGCGCTTGCTGCGCTTTTCAAAATCTGGTGATAGAAAACAGGCTTGGTTAGCGCACTGTGAATCGTAGTGGCTCTCACAAGGCGGTCATCCGTGGACGAACAATCCATTTTCGCCCTGGCCCTCGACAAAGCTCGAAGCGGAGAGCGCGCGGCGTTTCTGGATGAAGCTTGTGCCGGCGACGCCAAACTTCGGGCGCAGGTCGAGGCCTTGCTTCATGCTCATGAAAACCCCGACGACTTCCTGGAAGGACCAGGCGTAAATCTGCAACCGACCCTCGACTCGCTCACCTTGAGCGAACGCCCCGGCACCGTCATCGGCCCGTACAAGCTGTTGCAGCAGATCGGCGAAGGCGGCATGGGCATGGTCTTCATGGCCGAACAGACCCGACCCGTGCAGCGCAAGGTGGCCCTGAAGGTCATCAAGCCGGGCATGGACAGCCGCCAGATCATCGCGCGCTTCGAGGCCGAACGCCAGGCCCTGGCGCTGATGGACCATGTCAACATCGCCCGCGTCCTCGATGCCGGGGCCACGGAAAACGGCCTGCCGTACTTCGTCATGGAGCTGGTGCACGGCGTGCCCATCACCAGGTACTGCGACGACAACCAGCTGACGCCGCGCGCGCGCCTGGAGCTGTTTGTGCCGGTCTGCCAGGCGCTCCAGCATGCCCACCAGAAGGGCATCATCCACCGCGACGTCAAGCCGTCCAACGTCATGATCACGCTCTACGACGGCAAGCCGGTGCCCAAGGTGATCGACTTCGGCGTGGCCAAGGCGACCGAGCAACGCCTGACCGAGCGGACGCTGTTCACGCAGTACGGCACCATGGTCGGCACGCTGGAATACATGAGCCCGGAGCAGGCGGAGATGAGCGCCCTGGGCGCCGATACGCGTAGCGACATCTACTCGCTGGGTGTGCTGCTGTACGAATTGCTGACCGGCAGTACGCCGCTGAGCCGCAAGCGGGTCCAGGAGGCGCCGTACGGCGAGGTTCTCCGCATGATCAAGGAGGAGGAGCCGCCCAGGCCGAGCATGCGGCTGAGCGACTCGGGCGAGGCGCTGGCGTCGATCTCGGCGCAGCGGCACATGGAGCCGGCCAAGCTGACGAAGCTGGTGCGCGGCGAGTTGGACTGGATCGTGATGAAGTGCCTGGAGAAGGACCGCAACCGGCGTTACGACACAGCCAACGGCCTGGCGGCCGATGTGCAGCGTTACTTGAACGACGAGGCGGTGCAGGCGTGTCCGCCGTCGGCGTCGTACCGCTTCCGCAAATTCGCCCGGCGGAACAAGGCGGCGCTGGCAACGGCATCCGTGGTTGGCCTGGCGGTGGTGGTGGCCGTGGCCGTGTTGGCGACGAGCACGGTCCTGATCGTACGCGAGCAACAGGTAACGGCAAACGCGCTGCAAGCGGAGAAAGCGGCCAAGGACGACCTGCGGCGCGACTCCTATTTTCACCGCATTGCCCTGGCCCACCGCGAACTGTCTGTGAGCAACTTGCGCCACGCCCTCGAGCTCCTCGGCGATTGCCCGAAAGAGCTGCGCGACTGGGAGTGGCACTATCTCATGCGGCTTTGCCGCGTGGAACCGGTCATCTTGCGGGACAAGACCGAGGTCAAGAGCCTCGCGTTCAGCCATGACGGCGAGCTCCTTGCCTCCGCGGGTGGAGACGGCACCGTGAAGGTCTGGAACAGCAAGACGCGTAAGCTGATCCAGACTCTCGGGAACGCGCACGGCGGCTTTGTGTGCAGCGTCGCATTCCACCGCGATGGCGAGCATCTGGCCTGCGTCGGCCCGGACAAGCATGTGAAGGTCTGGAACTGGAAGACCGGCCAGGCGGTGTTCACGCGCCCGTGCGACGGCGTGCACGCGTTTGGGACCGCGTATGGCGCGGCTTTCGCTCCCGACGGCCGACAGCTCGCCGTGGGAAGTGACGGGGATGTAAAGGTCTGGGACTGGAGGAACGATCAACTCTTGCACACCTTCGCCGGACACCAATGGCAGCGGATCAGCGTGGCGTTCAGTCGCGACGGGCGGCGGCTGGCCTCGGGGGATTGGCGGGGAAGCGTGAAGCTTTGGGACGTGCAGGCAGGGGGCCAGCCGCTCTGTAATTTCCCTGAATCCCGCGAAGCTCGTCATCCCGTCAGCGCGCTGTCATTCAACCAGGACGGGGGGCGGCTGGCCACGGCCAGCTTCGACCGCCGCGTGTGCGTCTGGGATACGACGACCGGCGAGCTCCTGCACCGGCTTCCGCATAGCGGACTCGTTCTGTGCGTCGCCTTCAGTCCGGACGGCGGGCGTATCGCCTCGGCCGGCGAAGACAAGACGGTGCACCTCTGGGACGCGGAGAGCGGCCGGGAGGTGCTAAGCCTCCGCGGGCACACCGGCGTGTGTGGCTGCCTGGCGTTCAGCCCGGACGGCCAGCGCCTCGCCTCGGCCAGCGAGGATAGAACCATCCGCGTCTGGGACGCGACCGCGCCCCAGGGTAATGAGGGCCATGAAACTCTGACCTTGCAAGAAGGCGACGAAGTCTGGAGCCTGGCGGTCAGCCCCGACGGCCAGAAGATTGCTTCGGCCGGCTGGATGCCCCCCCGGGTCTGGGACGCGAAGACTGGCCAGGGCAGCGTCGAGTTCCCCGGCCACAAGGAAATCGTCTTCGGCGTGGCCTGGCAGCCTGACGGCAAGCGGCTCGCCGCCGCCGGCGGGAACGGTGCTCTGTTTACCGTCAAGGTCTGGGACGCACAGACCAGACAGGAAGTCTTCACGCTCCCGAAGGTCCCGGGCGGGTCGGAGTTCTTCGCCGCGGCGTACAGTACCGACGGCCGCTACCTGGTCACGGGAAGACAAAACGCAACCGTGCAAGTCTGGGACGCGGGGACCGGCGACGAGGTCCGCACGCTCGGCGCCCACGACCGGGAGATCCGGGGGTTGGTGTTCAGCCGTGACGGCCGGCACCTGGCTTCGGCGAGCGGCGACGGCGTCGTAAAGCTCTGGGACGCGACCCGCCTGGACAAGAAGCAAGAAGCCCGCCACACCCTCAGCGCGTGGGTCCCCGGTGCGTATTTGAACGTGGCGTTCAGCCCGGACAGCCGGCGCCTGGCCACGGGTGGCGAAGGCAACACCGTCAAGATCTGGGACGTGCAGACCGGCCAGGAACTGGAAACTCTGCGCGGCCACAGCGGGGACGTTTGTGCCGTGGCCTTCAGCCCCGACGGCCGCCGGCTCGCCAGCGCCGGCGAGGACACGACGCTAAGAATCTGGGACACGGCATCCTGGAAGCTGCAGCACACGCTGCGCGGCCATACCGGCATCGTCAGCACCCTGGCGTTCACACGCGACGGCGAGCGCCTGGTCTCCGGAAGCCGGGACAAGACCGTGAAGGTTTGGGACGTGACGCAACTGAGCGGCGAAGTGGGTGACCGTTAACGAATCCAAGGTAGGACGGTTTGCCAAACCATCCGGACGGATTGAAATCCGTCCTAAAGCTCTCGCCCAACCAAAGAGGTGCAGACATGCTCAAGTCATCAAGAAGGACTGCCCCGCGACGCGGCTTTACGCTTATCGAATTACTGGTCGTCATCGCCATTATCGCCGTCCTGATCGGTCTCCTGTTGCCGGCGGTGCAAATGGTCCGCGAGGCCGCCAATCGGATGAAGTGCGGCAACAACCTGAAGCAGCTCGGTTTGGCGGCTCACAACCATCATGACACGCACGGGCATCTACCGCCCGGCATCGGCTATTATCCGCCTGCCTGCGGCGCGTTTGGCACCTACTTTTTCCACTTGCTGCCGTATGTCGAGCAAGACAACCTCTATCGCAGCGCCCTGGGTCCTGTGCCATTTCCGCCGCCGGCCGGACCGACCACGGTGTATTATCCGGGCAACAACAACGTCTACAGCCAGCCGGTGAAAATCTTCCTTTGCCCTTCAGATCCGAGCGTCAGTCCGAGTGGTGTCGTGACCATCAATGGGGTTTCATTCGGCGCGTCCTGTTACGCGCCCAATGCCAGGATAGTGGCGCCGAACGGTCCGCAGGGCAAGACCCGCCTCACCGACATCCTGGACGGCGCGTCGAACACCATTCTCCATGCAGAGAAATATGCCCGCTGCTCCAATACGGCCATGGTGCCGGCGTTCAGGGACGGCGGCACGGCATGGGCGTATTGCGCGTCCGACTTTTTCCCTTGGCTGTTGCCGCCCATGAATCTACCGCCCAAACCGTTCGCACCGGGATTTGCGATCGCCGCTTTCGTGGCCCGCGGCGCCCCCAATGCCATTGGCCCCGGGTCGATATTTCAGGTCCAGCCCACTCCGTTCGAGGGCAACTGCGATCCGACCCGGGCCGCGACGGCTCACCCCGGCGGCATCCAGGTTGGCCTGGCCGACGGCAGCGTCCGCACGCTGGACGCGACCATGAGCGGCACTACGTGGTGGGCGGCGGTCACGCCTTCGGGTGGCGAAAGGCTAGGCTCGGATTGGTGATTCGTGAGTGGTCATCGGTGAGTGCAAGAACACTGACCAAAAACAAAGCGGCCGGTGAGGTCCTTACCGCCAAGCAAGCCCCTCACCGGCCCGGCACCGCCCCGGCGCTCGGTCTGCGCGCCGGGAACGATGCCCCTTCATTCTATCGCAGACCGACGTTTCAGTGTGAGGAGATTCCATCATGAGATCGTTGAGCAAGAACAGTCGTCGTCTTCAGGTCGAGCAGCTCGAGCACCGCTGCACGCCTGGCAGCGTGCTGGACCTGGTAGGTCCCCCGCTGCTGGCGCCTCTGGGCCAGTCGCTGGTCTTTTTGGAAGCAACCGAGACTGCCGTGGCGACGGGGGCATTGGTCTCACCGCAGGACAACACGATCCTGGCCAGCCCCGTGGCCGCAGGAGAGCAGGTGCCTTTCAAAGGCAGCCTGGAAGGGGTTGATATCGCGACGGCGGTAACGCCGCCGTTCGTGTCAACGCAGGTGACGGCCACGGGAAACGCAAGCCATCTCGGTAACTTCACGTTCACCGAGCTGGTCACGGTGGACACAAGGACCAGGATCGGAACCGGGACCTTTCTGTTGACAGCGGCCAACGGCGATACGGTGTTCGGTACCTCTAGCGGGCAAGCCACGCTAATTGCGCCAACCGTCCTCACCATTAAGGAAAATATGGTCATCACGGGCGGTACGGGTCGGTTCGCTGGCGCCACCGGGACCTTCACCGTCACACGCTTGAAAGACACAATTACTGGCGTGACCACCGGCTCCTTCACGGGGACCATTTCCGCGCCCGGCGCAAGCAACTGAAACGAAAGCAGCCGCTGAGGTCCTTGCCGCCCAGCACCGCACCAACCATCGTAGACCTCTCGCTCCGCGAGAGGTCTACGATTTCGCCCATAAAGCTGGCCACCTGCTCGTTGCTCTTCCCCGATAAAGTCGGCCCGGCTATTCTAAATGACCCGTGCAGGATGTTGCAGCATTGTAACCCGAAGCGCCAGCGAGGGCCTTGCTAGCCACGGCGGCCCTCGCTGCCGCTTCGGGTTACAATGTTGCCGAATCGTGCACGCTGATTCTAGAAGTACACGTGCCGGCCTGGATCATGGCGCTCCTTTACGCCGACCCCATTGCGGCTGGCTTGGCCCGCAGCGGCGAGATCAGGTTTGAAGCCGAAAGCGGACTGAATGAACTACGTGCGGAATGGCACAACCTTACGAAACGGGTAATTCCGCTGTGACCACCGGTAAACCCATTACGGACCTGCTTTCTGCCCCCCTCAGCCCAGGCTGGACTATCGAGGGGCTGGCTGACCAGTTGCTCGCCGCCATTGCTGCCCAGCCAAAAGCCCAGGACCTGGTCCTCGATGCCGAAGCCGCTGCGGACGGTCAGTCACGCCGGCTGATCAGGCCGCTGCTGGCCTGTCTGGCGACAAAGTCAGGGGCCGAGAACGGCAGGCCCGTCAACCTCTACGAGGGCGAATTCGCCTTTCAGCGGCGGGGTCCTGAAGGGCCAATCTGGATTCTCGGCCGCTTCGAGAACAAGCCAGGCAACGTGCGGGCCTCCTTTCGACGATCCGCCGTTCCGCCTGAGAAACCCGATGGACGTCCATCATCGGTGACGCGCTCTGCGGTCTGATTTAAGGGAACTAGAAAGAGGATTTGAATCGAGCCGCGTCCTCTTTGTTTTCTCTTTGTTTTCCCTCTACAACAATCAGGCCGTAGAAGTGGCCAAGCTGCCGGTAGAAGAGCAACGCCAGCGCCTGGAGGAATTGCATCTTGACCCGAAGGCGCTGCCCCATGTCGCTCGGGTTTTGGCCGCCGACTGGCCGAAGCTACTCGACCAGTTTCACCGGGACCAGGCGAATTTGCGTTGCGGCATCCTGCTCCTTGCCGTCGAGCGCTATCGCCGCGCGAACCAGTGCTGGCCGCAGCGATTGGATGACCTGGTGCCTGCTTACCTGAGTAAGGTGCCGCTCTTTCCGTTCGATGGTCAGCCCTTGCGCCTGGAACGGTCCGACAGCGGCGTGGTGCTTTTCGCGGCAAGCCAGGACTGTCAATACAATCTCTTTTTCTCTCTCTGGGACGTTTCCAAACGCAGGCAACCTCCCAGGCTGCACAAGCCGGCGCGCTAAGGGGGCTCACGTCATCCGTTCCACCCACTGGGCCCGCCACGGCGGGGGCTCGAACGGCTCTGCGAAGTACTGCGTCTCGCGCACTACCTTGCCCGCCTGGAACTCCATGATGCTCACCGTGTTGAAAGGACGCCCGCCGTAGGTGATCACACACTCGCTTACCCATAGGTCACCCTCGCCGATGATCCGCCGGACGACAAAGCCCGACGGCCTGTCCGGGTGTTCGCTGCGCTGGGCTTGCACGTTATGCCGCCCACGGATGCGCTCCCCCGATTGAGGATACTCGAGGACGGTGTCGTCGTCATAGATCTCGTGTTCGGCGTCCTGATTACCCGCCGCGGAGGCGGCCCAGTGTCGTTCCAAGGCTGCGCGGACTTGCGGATCGTTCATCTCAGCCTCCCTTCGTCTGGCCTGCGCTGCCGGACATCTGCCCTGAGTTGCTTCCCACCTTCCTGAATGCCGTTTGCCTTCAGACGCCCCGTGTCCACCTCTGACATGGCTCGCTGAAGCGACCAGTGTGCCAGACCTACGCGATTTGCCGAGAAGCAGTTGGCAGATGCACACCGGAGTTTCTTTATAGAATGTAGAGCATCTGCTCATCAAGGACGATGAGGCAGTGGTCGAGCTTCGTTCTCTGGGGACAGTCAGGAACGGCAGGCGGTTCGACAACCGTTATTGCTCGGTCGTCTCTTCCGAGACGGCGTGATCTTGCGGGTCTGTGCCTACCTCGACTCGGCGCTGGTCGCACGCTTGTTCGAGGAGAACCCGCCAGTGCAAAATTCGTGTTCAGGAAAGCCGGGCGACGCCCCGGACAACTTCACGAGGAGGAAGCACATGGAGCAGCGACGACTCGGCAAGCAGGGGTTGACCGTCTCCGCGATGGGACTCGGCTGCATGGGCATGAGCGATGCCTACGGGCCCGCCGACGAGGCCGAGTCCATCGCGACCATCCACCGGGCCCTGGACCTGGGGGTTAATTTGCTCGACACGTCGGACGCCTACGGACCGTTCAAGAATGAGGAGCTGGTCGGCAACGCGGTTCGCGGCCGGCATGACCGCGTGCGGGTGGCCACGAAGTTCGGCTTCGTGGGCGGCACGGACGGTAAGGGGGGAGGAGGCATAGACGGCCGGCCGGAGTACGTGCGCCAGGCCTGCGAGGGCTCGCTCCGGCGGTTGGGCGTCGATCACATCGACCTCTACTACCAGCACCGCGTCGATCCAAAGGTCCCCATCGAAGAGACCGTCGGCGCGATGGCGGAGCTGGTGCGGCAAGGGAAGGTGCGTTACCTCGGCCTGTGCGAGGCGTCGCCTGCGACCATCCGCCGGGCGCATGCCGTACACCCGATCTCCGCCTTGCAGACCGAGTATTCGCTGTGGAGTCGCGACCCAGAGGACGAACTTATCCCCACCGTCCGGGAATTGGGCATCGGGTACGTCGCGTACAGCCCACTCGGTCGCGGCTTCCTCACCGGCCAGCTGCGACGCTTCGAGGATCTGCCACAGGACGACTGGCGTCGGCACAGGCCGCGGTTCCAGGGGGAGAACTTTCAGAAGAACCTGAAGCTCGTGGACCGGGTGAAGGAGATCGCCGCCACGAAGCAGGTGACGCCGGCCCAGTTGGCCCTCGCGTGGCTCCTAGCCCAGGGAGACGGCATCGTTCCCATCCCTGGCACCAAGCGTCGCAAAAACCTGGAAGAGAACGTGGCCGCGGTCGGGATCGTCCTGACGCGCGAGGACCTGCAACGGATCGACGAGGCAGCACCGAAAGGCGCGGCCAGCGGGGAGCGCTACGAGGACATGAGCGTGGTGAACCGCTGAACCGACCGCCCGCTGTCCCCACTTCCGTAATGAGGCCGGCGGCCTCACATGACCTTTGTCACTGACGCGACGGCGGCCTTCTCGCAGGAGATGATGCACGCCGCGCAAAGCCGAACGGGCCGACGTCCGCCCACGCGATCCTCACTACGGCCGAACTGATCTCGGCACATCTCGGGCTGGTCCGCGACGGTCGCGGACTGAGTCTACCTGGTTCATATCGAAGAGGTGAAACAATGGTAGAGAACGACAACCTTCGCTTTCCGAAGATGGCCCTCAACAATGGGTCCGGTGCTATCCCCGCCCTCGGCTTCGGCACGCTGATTCCCGACCCCGTGGCGACCAGAGTCGCGACCAAGGCGGCGCTCGAAACAGGATTTCGCCAGTTCGACGCTTCGGAACGCTACCGAAACGAAAAGGAGGTCGGCGAAGCGATGCAGGAGGTGTTCAAGGCGGGGAAGATCAAGCGGGAGGACGTGTTTATCGCCACGAAGGTCTGGAATAACAATCATCGTCCTGAACGCGTCAAACCCGCGTTCGAGGCCAGTCTCAAGAGACTCCAACTCGACTACGTCGATCTCTATCTCATCCACACCCCCTTTGCCTTCCAACCCGGAGACGACCAAGACCCGAGGGATGCGAACGGCAACGTGATTTATGACAAAGGGGTGACGCTGCTGGATACATGGAAGGCGTTGGAAAGACTGGTGGACGAGGGCAAGTGTAAGGCCATCGGATTATCCGACGTCGGCCTGGACCAGACGAAAGAAATCTTCGAAGCGGCGAGGATCAAGCCCGCGGTTGTTCACGTCGAATCCCATCCCTATCTCCCGCAATGGGAACTTTTGGACTATTGCAAAAGGAACGGCATCGTGTTGCAAGCGTTCGCAGCGCTGGGGCATAGCAGCGATCCCAATGTGCTGCAAGATCCTGTCATTACCGCAATCGCCAAGCGAGTCAACAAGACCCCCGCGCAGGTCTTGCTCGCGTGGGCCATCCAGCGCGGGACGGCCCTCCTGACGACCTCGAAGACCCCCAGCCGGATCAAGGAGAACTTTGAAGTCTCCACCCTTCCCGAAAAGGCCGTGCGCGAGATTAGCGAAGGAATCAAGTTGCGGATCAGGTTTAATCCCGTAGTGGAGACCGGCGTTCCCGGATTCATCCCGAGAAAAAAGTGAGGTACTCCCGAGCCTTTGGAGGAATTTATGAGCACCATTGCTGTCCCTGATCGAGCGCCTGCAACAATCTCGCGTTCGGCTTCCGCGCTGAACCTGATCTTCGGAACCTGGGTCGAGGGCCGTGGGAACACGAGCCGCGACATCTGCAATCCAGCGGACACGGCCGAGGTGCTGGCGCCGGTGCGCGAGGCCGCGCCGGAGCAGGTGGACGAAGCATGCGCTGCGGCCGCCCGTGCCTTCCCTGGTTGGCGCGCCACGCCGGTGCCGGATCGGGCTCACGTCCTGTTCAAGTTCCGGGACCTGCTGGAAAATAACTTTTCGGACGTGGCACACAGCATCGTCCGCGAAAACGGCAAGCTGTTGAGCGAGGCGCGCGGTTCGCTACGGCGCGGGCTTGACGTCGTCGAATTTGCCTGCGGGATTCCCTCCCAGCTGATGGGGCAGACGCTGACCGACATTTCGCGGGATGTCGACTGCCATACCATCCGCGAACCTCTGGGTGTGGTGGTCGGCATTCCGCCGTTCAATTTCCCGGCCTTGATTCCACTGTGGATGATGTCGATCGCCGTCGCCTGCGGGAACACGTTCCTCCTCAAGCCTGCCGAGAAGGCACCGCTCACCGGCACCCTACTCGTCGAGCTGTTCGCTGATGCCGGCTTGCCGCCGGGTGTCGTCGGTGTGGTGCAGGGAAGCAAGGAAGTAAGCGAACGGCTCATCGCCAACCCGCATGTCCAGGCGGTGTCCTTCGTCGGCACGTCGGCGGTGGCGGAGTCGCTCTACCGCACCGCAGCGGCTCACGGCAAGCGCATCCAGGCACACGGCGGAGCGAAGAACCATCTGATCGTCCTGCCTGATGCCGACCTGGAGCGCAGTCTGCCCGCCCTGATTGGATCGTGCTTCGGCTCCGCGGGACAGCGCTGTCTTGCCGGGAGCGTGCTGGTGGCGGTCGGCGATCGAGTGCGACAGGACGCCCTCGTCGATGCCTTCATCCGCTCGGCGGGCGAACTCAAACTGGGAGACGGCCTGGACGACAACGCGACGCTCTGTCCTGTGGTGAACCCAAAGGAGGAAAAGCGGATTCGGGCTGCAATCGAGCGCGGGGTGACGGAAGAAGCCCGGCTTCGCCTCGACGGCCGTTCCCAAACCGTCAGTCACAGGCCGCGCGGCTGCTTCCTCGGGCCGACGGTCTTCGACGATGTGACGCCGGGGATGTTCGTCGGCCGAGAGGAGATTTTTGGCCCAGTGGTGAGCGTGATGCGCGCCCCGGACCTGGACGCGGCGATCACGTTGACGAACCGCAGCCGCTACGGCAACACGGCCTCCCTCTTCACTCAATCCGGCGCAGCGGCCCGCACCTTCCGCGAGCGCATCCAGGCCGGGATGCTCGGCATCAATCTCGGCGTGCCGGCGCCGATGGCGTTCTTTCCGTTCGGGGGCTTGAAGGGTTCGCTTTACGGTGATCTCTATGCGCAGGGTGCTGACGCCGTTGCTTTCTACACGCGAAAGAAAGTGATCTCCGAACGCTGGTTCGGTGCCGAGGCGCCGAAGGATGGATGGGTTTGATCGAACAGCCAAACCGGGAGCGTCAGCGACTGGAGTTCTTTCAACCTCCTCGGGCTGGCCCCGGGCAGTTTCCCACCCGGGGCGCCCGGACGTGCGCAATTGACGCATCCGGCTCCTCAAGCCATCGACTTCGTAAGCGACCGTAAACCGCGTGGGACAGCTTCGGAAGCGGGAGCGGATTACGCCCCAGCATCTGACGAAACCGCCCCCAGGTGATCGAAGAGCCAAACGCGCATCGATGCCGATGCTTGATCGACTTACGCGCGTCGGTCAGTCCCGACATAAACTGCGTCGGTCTGATCGACCTAAGTATGCAAGCCGAAGTTCGCTGCGCGCGGAGGACCGACACACCTACGCGCATTTCTAGCCAGACCGCCCGCAAGAAGGAAGCAGAAAAAACACGGCCCCGTCGCGCCGCGCGGAGACTACTCTGTCGCTCGAAAATCGTCCTTGGCTTTGCGTATCCACTCGCGCGTCATTCTTTTTACTCAGGTTCCCTTCGCCATGATCTCGGTCAGGAAGGACGCGCGCTCTTTGGGCGATCTTAAATCTCCTGGCGCGTGGGTCGGAAGAGGATTCTTCCCGAGTTGTGGATGCCCTGGAACTACCGCGCGGCGCTGACGGAAGCCCGCGCGCTGAGTCAGCGCCTCTGCCGCATCCTGGCATCCCACCGGGCCGTGGGTTAGAATCACCACGCCGGTGGAAGCAACTTCTGGGGGGCAGCCATGCCCGAAACTCCCTCGTCCAACCCGGGGCATACGAGCGATCCCGTTGCGACGGCCGATACGCCGACTGCCCTCGCGGACCGTGCGGAGGGGGTTCGCATTCCCGCGGCGGGGGCCAACTCCGCCGCGCGGTATCTGCTGGGCGAGGAGATTGCCCGCGGCGGCATGGGCGTCGTCCACCGCGCCACCGACACCGTGCTCGGCCGCCAGGTCGCGGTCAAGGTGCTCCAGGAGAAGTATGCGGCCGATTCCGGCCCGGCCGGGCGCTTTGCCGACGAGCCCCGCATCACGGGACAACTGCAGCATCCCAACATCCCGGCCGTGCACGACCTGGGCGTCCTCCCCGACGGCCGGCCGTTCCTGGCCATGAAGCTGATCAAGGGGGAAACCCTCGAAGACCTGCTGCAAGGCCGCACCGACCCCGCCGAGGGTCGCGGCCGGTTCGTGGCGGCGTTCGAGCAGGTGTGCCAGGCGGTGGCGTACGCGCATGCCCACGACGTGATCCACCGGGACCTGAAGCCGGCCAACGTGATGGTGGGGGCGTTCGGCGAGGTGCAGGTCATGGACTGGGGGCTGGCCAAGGTGCTGGGCGTGCGGCCCGGTGAGCGGACCGACCCGGAGGAGACGACGGCCGCGACAGAGGTGGTCAGTCTGCGGGACAGCGACGACCTGTTTACCCGCGCGGGGAGCGTGCTGGGGACGCCGGCGTTCATGCCGCCGGAGCAGGCGGCCGGGGCGGTGAGTACGATCGACACCCGCAGCGACGTATTCGGACTGGGGGCGCTGCTGGCGGTGGTGCTGACGGGTGAGCCGCCGTTCGTGGCCGAGTCGTCGGAGTCGGCGCGGGTGAAGGCGGCGCAGGGCGACGTGAGCGAGTGCTTCGCCCGGCTGGAGGCGTGCGGGGCCGACCCGGACCTGGTGGCCTTGTGCAAGCGCTGCCTGGCCCGCCGGCCGGAGGACCGGCCGGTCGATGCGGGCGCGGTGGCGAAGGCAGTGGCGGAGTTGCGGGCGGCGTCGGACGAGCGGGCCCGGCGGGCGGAGCTGGACCGGGTCAAGGCGGAGGGGGAAGCGCGGGAGGCCCTGGCGCGGGCGGACGAGCAGCGCCAGCGGCGGCGGCTGCTGTTGACGGCAAGCGGCATCATCGCGCTAGTGCTGCTGGCGGGGCTGAGCGTCAGCCTGTGGCAGACGCGGCGGGCGCTGCAGGCCGAGGCGGCAGCGAACACCAACGCCGAGCAGGCCAGGCTTAACGGGGAAGAGGCCGAGCGCAACGCCCAGCAAGCGCGGGACGAGCGGGACGCCAAGGCGGCGGCCCTGGCGGCCGAGCAGAAGGCCCGCGCGGACGAGACCAAGGCCCGCCAGCAAGCGTTCGCCGCCTTGCGGAGCATGGCGACGGAGGTGGTCGAGCGGAAGTTCGCCCAGGGGACGGTGCTGACGGAAGAGGACCGGGCGTTCCTGCGCGGCGTCATCGCGCAGTTCGATGCCTTCGCCGCCATCAAGGGGGACGACGCCGACAGCCGGGCGGTGCGGGCGGACGGACGGTTCCGGGTCGGCTACATGCGCTCCAGGCTGGGTGAACTCAAGGAGGCGGAGCAGGACTTCGATCAGGCCCTGAGTATCCAGAAGCAACTGGCGGCCGAGTTCCCCTCCCGGCCCGAGTTCCGCCAGCAACTGGCTGCCACCCACATCAACCGGGGCAATCTGCTGTCAATCACGGGCCGGCCCAGGGAGGCGGAGAAGGACTACGACCAGGCACTGGACATCCAGAAGCAACTGGCGACCGACTTCCCCACCCGACCCGAGTTCCGCAAGGAGCTGGCCACAAGCTACAACAACCGGGGCATTCTGCTAAATAACACCGGTCGGCCCCGGGAGGCGGAGAAAGACTACGACCAGGCCCTGAGTATCCAGAAGCAACTGGCGGCCGACTTTCCTACCCGAACCGAGTTCCGCCAGGAGCTCGCCAGAAGTCACAACAACCGGGGCATTCTGCTAAATAACACCGGTCGGTCCCGGGAGGCGGAGAAGGACTACGACCAGGCCCTGATGATCCACAAGCAACTGGCGGCCGATTTCCCCTCCCGCCCCGAGTTCCGCCACCAGCTGGCCAGAAGCCACAACAACCGGGGCACTCTGTTCCATGACACGGGGCGGCCCAAGGAGGCCGAGCAGGACTACGATCAGGCCCTGATGATCCACAAACAACTGGCGGCCGACTTCCCCTCCCGCCCCGAATTCCGCCACGAGCTGGCCCGATCCTACAACAACCGGAGCAATCTGCTGCGTGCCACGGGCCGGCCCAAGGAGGCGGAGCAGGACTGCGGCCAGGCCCTGAGTATCCAGAAGCAACTGGCAGCCGACTTTCCTTCCCGGCCCGAGTACCGCCTGGATCTGGCCGGCAGCCACAACAACCGCGGCAATCTGCTGCGTGCCAGGGGCCGGCCCAAAGAGGCGGAGCAGGACTACGGCCAGGCCATGAGCATCCAGAAGCAACTGGCGGCCGACTTCCCCAATCAGCCGGACCTGCGGAACGCCCTGGCGGGCACCTGCGTGAACCTGGCGCTTCTCCACATGCAGCAGGGGAATTGGGCCGCCGCCCGGCAGGTGCTCCGGGAGGGCCGGCCGCACCATCTTGCCGCCCTGAAGGCCAACCCCCGGCACCCGACCTATCGCCAGTTCTATCGCAACCATCTAAGCGTGCTGACCCAAGTCCTTGCAGGGCAGCTGGAGCATCAAGACGCCGTCCGCACCGCCGAAACCTGTCAGGACCTGGGCTGGAACGCGCCTGCCGATGCCTACGATGCCGCATGTTTTCTGAGCCGGTGCATCCCCATCGTGGCCAAACACGACAAGCTGGACGACAGGCAGCGCCAAGACGCCGCGAAGTTCTACGGCGACGGGGCGCTGAAGCTACTCCGCAATGCGGCGAGCAAGGGCTACCAGGACGCAGCGCACCTAAAGAAAGACAGCGATCTGGTTCCCCTGCGCCAGCGGGAGGACTTCCAGAAGCTCGTCGCGGAAATGCAAGGCAAGGGGAAATAGCTTAGTTAGAGCGTTCGGAAAAAAAGGGGACAGGACCTCTCAAGTTCCGCTGAGAGCCTTGATTCTTACGTGCTTCAAAGGTCCTGTCCCCTTTTTTCCTGCCCGCCCTCGTAGACAGCCAATTCTCCATGCAAGCGGGCGATCATCTTGCGGATACCGGCCTTGGTGAGCCCCTTCGCGGGAACGGGATGATCCTTCTGGAGCCGCTGCAACCAGCCCTCCAGGTGGTGAAGCTCCTCCTGGGCCTTTTGGTATTGCTCGGTAGTCTCGATCATAATGCGATCTCCACAAGACCTTTCCGCCGCCCATCCTGCTCGCGCGTTCGATGCGGGTTTGCGAAGGAATTAACCCCAGTGGACGTGGTTCGAATCCTCCTCGGACCCCGAAATGATATGAGTGTTGGTTTAAGACACCGAAATCTCTCGCCCGGAGTTAACTCATCTCGTTTGGCCCTGCTCGGCCACGAACATTCATGGCCCGGTCGGCCCCCATTTATAGTCCTTAATGGGAAAGTGCTGGCACCGAGCGTACTGCGACACCGAAGTGCGTGGAATCCCCGCCGTAGGTGGCATGATCCGTCACAAGCCGCAAGGTACGGATGCGCGGCTTATCCTGGTCGAAATCGACGTAGCCCACGATCGTCGCGGAGACGAAATTCTGATCGTCGCGGCCAGGATAGAAGGCGTGTTTCATTTTCAGGCTGCCGTCAATGCGAGCATGGACGATGCCGTCCTTCACGGACACAACCTTGCCCTTGAGCGACTGCTGGTCGATCCGGTTCGTGGAAAGATCATTGTTCTCCGTAGTCGGATAGAAATGCGTCAGAAGTTGAGACGCCAGCTGCTTGTCCATGTCCCAGGAGTCGCCGGGCGCCGCCTTGCCGGACGGCAAAAGTTTTGTCCATTCCGGGCGATCCCATTCGAGCCAATCCTCCGATGGTACAGCGTTCCATTGCCCCGACCTTGCGGTGCCAAGCTTCAGCGCTGCGGGCACGTACTTGCCGTCCACATCTTTGCGCGCTTCCGGTTGCTCCCTGGGCACGAGATAGCGAGCCGTCAAGTGCAGGACCAGGGCATCCGCTTTCTTGCACGGACAGACCGCCTGGGGCGCGGGGTGCACGACCGGTTTTCCTTCGGGCACCTTCAGCTCGGCCACCGCGTGCTTCAGCATACCCAGCACGCGCTCCGGCGTGGCCGCGCCGACGTGTACGGAATCAAAAGGCTTGCCGTTGGGCGTCAGCACATAGGCATGAACGGTTCCGACGGATAGCATCGGTTTGCCCGCTTCCTGGTTCTTTTGGTTGAGCCGGTAGAAATCCTGGAAAATTTGCTCAAAAGCGGCTTTTTCCTCGGCGGGGACGTTCGCGTTTGCTTTGTAGAAGACGCCGTCGGCGTTAACGGGGACGAAGTGGTTGTTCAAGAGATCGATGACCTTGCTATTGGAGAGCGAACTCGCTCTCATGGCGGCGGCGCCGCCTCAGCAGCGCTGAAGCGCCATGGCATGTTCACGGTTCGCCGAGCCACTGTAGGTAAACAAAAAGATCGGCCGGTTGTGCTGCCGGCCCAGGCGAAGGGCATCGCGGATGTCCATGGCCCAGGCGATGTCGTCGAAGCGGCGCTCCGCGGCAATCGGCTCCCATGCCTGGACAAGCCTGTCCACGCTGGCGACCAATTCGCTTTCCTGGTCCTTTCCTGACAGAGCAGATCTATCCAAGCCGCCCATGGCTATCAGCCCGGTCATCAGCAACAATCTAAGAGCAATTCTTTGCCTGGTGGTTCCCATGATTTGTCCCTTCGGCAAGCGCGAGATCGAAGTTCGGGCAGATCTCTTCCTTTCAGCAATTATAGGTGTTGCATCCGGTCGGCCCAAGGGAGCAGAAAATCGATTTGTCCAAGACCCTATTGCGATCTTGATCCCACGCAGTGCTCGGGAAATGATCCGTTCCTGACAGTCGGCGATCATCGCGTCGGTCGGGTGGCGGCGTCGATCTCCGGAAGCAGACCCGAATGTTCCTGGGGTCCGACGGTTCTCGGCCCGACCGGCGATGCGGCTGCTCCGGCCGCTCGTCGGCAAGCGGCTGCACAGCTTTCAGTACGGCATCGTCCCGGTTCGATTGACGGCGTGAGGCGGGCGCGATCCAGGGAGATCGAGAAAAGCACCGGCTATAAGACCGAGTCATCGTGTTCAGGCGGGAGCGTAACGCGTGATGTTCGGCACGCGATCGAAGTCGGCGTCGGCGCTGGCGATTTTCGTTAAGCCGCTCGCCTGCATCACCGACAAGGTTAGCGCGTCGTTCGTCAGCAGGCCATGCCGCTGGCTGAGGACAACCGCATCGCCGAGCAAAGCGGGCGCGAGCGTTAGGACACGAAGATTGGATTGAAGCACCGTTTCGATGGTCCGCCGAAAGAGCGCCAGTTGCTGCACGACACTCGGCTGCTGCTGAAGGCGTTGCCTGACTTTGCCGAGTGTCCAGCCCGGCAAAGTAGAAGCCTCGATGATCATGAGCTGGTGGGCGACTTCAGCGAGGACATGCGTGGAAGTGAAGCCGTGAAGCTGCTGGCTATCAATGCTTTGAATGAGTTGCCGGCACACAGCCCCGAAGACGGGGTCCGGGCCAAAGTAGTAGATCAAGGTATTTGCATCGACGAAAACGGAGTCGCCCGCCACAAGGTCCGCAAAGGTCATGGCGACTCCTCAAGAAGAAAATCCGGGTCCAGAGCAATGCGTTCGAGCGTTTCGTGATCGCCGGTCCAGCCCATGATGCCGTACAAGTCAGCGAGATTGCTGAAACGCGACTGCACAGTGATTTGGACCTGCTCGTGTTCCCTTAGCGGCAATGGCTGTTTCGGCTTGAGGACGCCGTTTTCGTAGATGGCTTCGACGGTCAGGGTCATGGCCTGGGCTCCTCGAGGGAAAAGATGAACGAACGCTGGATTTAGTATACCGCTGGCGCCGGAAAAACGTCGCGGCTCGGGCTTGAAAGTTCACGGAACATTGAAAGGCGGGCCGGACGAAAAAGGCCACAGGTAGATTCTTCTGGAAAATCTACCCTGTCCCTTTTCGCCCCTCCCTTTTCGCCCCCTCTTGATTTCCGAGAGCGCCGTGCGGAGCTTCAACCGCCGGCGTTGCGTACCAGCTTAAACTTCAACGTCATAGTGCCTTTGGTGGTGGCCATGACCTTTTCCCCGTCCACGCCCTCAAAGCTCACGTCCGCGGTCATTTTGGCGCCGACCCACTCGCGAATGGCAGGATCGTAGGTGTGCGTCCCATGGATAACGTAACGTAGATTCCTGGTGGCAAATGTTTCTGGTCCCTTTATCTCCTTGTTGGCCAGAGTGCCGTGGACCTCATACTCTTCCTTCCCTTCCACGACCCGCTTCTTGTCGTAACGCAATGTCCCTCTAGCCGCCATGCTGCCCATGAAGGTGATCTCGGCGTCTCTCTGCCATTCGTCTTTGCTCGGCGGCGGCGGGTGGAAAAACAGCGCATTGCGAATCATGCCGCCGTTCGACAGGAACCGCGCTCCCAAGTTGTCCACGACCGTTCGTCTCATCTCCTTGCCACTTGCATCGACCAAGACGGTGCAGACAGGACTGCCGAAAGTCTCGTCCATGAGCTTCTTCATATGTGCAGGCGCATCTCTGTAAGACACGTCCATCGGCTTTCCTTCTGCTTTACCTGTAAACTTCGAGTGATTGATTACGGATTCGATAACTGGTACGCCGTCCTTTTTCACCTTCATGTTGATCGCGTCGTAACGCAAGCTTCGCTCTCGGTCGCGTCGCTGCCAGGTGTAGCTAAAGTCGGCCGTGCTGTTCAGGTTTCCCGACGGCGGCTTGCTGGCCAAATCCCCCTCGACGGTAAAAGAGAAATGCAAGTCATTGGCTTTGCTATCGTCCGCAGCGGCAACCGTGGCGCCGCTGCAGAAGATTAGCAAGAGCGCGAGTTTAGAGCGTGTCCGCATTATGGTCGTTATCATCATGTTGCTCCTTAGCCACGATTCTACGATGCGGTTCGGATTCATTCCACAATCATCTGTCCGTTCATGACCTTCCAGTGGCCGGGAAATGTGCAGAGGAAAGGATAGCGTCCTTTTTCGGCGGGGGCCTTGAAGTAGATGACCTGGCGTTGCGCGGGTGAGGCGATGTCCGTGTAGGCCAGAACGTCCGGGTCGGCGGGTACATAGTGCCGGGCCACGGCTGCGGGGTCGGCAATCATCTTGTTGGTCAAGTCGCCGATTCGTTCCAGTTGGCCGGGTTTGATCAAAACCCAGTTGTGCGGCACCACATCGGGGTTCAAGAACACGAGCGCGATCGGGGCGCCGGCCTTGACCGTAAAGGAATGTCTCGAATAGGTCAAATTGGTTCCTGCACTCAACTCAATCTTGCGCGCGCCCGGGATTGGCTTACGCCAGGGGTTGGGTATGGGCTTCGTAGCCATCATGGCCAGGTCCGTGAGAATCGGGTGGGCAGCGATGGTCTTTTCAGCCGGTCGATACCCTGGAAAACCGGAGTATGGTTTGTCCAGCTTATGCACGGTAACGATCATGTCGCAGGTCGTTCCCCGCGCCAGGCCCAGGTGCAGTTGAAGTTGATTCACCGGTTGCAGGGCCGGAATCTCCAGGAAAAGACCATAGCCATCCGACGTGACGTGTGCGGAGGCAATGGGCACGGGATCGTGGCCCGGAATTCCTGTATGGCTCGGCGAAAACTCCGCCGAGCCATAACCGGCGCCATAGCGATAATTCCAGCACTGGGCGAAATGACTGGCGGGCACCCCGGCAAATGCCTGGTCGAGCTTCTGGGTGAAACGCACCAGAATGCCATTCTGGTGGACATGGAATTCGAAGGGGAGTTGAACAGGGTCGCCGGTGTAGCGAACGCGCTGGAAACAGCCGTCATCGGGAGTGTACGTGCCCCAGCCCCCCATGCCGGATACGTAGAGCTGACCGTCCCTGGGGTTGAAGCGGCCGCGATGGGCGCCGGAGAGGAACTCGCCCACGAGGGGGATGATCGCGCCCTGCGCCTGTCCCTCGACCTCGTCGCGTAGAACCAGGAAATGCGCTCCCGCTCCATACGAGAAGTGAATCAAGCGGCCCTTAGGAAGTCCCCAGCGGTCATCCGGCACTACGACCTGACTGCCGCTGGAGTTGTCGAGCCCGCGCGGCAAGTAGGCCAGGGGCAACGCGGGTGGTTTGCCGTCGCGCGGTCCGCCGTACCCGAAAAAGAGCGGGCGGGAGTTTCCGGGCACCAGCCCAACGGCGGAGGCCGGCGTCCACTCGCCTTCCGAGAAGGGGAAGGTCAGCCCGCCATCCGGCAGCAAGGCGAGACCGTCCGGATTGCGAATCCCCGTGGCAAGCACCTCGACCTTTCGGCTCCCCGGGGAAATACGCAAGATGCCCTGGTTGCCCGATGCCGTATAGAAGTTGCCTGCGGCGTCACACTCCAGGCCGCAGATGAAATCGTGCCCTGCTGCCGAAGTCGTGTAGGCATTGCTGATGCATTCGTAGAAATCGGTCTCGCCGTCTCCGTTCAAGTCAACAAGGCGCGTGATCTGGTCCCGGCCAAGAATATAGATGGAAGTGCCGGCCACGACCACGCCGAGCGCCTGGTGCAGACCCGTGGCAATGCGCCTCCAGGAGAGCTGCGCCAGCGAATCGTCCAGCCCGTCCACACGCCATACCTCCCCTTGCATCGTGCAGAGTACGCCACTGCCGTTCGGCAGGAAGGCATGGCCGCCGATGAAGAGCAAACTGTTCCAGGGGTTCTTGAAGGGCAAGGTGATCTCATCGACGGCGTAAGGCGTGCCCTGGCCGCGTTTTCCTTGCGTTCGGATAACCTGGGGCCACTGCGACGGACCGCCACGCGCGAGATAACCGAGCGGATGCTTGAGAGCGGGAGCCACGACGCGGGTGAACTTGCCCTTGTCGTCGACCCACGGAGAGTCCAGCATTTCCACTTCACCCAGGCGGTAGGAAAAGACCACCCGTTTGCCATGACGGTAATAGCCGTGATAGACGAAGGGCTGCCTGGGCTTGCTGCCCTCAGGCCGGGGCAAGGCGGTCCCATTCATGCGCAGGCCGTCCATGAAACCATGCCGGACGGCCGAAACGCGGACGAAGCCGCCCTGCCAGAAGGCCTCGTAGCAGAGCGTTTGCGGATTGAAGCAGGTGGCGAACTCGCCACGCTCACCCAGCTGCACGCAGACGCTTTTCGGCACGGTCACGCCGGCGCCGCGAAATACGCCGCACATCACCGGGCCGAGGTCCAGCCGGCTCCAGCGATCGTCGGCCCAGGTTTCCTCCTTCTGGTTGCCCCAGTGCCCTTCCTTGCCGCCATCCAGGCCGGGGAACTCCGGCAGGAGGTGCGGAAGATATTGCAGATGCTGGAAATGCTCCGCCTCTTTGGCGTAGAAATCGTAGATCCGCTCGCGGTTCACCGGATGCTGCCAGTGGCGCCAGTCGCTGGGCCGAAGCGGCGCCCGCTCGACATGGAAGATGCCAGAGACTCCGCGGGCATTGCCCAGTTCCATCAAGAAGCGTATCAGGTCGTTGCGCTCGGAAGCCGTCAGAGCCGCCGCCACGTTCTCGGGCATCAGTGTGCCGACATCGCGGCGCTCCTCGATGATGCTCTTGCCGATGCGGTGCTGTTTATTGGAGCCCGGCTCAGCCAGCGTTAATTCCTTGTCGGTTTCGCCGCGCAGATAACCCTGAATCGAGCGGCCATCCCGTGTGAACACCTGGACGGCAAAGTAGTCCCGCTTGACCTGGCGTTTCGGCCAGAGCAACGATTCCACAATCTCCTCTGGTTTCGCGGTCTTACCGAGGTTCGACAAATCCGGCCCGATCATACCACCCGCGCCGTCAACCTTGTGACAGGAAAGACAGGCCGAGGTAGGAGCGCGGAACAAAAATGCGCCGCGCTGAACGTCGCCGTGCGCCTTCGCCTCCGCGACGATCTTTTCGACCAGATGAGCGCTAAAGGGCGGTACGGTGCGCGAGATCGGCAAGGGCGGCACCGGCGTTCGTGGCTTTGGCCGAGGTCCGGGGTGAGCGCCGGTCAAGCTCGCGACGAGCCAGTCGAGTCCATCCAGATTGTCACGCAAGCGCTCCTCCACGTCGTCCTGGGTATGTCCCAGGATGCCGAGCGGACCACGGTAGCCGGAGTCCCGAATTGTCCGCAAGATAAGCAAGTCAAGATCATCCGTTCCCAGGGGCAGGATCTGCAATCCCTGCTGATCGCCTTTGGCAACCATGCCGTTCAGGTTAAGGGCATAGAGATGCGGCAACATCTTGCGGAGCAAATCCGGAAAGCGCTCGAGATGTTCGTGGCCGTGGTGGAGGTTGTAGACCAGTCCGACATTGGGCAGCTTGAGAGCTTCGAGGATGGCGAGTTGATTCTCCGGTTCGCCGAACCAGTTGCCGTGATTGTAAAGCCCCAAGGAGCAATCGATCTTCGCCGCCTCCTGAGCAATCGGTTTCAGAATCTTGACCGCCGCCGCGACCTTGTCCGCCTGTTTTTTGGATCCAGGCTCTGGATCGGCCATCGTTACCCATAGCTGAGTCCTGACCCGGTACTTGCGGAGCAGGCCCAGAATCTTTTTGGCGTCCGCGTCCAGTTGCGCGGGGAACCAAACCGCCTGCAATTTGATGCCGTTGGCCTGGAGCAATTGCAATTCGCGCTCAAAGCTCGGTAAATGTTCCGCTCGCCAATCATACGCATAGCGCTCAAACTTCAACCTCTTGAGCATGGCGACCCGTTCCTCTGGACCGCGTCTCCTGGCATCAAAGGGGACGATACACCAGGCAATGAGGTTCCCCCGGGCGAAAAGTGCCGGCACCTCCGTGTCCATATGATCCGCGACGTTCGAAACGGTTGGATGGCCCATCGATAGAAGGCATCCCATCACGCCCCAAAAACCCGCGGCCATTCCCAAACAGGGCATACGCTATACTCCTTGACACGTCTTCCTCAAGCGAATGCTGCTACCGGGACGCGTGCGCGCCCTGTTACGGCGGCGTACCGCACCTTGTTTCTCCCCTGTGTTCGTGTCCCTTTACCCGCGCTCGCGAGCATTCGGACGGCTTCGATGAGGCCCTCCCGCAGCGCGGCCGGACGCTCGGCCGCTCTCGGATTGACCGACGGTCTGAACGGGCTCGCTACCGACCAGGCTGTGGCCAGGCTCATGACCACCGATCCACTGGCCGCCGTACTGATCGAGGAGTTGATCGCGGGCAGCCCAGTATGCCGCTTCAAACTCAAAATACGCTGGACATGAACGTTTGTCCAAACGTTTTTTTTGAACCTATTTCGGGGCGGAATAGTCCAGAGACTATTCCGCCCCGTTTTTCATCAAGGGATGCGCGTGATGCCCAGGTCCCGCGCTGAGATAATCTGGTAATAGCTCGGATCACCTTCGAGAAAATCGCCTACCGCCCCGCACACCATGTCCGCCAACTGAATGAGCTCCTCGGGCCCAGAGCCGCGGAACTTCAGCTTGCCAACCAGAGGCGCGCCGGGGTGCACTCTTGAACGCAGTTCGCGGAATTTGCGCTTTATAATGCCGAGGGCCGAAAAGCTCATGCCTTTTCAAGCCGCCGCGGTAAGCGAGCGGCGCTTCGCGGAACTGGTGATGGCCAACTACGAGGTGCTGGACTCCATGGACTGGCCTGAATTGGCCGCTCATTGCTCGCATGGTAAGCTGAGGGTATAATTGCCGACAAATCGCACTGGCGATGATCCGATGCAGGCTCAGTCGGGGAGGTGGTCGTGACAAAACGGTTGTCTGTTTCGACTTTGGGTCGTGCACGCTGGGCTCTGTCACTGATCTATCGTCTCACATTCGCCCAACTGATCGCAGTGATGGCCGTCGCTGCTGCGTTTGGACCAGCCAATGCGGCCGAGAGGGACAGCGCCGCGAGCTTTCGCAAGACGGTGGAGCCGTTGCTCAGTCAATACTGCGCGGGCTGCCACAATAGCGAGTTGAAAAAAGGGGGCATCGCCTTTGACATCGACACCAGGCAGTTGCTTGGGGACAAGGAGCTCTGGCACAAGGCGCTCAAGATGCTGCGCGCCGGGATGATGCCGCCCAAGGGGAGAAGCCGTCCCTCGGCGGAAGAGACCGCCCAGATCGAGAAGTGGATCAAATACTCGACCTTCGGGATCGACCCGCACAACCTCGACCCGGGCCGTGTCACCTTGCGCAGGCTGAATCGGACGGAGTATCGCAACACGATCCAGGAGCTGATGGGCGTTGATTTCAATGCCGTCGGCGAGTTTCCGCCCGATGATACCGGCCATGGCTTCGACAACATCAGCGCCGTGCTGACCCTGTCCCCGCTTTTGTTGGAGAAGTACATCGCCGCGGCCAAGACCATCGTCGGTCAGGCGGTGCCGGTCCAGCCGTGGGTGCCCGCCGAGAAGCGAATCCCCGGCCAACGCTTCGCCCCGGCGAACACGGCCGGCTCCTCCCGCTTACGCGACGGCCCACTCAACCTGTCCTATTCCAAAGCTGCCACGGCAACTCACGCATTTCGGGCGGAACACCCCGGACGCTTTCAGTTGATTCTCGACCTGACGGCCAACGAGAACTTCGTGGACGGACAATTCGACTACAACAAATGCCGGCTGGTTTTCAAGTCAGACGACAGGACGCTTCTCTCCCAGGAATTCAGCAGACAGGGAGGCAAACCCTACCATTTCGAGTTCGACCAGGATTGGGCGGCGGGCAAGCATGCCTTGACGCTGGAACTCCAGCCACTCACTCCCAAAGAACGACAGGTGCGCTCGCTCACGCTGCGGGTCCAGGCTGTCACCGTTCGGGGACCACTGAACAAGGAGCATTTTGTCCGCCCGGCGAATTACGATCGATTCTTCCCGGGCGGCGTTCCGGCGAGTGCGCAAGAGCGACGCGCCTATGCAGGCAAATTGTTAAGGGCGTTCGTTAGCCGCGCCTATCGCCGACCCGCTGATGACGAAACCGTGGATCGACTGGTCCGCCTCACGGAAGCGACGGCTGCTACCAAGCCAGGGCAGACGTTCGAAGCATGCCTGGCCCAGGCGATGACGCTTGTCCTTGCTTCCCCCCGGTTCCTCTTCCGGGAAGAGGGGACGGTGCCCCGTTCGACCGACGCCTACCCGCTCGTAGACGACTACGCCCTCGCCTCCCGGCTGTCGTACTTTCTGTGGTCGTCGATGCCGGACGACGAGCTATTTCGTCTGGCAGGCGAGAACAAGCTTCGCCAGGAACTGTCCGTGCAGGTGGCGCGCATGCTGTCCGACAAGCGCTCCAGCGAGTTCGTGCGCAACTTCACGGGTCAGTGGCTCCAGGCCCGCAGCATCGACAGCGTCAACGTGAATGCGTTCGCCGTATTGTCCAAGGAGCTGCCGCCGGACCCGGCTGCGCGAAAGAGGCGCGAGCGCTTTCGAGAACTCAGCCGCAAACCGGTGGATTCTCTGACCGCCGCGGAGAAGCAAGAGCTGGAGGCGGCCCGCACCGCCTTTTTCGCCGGCTTCCGCCGCTTCAGGCAGTTCGAGCTGAGCGGCGACCTGCGTCGCGCCATGCGGCAAGAGACCGAAATGTCGTTCGACTATATCTTGCACCAGGACCGGAGCCTGCTGGAGCTCATCGACAGCGATTACACGTTCTTGAACGAAAAGCTTGCCAAACACTACGGGATCGATGGCGTCGCCGGCCCAGAGATGCGTAAAGTGACGCTGCCGGCAAACAGTCCGCGCGGGGGAATCCTCACGCAGGGGACATTCCTGATCGTGACATCGAACCCGGATCGCACCTCCCCGGTCAAACGCGGTCTTTACATTCTGGAAAACATAGTCGGCATGCCGCCCCCGCCGCCGCCGCCGAACGTGCCTGCGCTGGAACAGGCAGCGGCCGGCGTCAAGGGCAAGCCGCCCACGCTCCGGGAAACGCTCGAGCTTCACCGCAGCGCCGCCCTGTGCAGCTCGTGCCACAAGCGCATGGACCCGCTCGGCCTGGCCTTTGAGAACTTCAACGCCCTGGGCCTCTGGCGAGACAAAGAGCTGAACCAGCTGATCGAGCCGGCCGGCGAATTGCTCACGGGCCAGTCGTTCCAGGACGTGCGCGGCTTGAAGCACCTTCTGGCAACGGAGCGGCGGCTGGACTTCTACCGCTGCGTGACCGAGAAAATGCTCATCTACGCCTTGGGACGCGGCTTGGAGTTTACCGATATAGAGACAGTGGACGACATTGTTGCTAAACTGGAAGCCGTGAAGGGCCGGCCGTCTGTGCTGATCAAGGGCATCATTGAGTCGCCGGCTTTTCAGCGTCGCGGCAAAACCAGGGAGGCGGCAGTGTCTGCGCTGGGATCGTCCGGATAAGCAACTAAACGGGAGAGCCCTCATGCGAGCCGAAACTCTTGCCAACGTCGGTGCAGGCGTTAGCCGTCGGGCCTTTCTGCGCGGGGTTGGGGCCTGCGTCGCTCTGCCGCTCTTCGAGTCGCTGCGCCCGACCGGGCTCCTCGCCGCTGAGCTGCCTCCCGGGAACCTGGCCTGCACGCACTCGGGGGCGCCTTTGCGCACGGCGTTTCTGTACTTTCCGAACGGCGCCATTCCCGCCGCCTGGTGGCCGACGGGCGCAGGCGCGGAGTTTCAGTGGAGTCGAACGCTCAAGCCTCTGGAGAAGCAGAAAGGTCATGTGCAGATTCTCGGCGGTCTCGACGACAAGCCGGCCGAGCCCGGCGCCGACGGCGCCGGCGACCACGCGCGCGGCAACGGCACGTTTCTGACAGGCGTGCGCCTCAAGAAAAGCGCCACGGACATCCGCGCCGGCGTGTCCATCGACCAGGTGCTGGCCAGGGAGTGCGGGCATCTGACGCGCTTTCCGTCGTTGGAACTCACCTGCGACGCGGCGCCCCGGACCGGCGGCTGCGACTCGGGCTATTCCTGCGCGTATCAGTTCAATCTCGCCTGGAGTTCGGCCACCACGCCCAAGTCCGCCGAGTCCAATCCGCGGCGGGTGTTCGAGCGGCTGTTCGGCGACGGCAAACCCGGCGAGCGCGCGGCGAATCTGCAGCGCCGGCTCAAGGAAGACCAATCCGTGCTCGATTTCGTCATGGACGACGCCCGCACCATGCAGAAACGGCTCAATCTCTCTGACCGGCAGAAGCTCGATCAATACCTGACGGGCGTGCGCGAGATTGAAACCCAGATCCAGAAGGCGGAACGCTTCGGCAAGACGCCCGATCCGGGCGTCGAAACTCCAGCCGGCGTTCCCGCCGATTACGCCGCGCACATGCAGCTCATGTTCGACATGCTGGTGCTGGCCTTCCAGACGGATGCCACGCGCATCGCCACGCTCTTGCTGGCCCACGACGGCAGCAACCGTTCGTTCGACCAGATCGGCATCAGCGAAGGCCATCACGACCTGACCCACCATCAGAACCGCAAGGACCGCATCGACAAGGTGGCCGATATTGACCTGTGGTATGTCCAGCAGTTTGCCAGGTTTCTCGACAAGCTGAACCAGGTCAAGGACGCGGACGGCAAGACCCTGCTGCACAATTCCATAATTGTCTACGGTAGCGGCAACGCGGACGGCAACCGGCATACGCATGCCAACCTGCCGATCCTGCTCGCCGGCGCTGGCGGCGGCGCCCTCAACCCGGGACGCTATGTGCAGCTCGGCGACAAGCCCCTGACGAGCCTCTACCTCCGCATCGCCCACCTGCTCGGCGTGTCCAAGCTGGAACGGTTTGGCGACTCAAACGGTCCGCTGGCGAACCTTTGATCCCGAGGGGACAGGACTCTTCAATTTGGGAGTCCTGGCCCTTGTCCCAATTCTCTTATTCTGTTTTGGCTATTCCACGCGCAGAGCATCTGCGATGACATAGACACTGTTGCCGCTGTTGCTCAGCACCACCTTCAGCGTGCCGCTCGTGAGCGTCACATGTGTCAGTATCTGGAATGGAACCCCGCCGGCGCTGGCCCCGCTCGGCGTCTTCGTCTGATCGGCCGTCACGACTTGCACCAGCGTCGAGCCGTCGTAAATCATGTAGGGGGCGTTGGTCGACTGGTTGTAATATGGCCCCCAGGATGCTTCGATGGCATGGGCGCCCGGGGCCAAGCCGGTTATCACCCAGGTTGCCGTGGTCGAGCCGGTCCCGCTGGCGGCCGCATAGCGGTCACTCCCCCCATAAGCGCCCTTATCGGCCTGGGTCGTCCAGGTCCCCGTCTCGGAGTAGGTCGGGTCGCCATTGTCCACGATCACCGGGCCCGACACAACCGTCTGCTGGCTCGATTCCGCCAGGTCATTATTCTCACTGGCAAAATCCGACTCGGTAAAACTATTGTCTGCGTTCAAGACAGCGAACAGGTAGTAGCCGCCGCCGTTCTGGAATTGGAAGGTTGGGCTTGTGCCGGTGTGATTACCCACCGCCAGGTCGGCCGCGGCGCTGATCGTCTCCTTGCCCAGGAAGTTGGCCTTGCTGAGATCCTGTTTCGGGTCCGAGGACATGGAAGCATAGTAGGCGATCGTAAAGCTGCTGGGCGCCGCCGCGCCGCTGACGGTGTAGGTGCGGCTGATCGTGAAGCCGGTCTGCTGATTCACGCTGGCCGGACCGCTGACGCCGTCGCCGCCGGCCGACCAGCTCAGGTCGGTGTTGGATACCGGTACCGGCACAAAGCGCACAGCGTCGGCGACCACATAAGTGCCATTCCCGGTGTTGCTGAGGACCACCTTGAGCGTTCCGCTGGTGACGTTTACGGCCGCCAGGGTCTGGAACGGCACGCCGCCAAAACTGTTGCCCCTGGCCGTTTGCGTCTGATTCACCGCCACCGTTTGCAAGAGCGTGCTGCCGTCGTAGATGGCATACGGAGCGTTGGTCGCTTCATTGTTATAGGGGTGCCAGGTCGCCTGAACCTGGTACAGCCCCATCGCCAGTCCGCTCGCTTGCCAGGTGGCGGTGTTCTGGCCGGTGCCGCTGCTGGCGGCATAGCGCTCGGTGCCGCCGTACGAGAGTACGCTCTCCGTAGTCCAGGCGCCGGTCTCAGAATAGCCGGCCGTGCCATTATCCACGGTGATCGCCCCCAGCACCTGCACCGCCTGCGCGGTGACGGCCCCGTCGTTGATGTCGTTGGCCCCATCCGATTCCACAAAGCTGCCGCTGCTGAGCGTGGCGAGGAGATAATAGGATCCGCCCGACGCAAGCTGGAATGCGGGACTGGCGCCGCCGTGATTACCTGCCGCCAGGTCGGCGGCAGCAGTGAGCGTCTCCGCTCCCAGCAAAGTGGCCTTGCTCAGGTCCTGCTTCGGATCGGACGAAGTGGACGCATAGTAATTGATCGTGAAGCTGCCCGGCGCCGCCGCTCCGCTGACGGTGTAGGCGCGGTTAATGGTGAAGTTGCTCTGCACGTTCACCGAGGCCGGACCGGTGATGCCGTCCCCCGTGGCCGACCAGTTCAGATCGGTGCTGGAAACCGGCACAAAGGCTTCGCGCAGGGCATCGGCGACGATGTAGGTGCCGCCGCCGGTGTTGCTCAGCACCACCTTGAGCGTGCCGCTGCTGATTCTGAACGTCCCCAGGGTTTGGAAGGGCACGCCGCCGAACATGGCGCCGCTGGCCGTCATGGTTTGATTGACCGTGATCGTTTGCAGCAGCGTGTTGCCGTCGTAAATCGCATAGGGAGCGTTGGCCGCCTGATTGGGATAGATGTGCCAGCTCACCTGCGCCTGATAGAAGCCGGCCGGCAGTCCAGTTACCTGCCAGGTGGCCGTGTTCTGCCCCGTGCCGCTGCTGGTGGCATATCGCTCGTTGCCGCCATAGGCGGGCACGGTTTCTGTGGTCCAGGTTCCCGTCTCCGAATATCCCGAGGTCCCGTTGTCGATGATCTGGGGAAGCGGAGGTGCATTAACCAGAATGGCTAGCTGGGTGCCCGTAATGGAAGCGGCGCCTGTGTCTGCGGCCGTGATGCTTTGCGTGCCGGGAGTCCTCAGGATCGCGGTAAACGCTTTGACGCCGTGGTCTACGGCGGCGAAGGTGTAATCAGGGGGCAGGTCGCCGGAAGAAAGCTGGCTGTCGCTGCTCGTGAAGTGGATCGTGCCGGTGTAGCCGCTGCTCGTGTTGCCGTAGGGATCGTGGGCCGTGACCGTGAAAGTGCCGCTCACCCCCGCCGTGATGGGCGACGGGAAGCCGGAGACGGTCAAGCTACTGGCCGCCGCCGGGGTGACGCTGATGCCGGTCTGCGCACCCGTGATCGTGCCCGTGACGGTGTCGGTGGCGGTCAGCGACTGATTGGCGGCGGTCTTGAGCGTGGCGCTGAAAGTATGCACGCCGGCATCGGCGGTCACGAAGGTGTAATCGGCAGGCAGAGCGGCCTGGCCGTCGCTGCTCGTGAAGTGGACCGTACCGGTGTAAGCGGTGGTGGTGTTGCCGTAGGCATCCTTGGCCGTAACCGTGAAGGTCGCCGCCGTGCCCGCCGTCACGGGCGAGGGAAAAGCAGCGACGAGCAGCGTAGTCGCGGTGGAGGCATAGGAGATTTCGATGCCGCTGATTATGGAATTATTCACCACCGAAGTGAAGCCGATAGTGATGGTGCCCGCAGAGGAGGCCGTGGCCGTGAACGATTTTGCCAGGGCAATGTTCTGGCCCCCGGCCGCCGCCCAGATGTCGAAATTGCTCAGCACCTGGGTGCCGTTGATGGCCACGTTAAAGACCCGCGCGCCGGCGGCGTTGAAGACGTATTCGACGAAGTCCAGCCTCACGGTGTAACTGGTACCGGCTAGCAGGTTGGGGATGGTGTAGGTGAAGTTGCCGTAACGGCCGTGCTGCAGGACGCTCTGGGGCGGCGGGTTGGCCAGGCCGCTGGTGTTGATGGTTGCCGTGGTGCCTCCTGAGGCTGTGCCGCCGCTGAAATCGGTGTCCGCCACGAATGGAGCCGCCGCGGGGCCGCCGGCGGAGATGTCCAGGATCAGGGTGCTGGCCAGGGCCGAGGCCTCGGCGGACCTGGCGCTTTCGCCAGCCCGGTCCGTTGGACTAGCACTCTTCGCATCGACGGCGGAGACGACGTAGTAATACGTGGTGCCGGGGGTCGCCGTCGCGTCAACATACGAAGTTCCGGTGATGCCAGACCAGGTGGGTGTCGTCCCCTCGCCACCGGCGGTGGTGGCCCGATACACGTTGTAGGTGACGGCGCCCGGGTCGGCAGCCCAGCTGATGGTGATCTCGCTGGGGCCGCCGGTGGCGGTCACGCCGGTGACCTGACCGGGCAGGGTATCTGCGGCGATGGTTGCCGCGCCGGAAGGTCCATTCGAGTTCAGGGCATCCACCTCGAAGGTATAGGGTGAGCCCGGGATCAGGCCGGTAATGTTGTAGCTGGTGGTGGTGGGCGGCAGGCCGGTCGCGACTACCTGGGAACTGTTGTTTCCCAGCTGCTTCAGGATCTTGATGCCGGTCGCGTTGGTGGCGACATTGGTCCAGGAGAGATCCACCTCCGTGGTGGTGATGTTGGTGGCCATCAAATTGGTCGGCGGCGAAGGGGCAGTGAGTGTCGAGGCCTGAAAAACGTTGGAAAACGGCGAGTTGCCGGCCGCGTTGGTGGCTTGAACTTCATAGTAGTAAGTGTTGCCGGGGCTGAGCGAGGTGTCGTGGTACGTGCTGACTGTGGCACTGACCGAGGCGATCTGCGTAAAGTTGACGCCGTCGCTGGAACGGTCGATCAGGTTGGCGGTAGCGTTGGTCGCATTATTGGTCCAGCTAATATCGATCTCGCTGCCCGAGACAACGGTTCCAGTCAGATTGGATGGAGCGGCCGGCGCTGTCGTCGCGGTCGGACTGTACACCCAGGTGAGGATGTTTTGCACGGCCGTCGCGCCACCGGTGCCGCCCGTGAACCCGGCATAGCCGGTGTCGCTGCCGATCACTTGCGGGATGTTTACCGTGTAGGCCTGGCTGACGGAGACGTTCGTGCTGGTGTCGGTGATGGTCACGTCGAGCGTCGTGCCGTCGTAGCCCATGACGACCTGGAAGACGTCGCCACTGTGCAAGTTGATGCCGGTAGCCGACAGGTCAATGGCCGGAACCGTGGGCGAGGCGCCGTCGGTGTACTCGCCCGTGGAATCGGCGCCTTCGCCGGCGTTGTTGTACAGATCGAACTTGACGGCCACGCTCTTGGCGATGCCGGGCGTGCCGCCGGGGGTATCCGGTCCGTAACCGAGTCCGCCCCCGGGAGGACCCAGCGCTGTGGGCCCGTTCCCCTGAATGGTAAACGTAAAACCGTCCGCGTTGGCGTTGGTGAGCTGGAAGGTGAACTGGTTGGAGAACCTGGTGACGTCGACGGCGTTGGTGGAGAAAACGCTGCCGGCTTCGCCACCGCCGCCGTCGGTCAGTTCGGCGCTGGTGCCATTGATCTTGGCGGCGCCATTATAGGTGAGCACGCCGTTGGAGCCGGCAAAGCCGCTCGAGAAATCGATGACGCCGGGCTGGCTGGTCGTGGTGGCGCTGGCCACGTTGGAGAACGCCGACGTGCCCTTGGCATTAAAGGCATCGATCTGGAAATAGTAAGTCGTGGAGACCTGGAGACTGCCCACGGCAAACGAGGTCGCGCCGGCGCTCGCCGTCCCCACCTGGGTGAAGTTTATTCCATCCGGTGATTGAAATATGTTGTACCCCGTCGCGGAGTTCGGAGGCGCGTCGTTGTCGGTCCAGGTCAAATTGATCACGCTGCCGGAAAAAGCGCTGGCGGACAGCTTGGTGGGCGCCGCCGGCGGAGCCGTCGGTTGCTGGATCAGATAGTAGGCGACCACGGAATTGCTGGTGCCGACGAAGACCTCGCCGTCGGCAACGGTCGGCGTTGTGAACTTGACGGCTGAGCCCAGGGCATCCCGACTGTTGGCCGCCTGGGCACTGGTGTAAATCTCAGAACTGTAGCCCTTGCTGGCGTTGTAGGCGCGCAATTGATTGGTGCCGGGCCCGGCGATGTCCCAGACAATCGCATTGCCGCCGCCGGGGTCGGTGGAGATGGCGGCAGTGGAGCCCGGGAACCCGTAACTATCCGCGGACTGCGTGACCGAGGTGCTGGACATGACGCCGTTGGCCACCGTGAAGGTCCGCGCCTGGTCGCCGTAGCCGCCCACGTAGTAGAGAACGCCGTTGAAGAAAGTCGGCGTATCCAGCGAACCGTTGACGGCCCCGGGGGCGGTTTCCTGCACGACATTATCGGTGCCGGATTTGCCGTCGCCAGCGGCATCGCCGTGATAGGCGCCCATGTTCGTGCGGTCGATGAGGTAGATGCGCCCTTCCTTGCCTGCGCCCACCATGAGACTGGGATGGGCGGCACTGCCGGCCGAGGCCGGCAGCAAGAGCGGTGCGCCCGAACCCAGATCGGTGTCGCCGCCGCTGAGGTTCCCCTCGTTCAGAGGCGTGAAGTAATCGGCCACGTGCATGCCCCAGCCGTTGCTGTTGTTGGCGGCATTCAAGCTGCCTGCGGCCGGCGTGCTGCCATCGACTGCCACCTTCACGAAGGAATCGCCGTAGTCACCATGGTTGGGGATCATCAGGCTGGAGTTGAACGGCGAGGTGGTCAGGGTGGTGTCGAAGCTGCCGTTACCCGTCTCGAAATAGAGATAGGTGTTGCCGTTGACCGTTTCGTAAGCCAGGCTGCCGCCGCCCTGCCAGATGCCGTCGTCACTGCCGTTGGGATTGGCATTGAAGACCGCCGTCGCCGCGAGGGTCGATTCCGAGTAGCCCAGGACCCAGCCGTGATAGGGGCTGTTATCGCCGTGGGAAGCGTAAGCCAGGTAGATGTTGCTGTTGAGCAGCGTCAGTCCGGGGCGCTCCATCTGGCGAAGCGCATCGAACTTCAGCACACCAGCGCTGCTGCCCGCGCCGTTGCCGGCTACCGCCGGCCCGCTGACGACCGTGTCGCCAATCGAATCCGCGATCAGGACTTCCTTGCTGATGGCGCCGCTGCCAAGGTTAATCGCGTAGAGGTGGTGCTCGAAGTGCGTGCCGTTGCCGGCCACTTCCTGCGTCTTGTTCTCGACGAAGATCGTGCCGGAGATGGGGTCGATGACCGGCGTGGCTGTGATGCCGATCTCCGGTGAGATATCGCTGCTGTTGACCGCGCTGCTGGGGACCGACGTGACCGTGCCTGCATGCTCGGGAGTCAGCAGGGCGTCGTGCCAGAGAATCGTGCCGGTGTTGGCGTCGATGGCGTAGAGGCTATCGTGCTCCGTGGCGATAAAGACGACGTTGTGCGTCCCCTGGCTCGCTCCGGTCGTGATGGGGACGTTCTCTACGTAAAGCGGCTGGGCGTACACCTGGCCGTCGACCGTAGTGGCGAAAAGCTTGCCAAAGTCTGTGGCGTTCACGTTAGCCGGAGTCAGGATCGTCTCGTTGGAATTGACGCCGGCGCCGATGGTCGAAGCTGGACTGGGGATAGGACTGGCCTGGTGGTAGGCCGTCACGTTCGTCGAGAGCACCACACGTGTTTCGAGCACTTCCAGGCGGAGGAGGCTTCGGCGGACGGGTAAACGACGGGCATGTTGCCGGCCGAATTTGAATGGTTTCCAGTTCATGGGTGCAGTTCCGTTGGGATAAGGGGCAGCCACGCCGCATGTGCCGGTCATTCTATTGGGATCGGGGCAAGCTCCAATCGCGATGCGGCCCTGAGAAACTGTTTACAGGGCAACAGGCAGTCCGCCAGCCAAGCGCTTTGGCAGACCGTGAAGACCTGGCAAAGGGCCTCAATGATTAGACTTCAGCGGCGGGGCGAGCGGGTTCTGCTGTCGCAAGCGCTCGAGTACCTGCCGCTCGTGATGGGGGCAGGCCTCAAATTCCCCTTTGCTCAGCCAGCCCCGGCCGCCGCAGAGTTTGCAGCTTGACTGGACACGGCCCGCGTGGGTGGTGTGACAGCGCGGACAAGAGCCGCAATGGGGCGCCGCCGAGCTTAGCTTCTGACCGAAGACCTGGAGCTCCGGCGAAGAGAAGGTTATCTTGCCGTCCCTGACCTTGCGCACCACGTGCTGCCGGTAGGCCGCGCCCCCCGCACCCTGAGCAAGCAGATCGACCAGTGCGGCCAGTTGAACGTGTAACTTGTCGGCGGCTTCAAAGTCGTCGGCACAAGCGAATGCGGCCGCCGTGCCGGCAGGAAGCGGCAGGCCGACGCGGTCGCAGGCCGGCGCGGCCGCGTCGGGCGTTTGCGCAGCATCGTCAGGGTCGGTCTTTCGGCCGTTCTTCGTCCTGGCCTGCATCTCATAAACCGTATCACCGCGCTTCACCTTGCGCGGCTTCATCTCATAACCGTTATGAGATGCCCCTTTCCGCAGCTTGCTGACAAAGACTTGACTCACCTGGCAACGCCGGGCGATCTGACCGTCGCTCCACCGGGACCACTCGGCATCGGCCAGGAGCAACAGGACGGCTTTCCGCTTATCGGCATTGGTGCGCGGCAGGCCGTGCTCGGCGTTGGACGAAATGGAGTAGAGCAGCGCATCCCGCTGAGTCCCAGGACGCACGTCGGCCGGAAAGTCGGTGAGACCCGCCGCGCGGGCGGCCAGGATCCGGTGAAAGCCGTCTCCCAGCCAGTAGTGTTGTCCATCCGTGAACAGCACGATGGCCGGAAAGCGCAGGCCGCCTTCGCTGCGTTGTCGGGTCATCGCCTGGGCGTAGGCACGGACCACGCCAGGACGGATTTTGACGCGCGCCTGGGAGGCCTCGTCGGTCGGGATCGATGCCAGGGGGATCTGTTGATAGACGCCGGTTGTGAGGGGCAATGCGGTGGGTTCCATTGCGAGTCTTCCTCGGGGCAAGGAAAAGTGGAGTGAGGTAGTGTAGTATACATAAATACACATACAAGGTCAAGATCGGTTTGTCACGGCAAGGTTCGGCCGGCGGGCCGAAATGGGCTTGCCAGTTTGCCAGTGAGTTTGCCACGGTTGACAAACTCACTTGGAGGCGCAAGCACAACGGGGTATGCTAGTTGCGTCCGAAAAAAAATTCTGAGTTTGCCAGTTTGCCAGCTTTTTTTGAGCCGGGAGGTCGGCGCACTCCGCCCGCCAACTTCAGGGGCCTTTTTTGGCAATCAAGTGTTCTCCCATTCCCGAGAATCCCGGGAACGGGAACAGATGTAATCCAAGCCTTGTTTTCTCTTGCCAATCGAGGGGAACCCTCGGCAATCAAGCATTCCCCCGTTAACTTCGAGTTCAGATAGAAGGAAGGACGGCGATTGGAATGGATTGCATTGCGCTGCGACACACACACACACACGGCTTTGCAATGCAATCCACACGCGCAACGCATTCTGACAAGGCGCAACGCATTCGCGCGAGGCGCAACGCATTCGCCAATGGGCATAAATCTGCCACTTTGGCGAACCCGCAACCCAGCGATATAATCAAGTTATACGCTCCATCCGGCTTGTTTTTTGTGGCATTTTCATGTAGCGGGGGCGGGTTAATTGAGCTACCTTGCATAACCGCGCAAGAACGCAGCCGACGCCGGCAGATGCCGTCAAAAGCGAAGGATTTTGATAAAAAAGCCGATGAATGCTTGGCAACTTGCTCCGTAGAGACTGTGGCGGCGCGTCAGAACAGCGACGAGGTTTGGTCGCTCGATGGCACCACACAGAAAAAACAACGATTGGGAGAAGCATTCAGGATCTCTCTCAAGATTGGCGAGGGTTGCTCAGCGGATGCGAGAGCAATACGACAAACTGAGCGACAAGGAAAGGTTGCAGTTAGAAGACATCGAGGGGCAATTGGCCAGAGGAGGAGCGAAGCCCTGCGAGGACGCGGGAAGGAAGAAAAACGAGCCGGAGGTCATACCTCGCGGAAAAAAAGAAACAGGAAGACTGATCATGGGCAAGTTCAGCAAACGGATCAATGATCTTATTAATGCTGGCAAGTACGCCGAAGCGAGAGAGTGGATTCGATCCGGTCTCAAATGGACGCCAGATGACCACTGGCTTCTTGACCGGATGAGTCTTACTTATAACGAACAAGGACAGTACGCGCGGGCGCTCAATTGGATTGAGAAAGCCTACAAATACGCCAGGGATTGCCCAATGGTCCTTTGGGGCTACGCCGATACTCTCGCTTTGTCGGGGAAAGAGCAAGAGGCCACAAGGGTTTTTAGGCGGCTATACAGGCTGGCAAATAAGGCACTCAATGGTGATCGCGGCCGCTGTGAATGGGAAGACGACGAACGCAGCTTCGTTACGGACGTGTCGTACAGATTGGCGAACATTTATGAGACCCTGAAAAACACCGATCAAGCCAGACATTGGATGCTCAAGTACCGGTTCTGGACAGATCAAGGCTGGCCGACAAATTATCCTTTGTCAGAGCATACGATATTGCCAAATTACGGTAGTTCGGCTAGCGGGGTTTTGCCAAGTCGGTCAGCGCTATGGTTACGGCCTTCGTCTTTCGAGGACGGCGTTTCGGGCGAGAAACATGCAAAACCTCAAGTTTCCATCAGCCAGATTGGACGAGAAAAATCTTTGCCAGCGATCCCTATTCAGCTTTTCGGTTCCGCCGAAGCGACCCTTAGCATCCGGATCTAGGTCTTACTGCCCGATCTTTCTGGACGATTGAGTATAAGATTCAGAGCCATTCTGGTAAGCCGCTGCTTGTCAAGAATCACGTCGATCCAAAAAACGCCAGGAGTATACAGTTTTAACCCAAGCCTTATCTTGACGTTCGCGGCACCATTTTGGAACTGTGGAAATTCAATCTTTGCCTTCGCCAATGGTTTGATCTTGCCTTCTGGATTTTCCATTACAAGGCGAAGATTGTGCTTTCCAACTTTTGCGTCGCCGCGCCTGATTATGATTAGCGCGAAGAGAGATACGTCTATAGGCTTTGCTTTTGACGGGAAGTCCGGCGGGGCGTCGGGAGGAATATTTAGTCCTACTTGATCGACGATACGCATGGCGCTTAGTACGCCGTCACTGTCTTCGCTAACGCTGTTACAAAGCATCGCGGCAGCAATAAAAGGACCGCCAACTTTCTTTTCCTTCTGCTTTGCCATCAAGAGCCCTTTCCGATCAAGTAGCGAACCCAAACGACCTATTTCGCGTCATTTTTAATCTATGGATAACTTTATTACTACTCAGGTTCTGCCTTCTTAGCAGCCGCTTTCGCAAGCCGGTCCCGCGCTGCGCGAAGCAAGATTGCGCGCGCCCATGCCGCCATGCCTTCAGGCTCGTCAGCAGTGGCTTGCACAACCACCTGCTTTTGCTCAGTGGTCATTGGAATTCGCAAATCCGTATCCATCCGCAGGCGTCCTGCTTTTCGTGGTCTTGGCATGTCAGTATTGTAGTAAACTTTTTCCAAGAAAGCAATTGCCTGCTCTTGATTCGTAGACATTACTTTACTACAATACGTATGTAGTCAAGAGAGTTCTACAAAACAAGAGCAGATGCAATATGACGCCAAGAGAAGAACGGGGTTTGATTATCGCCGCCACTTGCAGACTTCGCCGTAACGACGATGGTACTTGGTCCGTGCCGAGTCAGACTCACGCGGAGACGATCTACCGCGTGAACCTGGAAACGAAGGCTTGCACTTGCCTGGACTGCGTTGACGGCGGGTTCCAGTGCAAGCACTATTTCGCAGCAACCATCGTTCACAAGCGCGACGTACTGCCGGATGGAACGGTAATCGAAACGAAGAGCATGACGCTTACAGAGAAGAAAGTGACTTACAAGCAGGACTGGCCTGCTTACAACCTCGCGCAAGCGACGGAAAAGCGGAGGCTGCGCGTGCTGCTTCAAGACCTTTGCCGCAACCTGCCGGAACGCGAGCGCCCGGCAACCCGCCCCGGCCCCAAGCCGCACCTTGTCCGCGATTGCGTTTGGAGCATGGCGTACAAGGTCTACTGCGGGCTTAGCTCGCGGCGGTTCTCGACAGACCTGCTGGAAGCGCATGAAGCGGGTTTCGTCACGAAGCCTATCCCCGGTCCCAAGGTCACGGCGTTCTTTGAAGACGCCTACTTCACGCCGATCCTGAACGGACTGGTTAGCTATAGCGCCCTCCCGCTCCGCGCCGTCGAAAGGGACTTCGCTATCGACTCAAGCGGGTTCGGGAGCAGCCGATATGAGCGCTGGTACGATCAGAAGTACGGCGTCACTCGGAACAAGTGCGTCTGGGTGAAAACGCATATCGCGTGCGGCGTCAAAACGAACATCGTGACTGCGGTTCGCATTCTTGACAAAGACGCAGCAGACTGCCCGCAGTACGTCCCGCTTGTCAAGGAAACGCGGCGCGGATTCGAGATTGACGAAGTGAGCGCCGACAAGGCGTACCTCTCCGTCGAGAACTTCGAGGAAACCGCAGCGCTGGGCGGGCAAGCGCTGATTCAATTCAAGGTCAACAGCACAGGCATGGCGGGTGGGCTATTCGAGAAGGGTTTCCATTACTTCCAGTTCAATCAGGAAGAGTACATGGACCGCTACCACAAGAGGAGCAACGTGGAGAGCACTTTTTCAGCGGTCAAGCGGAAGTTTGGCGATTCGGTTATCAGCAAGACCGACACGGCGATGGTCAACGAAGTGCTTTGCAAATTCCTTTGCCACAACCTGACCTGCCTGATTCAGGAGCAGGAGACGCTTGGCATCACGCCGGTTTTCTGGAAGGATGAGCAATTGGCGGACGGGGAGAAACCGGCTATCTTGCCGATGATCGCTCAGTAAGAAACTCGCCCGGCATGAGGTTCGACGGTACAATGCCCGAATGCATTTGCCGCGCCGCCGTACCGTCTGGATCAGCATCGCCCTCTTCCTGGCCATCGTTGTCGGCGCATCGTTCTTTGCACCGCGCAGCCGGACGCACGAATACTTCGATAAGATTAACGAGAAGATGCACTTTGCCGAAGTGGAATCCATTCTTGGGCAAAGCGGGCAGGCGTATGGCTACGTGCCAGATGGTGTGCCCATTGTGGTGAAGCACGATGAGCGCCCGATGGATTGGACGGTAATAAAGTACGATCCGGAAGATGGACCAGACTCTATCTACGTACTCTTTGTCGATGACAGAGTCGCCAGAAAACATATCCATCTTGCGACAACCTTGGAAACCTTTGCGTGGTACGCCAAGAAGGGCGCGAAGAGGATCGGCATTAAGTGGCAGTGAAAAGACATAGAAGCCGCGCAACGCATTTGGCCAACGCGCAACGCAATTACCCCGGTTTAGCCAATTGCGTCGCAAAGCCCACACACACACGTGTGTGCGTGTGTGACACACACACACACACGGCTTTGCAACGCATTCGGCAAAAACCGTTAGGCTGAAGCGCGCCTTCCTGTAACCATATTTTTCCGCTATTCTTGGTGCGGTTGGCATATTGGGACATTGTCCCCGTTGTCATAATTGCCGTGTTGCCTTGCTTCTTCTACGGACCTCGTCTGCCGTGTCTTGGAGGACGAGGCAGGAATCTGCCTGTTTCGGCGTGATTTCTGAATTGGTTCGGCGGCTGGTGGCTCGGGCGAGTCTTGGGGCTCATCCTAAGGAATTGACGACGCCCATGCACGGCATGGGGATACGTGCAAGAACGGAGGTTTCGATGTCGCAGGCGAATGTCGAGGAACGTATTTCGGCACTGGAAAGAACGGTTGCCGAACTGGCTCAATTGCGCGGGCCGGCTGGCCGGGTGAAGGACTGGAAGCGAACGGTCGGGATGTTTTCCGGGAATGAACTCATGAAGGAAATTGATGCCGCCGGCCGGAAGATCCGTGCGCAGGATCGGCAGCGGGCGCGTCGGCGTGGCAGCAAACGCCGCCAGAATGGAAAATGATCCTGCTTGACACCGATCATCTGAGCGTGCTTAAGTACGACGAGCATCCGCGGTGCCGCGCGTTGCGGGAGCGCATGAGCGCCGCCCCGGATCCTATCTTCGCAACCACGATTATTTCCGCCGAAGAACAGATGCGCGGCTGGCTCGCCAAAATTCACGGGGCGAAAGACGCCGAGAAACAAGTCGCATGGTACGATCAACTGGCATGGCTGATCGAGTTCTTGGCCGACTGGCAAATCATTGCCTTCGATCGGCAGGCGGCTGCCGAGTTCAAACGCCTGCAACGCTTGCGTCTGCGCATCGGCACATTTGATCTTAAGATCGCTGCCATTGCACGAGTCCACGACGCCTTGCTCTTATCGGACAACCAGCGCGATTTCAGCCGAGTGCCGGGGCTACGAATTGAGAGTTGGATAGTCTGAATACCCCGGCTCCAGCCATACCGAATCGCCAAATTCGTGGACGCCACGACCGGCCGTCAAACGGGTCTGCTGAAGCACAAGACCGGGATCATCACTTCCGTGGCCTACAACCGTGACGGCCGTCGCATTGTCACGGCGGAGCGCGAACGGGGCGTCACGCTCTGGGATGTGGCGTTCCAGAAGCCCGCCAGCGATGTGTGCAAACACGCCTCGGTCGCCGTCCTACGCGGGCACACCGACACCGTCTGGCGGGTGGCCTTCAACGCCGACGGCCAACTGCTGGCCTCGTGCTCCAGCGACAAGACCATCCGCCTCTGGGACGCGCAAACCCACGAGCAGCTCGCGGTCATCCCGCTGGGGAGTAGTGTCTACAGCGTCGCGTTCAGTCCCGACGGCACGCGGCTGGCCGCCGGCTGCGCCGACAACACCGTCCGCCTGATCAACGTCTCCCGCCGCCAGCAAGTCGCCGAACTGCGCGGCCACACCGACTACGTCCATGCCGTCGCCTGGAGCCCGGACGGCACCCGCCTCGTCTCCGGCTCCGGCGACTTCACTGTGCGCGTATGGGATTCGCTATCGGTCCAGGAGCGGGCGAAGCGCGTGGTGACGAAGTAGCAGATTCCCGCGCTGCGGCCCTGAGAAAGAGAGGACTCTGGTGCTGCTCCTGTTAAAGATGCCGGGCACGGAGATGACAGTTACCGAACTGGCAACAACGCATGGCGATGGCGAGAGAAATCCGTGATCCGCCTTCCAATTCACGCCGTCCCCTTATCCGGTTCCCCCTTATCCGGTTCCAGGAGGGTGAGAACGGGCACTTCCTGGCTTTTGCTTGTTTCAGCGACTTTAGTGGGTTAAAATGGCTCTAATTCTCAGCGTAACGGCCGGGTGCAAGGGGAAGAGGCAGCGTGCGTTTCTGAGCGAGCTTGTTGATCACCTCTGATTCCAGAAAGGCAGCCAGCATGTTCCTCTCCTGCCGGTCCGCCCGTCTTCCCGTGTCCGCATACTCGGCTCGTCACAGCCGCTATCGGCCAGCGTTCGAGGCTCTGGAGCAGCGAACGCTTCTCAGTCTCGGCCCGCCGATTGTTACGCCGGTTGGATTTGATCCACGCGGCACGGTGGTCGGCGATTTCAACCGCGATGGCAAGCTCGATCTTGCAACGTTCGACGTAAGCAAGGATGGAAGCACCCGCGTCGTCGTAATGCTGGGCAATGGCGACGGCACTTTTCAGAGGCCAGTCAGTTACCCCGCCGGGCAAGCGAGTTCCTTGGAGGTAGGGGACTTCAGGGGTGATGGCCGCCTTGATCTGGCCTTCGCGAACCCGAACCAGAATACAGTCAGCATCCTCCCTGGCAACGGCGACGGCACCTTTGCACCCCCCAGGTTGATTAACGTCGGTTTCCGTCCTGAAAACATTGCGCTGGGCGACTTCAACGGCGACGGCAAGCTGGATATCGCGGCCATCAGTGTCCCCACTAGCTCTGGGGGGGCGACCGTCAGCGTGCTGCTGGGCAACGGCGACGGCACGTTCCAGGCGCCGGTCAACACCCCGTTCACTGGGATACCGGCGTTCCCGGTCTTCTTTCTCGCGGGCCCGGGCGACTTCAATCGCGATGGCCACCTGGACCTCCTCGTCGGCAGTGGCGGCAAGGTGGATGTTCTCCTGGGCAACGGCGACGGTTCGTTTCATACGACGCCGCCCATCAGCCTGGTCAGCGGCATCAGCGGCATAACCGTGGGCGACTTCAGAGGCGACGGCAAGCTCGATCTGGCCGTTTCCGACTTTGTGCAGTTGGGTCCGCGTGGTGGTTATGTGGTCGGCCCAGTCGAGGTCTTCCTGGGCAACGGCGACGGCACCTTCGGGCCACCGACGGTCACTGGCGGCGGGTTCAGTCCCCTGGCCGTGGGCGATTTCAACGGCGACGGCAAGCCCGACATCATCGGGATTTCGCCCGGCTATAACTTTTTTGGGTTTGATGTACCCGCTTCTATCGCGGTGCTCCCGGGGAACGGCGACGGCACCTTCAGGAGACCTGTAGGTTACACCGTGCCGGCCCCTTCGTCCTTGGCCGTGGGCGACTTCAACGGCGACGGCAAGCTTGATGTCGTCGTCACGCATAGCTCCTCCACCGATCTAGGCAACAGCGTGTATGTCATGCTCAACCAGCCTGCCGACCACGAGGCCTACATCGTACGCGTCTACCAGGATCTGCTCTTCCGCAACCCTGAAGGCGGCGCCGCGGCCGCCTGGAGCGCCCTGCTGGACCAAGGACTCAGCAAGGCCCAGTTCGTGCGGGACGTGGAGGCGAGTGTCGAATACCGCATGAACGAGGTAACGAATCTGTATACCACGCTGCTGCGCCGGCGTCCGGACTCCGGCGGGCTCAACGCCCTGGTCGGCTTCCTTGGCGCCGGCGGCACGCTGGAGCAGGCCGAGGCGCTGGTGCTCGGCTCCCAGGAGTATTTTGCTCGGCAAAGCGGCGGCACCGTTGCCGGCTTCATCAGCTCGCTGTATCGCGACCTGCTGTCCCGTGCTCCGGATCTGATCGTCCTGTCCGCCTTCAGCCAGGCTGTAGCCGCCGGCGTGCCGCGCACTGCCATCGCCGCGGCATTCCTCAATAGCCTGGAGTACCATGAGAACCTGGCGCGAGGCCTCTATGGGCGCTTTCTCCACCGCCCTGATGATCCGGTGGGACTCGTCCTTTTCACGAACGCCCTTCAAGCCGGCGTGCCCGACGAGATAGCCATTGTCCTGATGATGACGTCGCCGGAGTACCTGGCGAACTTGTAGCACTGCAGATTGTGACCCTTCTGAGCACCTTGTTGTTGACTTTTGATCACAGAAAGGTGGCTATCATGTTCCTCTCCCGCGGGTCCGACAGCTTCCACGCTTCGTCTTCATCGACTCGATACCACTATCGGCCCTGGCTGGAAGGCTTGGAGCAGCGAACGCTTCTCAGCCTCAGCGCGCCGATCATTACGCCGATTGGAGTCAGCCTCGTAGGCCAGCCAGTCGTGGGCGATTTCAACGGCGACGGCAAGCTCGATGTCGCCGCCATTATTGACCTCAAGAAAGATAACAGCACGCTGGTCGCTGTCCTCTTCGGCAATGGCAACGGCACCTTTCAGGCGCCCGTCGATTATGCTGCCGGCACGGATGCGGGTTCCCTGCAGGCAGGAGACTTCCGTGGCAACGGCCGGCTTGACCTGGTCGTCGCCAATGCCACACAGAACACGGTAAGCGTGCTCTTCAATAACGGCGACGGCACATTCGCGCCCCCAAAGGCGTTCAACGTCGGCTCCAGTCCCGAGGAAGTCGTCGTTGGCGACTTCAACGGCGACGGCAAGCTGGATATCGCGGCCGTCAGTTTCCCCACGACCGTCAGCGTGCTGCTGGGCAACGGCGACGGAACGTTCCAGGCGCCGGTGAACACCACTGCGATACGACCGCTAATCGGGAGCGCGGTCGCGGGCGACTTCAATCGCGACGGCCACCTGGACCTCGCCGTCTTCGGCGGCAACGTGGATATTCTCCTGGGCAACGGCGACGGTTCGTTTCATACGACCCCGCCCATCAGCCTGGGCATCTTCGGCAGCGACATGACCGTGGGAGACTTCAGAGGCGACGGCAAGCTCGATCTGGCCCTTTCCAGCCTGGGTAAAGCCGGGGACGCCGATGTCGAGGTCCTCCTGGGCAACGGCGACGGCACTTTCGGGCCGCCGGCGGCCGTCTATGTGTTCGGCCTGTTCAGCGATCCCAATTCCCTGGCCGTGGGCGATTTCAACGGCGACGGCAAGCCGGACATCATCGTGGCTGTGACGAACTTCGAGACGGTTCCGGAAAAACCGCCCGCTTTTATCGCCGTGTTCCAGGGGAACGGCGACGGCACCTTCAGGAGACCTGTAGGTTACACCGTGCCGACACCTTCGTCCTTGTCCGTGGGCGACTTCAACGGCGACGGCAAGCTCGATGTCGTCGTCACGCATAGCTCCTCCGCCGATCTAGGCAACAGCCTGTATGTCATGCTCAACCAGCCTGCCGACAACGAGGCCTACATCGTGCGCGTCTACCGCGATCTGCTCTTCCGCTACCCTGAAGGCGGCGCCGCGGCCGCCTGGAGCGCCCTGCTGGACCAAGGACTCAGCAAGGCCCAGTTCGTGCTGGACGTGGAGGCGAGTGTCGAATACCGCACGCACGAGGTGAAGAGCCTGTACCTCGCGCACCTGGGCCGATTCCCGGACCCCGGCGGGCTCAACGCCCTGGTCGGATTCCTGGGCGCCGGCGGCACGCTGGAGCAGGCCGAGGCCTTCGTGCTGGGCTCCCAGGAGTATTTTGCTCGGCAAAGCGGCAGCGTTGCCGGCTTTATCAGCTCTCTGTATCGCGACCTGCTGCAGCGTGCTCCGGATCTGATCGGCCTGTCCGCCGTCAGTCAGGCCGTGGCCGCCGGCGTGCCGCGCACTGCCATCGCCGCGGCATTCCTCAACAGCCCGGAATATCACGGCGACCTGGCGCCGACCTTTTACCGACGCTTCCTGGGCCGCGCTGCTGATCCTGGAGGCCTCAACTTTTTCATCGGCGTCCTGCAGTCCGGCATAAGCGACGAGACCGTCATTGCCGCGATGATGTCGTCGCCGGAGTATCTGGCGAACGTTTAGAGGCCGGGAAACAGGCAAGGTTATTTCTCTGAGTCGGTGGAGAGCACGATGACCTGATGGCTGGCATGCGGAAAGTAGCGCTCGACCAGGTTCTGGCGGTGGGCGGAATCGAGCCGGGCCATGGGCGTATCGATGACGGCCGGCAACGGCGTGGCATTCAGGCCCGACGGCACGCGGCTGGCCGCCGGCTGCGCCGACAACACCGTCCGCCTGATCGACGTCTCCCGCCGCCAGCAAGTCGCCCAGCTGCGCGGCCACACCGACTACGTCCATGCCGTCGCCTGGAGCCCGGACGGCACCCGCCTCGTCTCCGGCTCCGGCGACTTCACTGTGCGCGTATGGGATTCGCTGTCGGTCCAGGAGCGGGCGCAGCGAGTGGTGACGAAGTAGCGGATTCCCGCGCTGCGGCCCTGAGAAAGAGAGGACTCTGGTGCTGCTCCTGTTAAAGATGGCCGGCACCGAGATGACAGTTACCGCAACTGGCAACAACGCCTGGATTAGTGGGTAAAACGGGTCGCAGCAGAAGACCGCGGCCTATTTTATCCGCAAGCCAAGCCTATGCAATGAACCTTCGTAAAGTGGCCCTTGAGCCGTCTCTGGTCCTCTTCTTGGTCCTCTTTCCGAGCCGATGCAAGAAGATTCGGGAATTTGCTTGACTCCTGCCGGCCGCTGCGATCTGCTATCAACCGACTCGAAGACTCGTGCCCCCAAAGGTGGAGTCGCTGCACTGCACCCTATCAACGGCGCTCGGGCGCATCGCGACAACAGCGATTCTGCTTCGCGCTCTGCCCACGCGCGCACAGGTAGTCCCCGGAATGGCAAAAAAACGATTTCCCTGGCAATCAATTGTCACCGCGGCCGGGTCCATTGTGGGTCTCGCCGGCTTTGTGGTCGGACTGCTCGAAATATGGCCGCTCTGGATCTCGGTCTCATCCGTGCTGTTGCTGGTTGCCTGCGTTCTTTATCTAACCAGTAGATGGTGGATATCGCCCGTAAAAGTCGTCCATGCCCAGTTGGACACTTTCACTCCTTGGCTAATCATTGCTCTGCTGGTTGTCAGCGTCCTGATACTTCATTTTGTGCGTCCCCGAAGGGGCCCCGTCGCAATTTCCTTTGATTCGGGGAAGGCAGCAGTGTTCAATTCATGGCAACACCAGAAGCACAGAAAGCACATTGAAGCCAGTGGTGGGGGCGAAAGACTTGGCTGGACTATTGCTGACAATGGTCGTACTGGCAGTTTTCAATACGCCGTTGACGGTACACTTTCTCCATCAGAAGGTGCAAGTTCAGGGGCGTACGTTACCTTCTACGAACAGCCATGCGATCGACTTCAATTGCGGACTGTAACCTTTCGCTGCAGGATTACCGGGGCTTCCAGTGCTGCGGATGTCGGAATCCGTTTAGCCGTTGACAATCCGAAGGCTACCGGTGATAGAGAAATGATTGCGTATGAAATTGACTCACTTGCGAAATATGGAGCGCTTGGTGACACGTGGACCAAGTTTGAACTCCCAACGAGTGCTTTTAAGCAGGTGCGGTACGAACCTCCGTTTCCGGCCGGGCTCGATGAGAATACGATTAATAAGATTGTGTTCTTCATTGATAATCGCATTGCAGAGCGGCGCCACAACGCCACCGTGTGGGTTAGTGACATTGAATTTCGCCCTTAAGAGCCCGAACCGATATTGAAGATGATCTGGGAGGAGCCGGTTGCGGCGTTGGCGTCGAGGATCGCCTGGCGCAGCGAACCTGGACCGCTGTCATTGGTGTTCAGCACGGTAAACGAGGACGGCAGCGTGCGCGCTTCGAGCCGCTCCAGGCGTGCCGGAAAAAGGGGTCGGGAGTCGGGAGCCTTAACGCTCACCAGCAGCGCGTCCGACCAGCACGTTTCCGCCGGGGATTCATCGGCAACGCCTCCGCGGCAGCCTACGGGTTCCGGTCAGCAGCAGCCATAGCAGAAGCCCGGCGCCAACAGGATATATTAGGCCGGTTTCCTTCAACGCTATCCAGATCGTTAGCCCGCCCATCCATGCGGCAAAGACGAGCAACGTCAATGTGCAACCGCAACCAGTACTCACCGTGCCTCCTGCCATGGCAACATGCCTTTTCATTCCAGGCGAATGGCTAGATCTAATCCAGTAACCGCAGCGCGATGGTCGCCTTAACAATTCGTTCTTGGGGATGGACGCACTGACGGGTAACGCCAAGCGGCTTGACCCCAGCCCGGTAAGGAAGATTTCCCTTGACCCTCCCCGCCAGCCGGCTACATTGATTTGCTCATCTGTGTTTCACGACGGGCAGTGATGGCAGGGTTAGCTCAATGACCTTGAAGACGCGCTGTGCTGCCTGCCAAAGCGGACCCGAGGTGACATTGTACCGAAACCCTGACTGCTTCGGCATTAGTGGATAAAACGGGTCCCAGAAGTCAAGATGCCGTGGCTATTAGCTGACGAACTTCCACTTACCCAAGTCAAGAAAAAGTCAGGGCATCAGGGGTCGTCGTAATACTTTTTCAGGTAAGTCAGCATCGGCATGGACTGTTTCGCCACGAAAGAGAGCATGATTCATTCGCCCTGAAAAATCTGCCAGTGGTTCCTTCCCGCCAAACCTGTTACGGCAGGCCGGTATCCCGCTGCCCGCGTTTCGGCTCTCGCCTACCGAAATCTTAGCGACTTCCATTGTGTCCTTCGGTATGTTATGGACTTGAAACCGTCGCCGTGTAGTGAATCCCTTGGGTTGTCAGCAGGCTGCGCACCGTGACCGCGATTGGCAAAGGGCGTGTAGGAGGGTCGGGAGTCCTTTTCAACCATTCGCTATTATTAAAGACTCCAGAACCCCAGAACCCTTTTTCTGCTTCTTTTTCTGCTCCGACCTGAGATGGGGCGAACATGCTTCGAATCGATACCAACATGCGGTTGGCGCTGACTCTCCTTGCATCGCTGTCCTCCTTGGCTGATGCTGCGGCCCAATGGACGTGGGACGGTGTGCGGCCAGCGGCCACAGAGCCTTCGGCCGCCTTTTCCCCGGACGGTCGGACTCTGGCCGTTGTGCAGAGCAAGGGCACAATCCGCGCCGGGAACGGTGTGGTTCGCGTCTGGGACCTGGCGACCGGCAAGGAGACGAAGAAGATCACTCTTGCCCTTGCTCCGGGGGAGATTCCCGAGCGGGTGAGTTACAACAGTCGCGGCGAATTAGTTGTCCTCTTGTGCCAGTACAAGGGCTTCAAATCCGGGCCAGGTTGGGCGAAGCAAGGAACCATCTCCGCCTGCCTCTGGAACGCTGCCTCCGACAAGCGTTCACCGTTCATCGAGATCGGCTATGGCGGCGTGGCGGTCTGCCCGAAGGGTGAACTGCTGGCCTTTGACCGCGGCATCTGGGACGTGGCCACGGGCAAGAAGCTGCGCAACGTCGTCCTGCCAGACGGGCTAGTTGGCGAGATCGACTTTTCGCCGGACGGCAAAAAAGTGCTGTACCGCGTCAGCGAGAGCCTGGCCCGGGACTTTGCCCTCCTGTTCCTGGCGGACGTGGCCACCGGCAAGAAGGTGCTCCAGATCGGGGAGATCGACCTCGAGAAGCACAGGGGCCGGTGCAGCTTGTTATTCGGCCCAAAGTTCTCCCTAGATGGGAATCGGCTGGCCTTCGGGGAGGCATACCGCCCGACCCTGCACCTTTGGGACGTACCCGAGGCGAAGGCCGTCCAGCGCATCCCGCTCAAGGAATTAGAGGAGGTGGTCGGGTTTTCGCCGAACGGCCGAACTCTGTTCACATGGCGACACGCCGATGGAGAGCTCCGCCGCTGGGAGACAGCGACCGGCAAAGCACGGCAGGTGGCCAATGTCGGAAAAAGCATTAATGCGGCCCTGACCGGCATTGATGAGGTCCTATTATCGCCTGACGGCAAGACAGTAGTCTTACGAAAGGGAGGCGCAATCGAGTTCCGCAGCTTAAAAGATTAACAGACGAACGCCTAGCTCGTTGCAGTCCACTATCAGGCATCAGGCGCATTCAAAACCTGCTTCAAGCGCTGCGCCAAGTCCGGCTAAGTTTCGTCAGCCACGAGCGATCGATCAGCCTGACGGCGATCATGTCGTGGACGGGGACAAGAAAGGATCGGGACCGAGGGGACAGGACCGAGGGGACAGTCATCGCTACCTTTCTCATTTCAATGACTTGTGGAAAAATACCCTTTGCGGACACCGTTTATCCGTATTGACAGACGGTTCCCGCGGGCGGCATTCACGCAGATTCGGAGGCGTTGTCGCCGCCGTTGCCGTTTCGAAAGCGTCGATTATACTCTCGCGAGATCCGCGTCAAAATGGCGCCGTAATCCAGGCTGGTGGCCTTCAGGTCGAGCCATTCAAAGGAGTACGGCGGCTGGTTGCCGGCCAGAGAGCGAAGGATCAGAAACTCGTCGAAGCTGGGCCTGGCTTGAATAAGCGACGAGTAATTCGGACTCCAGCGGCCCGAACATGCGCCGGACGGAGCAACAACCGGCAAGCTTGCGCTTTGCCATCGTGAGGTAAACCGGATCGATTTCCACGCCGATGGAGTTTCTGCCTGTCTCGACCACGATCAGGGCGGCGACGTCCAGCGGCCTTGGCCCTCGCGCCTTAGCCGTTCGTGAAGAATTCGCTCGTCGAGGCGAAGGCCAGCACGATGACGTCGATGTCGAAGGAGGAATTGACCCAGCCGCCGACCTCCATGGTCAAGGCGTGGCGATGGAGCAGGTTCGGAACCAGGCTCGCGACCGACACCGTCGCCGGCAGGGCGGAACCGTACAGGGCCTGCACCACGTCGCCGCGGAACTCGCTGGAGTGCACGAAAGCACTGACGATCCCCGACCGGCCAAGAGTGGGCAGCATCGCCAACCAGCCGGACACCTCGCTGCTGCTGCCGCCGCGGCCCAGTACGCGCACGTAGAGCGACTCGACGAAGCCGCCGTCCGAGCCGGTCAGGGCCGTGTACTCGGGGGAGTTCGCCATGCCGACGACGGCCTGCTCGAGCGTGCCGCCGTTTTGCAGGAAGCTGACAAAGGCTGCCCGGCCGGCCGCGTCGGAGGCCCGGCCGAGCACCTTCAGGTACAGGCCGTCGACCACGATGCCCAGGGCCTCCGCCGAGTGCAGGATGGCGCTGGCCACGCTGCCCGGGGAGGCACCGCCGTTGAGCATCGCCACCCAGTTGCCGGCGTCGTTGGGGTTGCTGGTATTGCCGGGGCGTTTGAGGAAATCCTCGTAAAGCACGTCCACAAAGGCGGCGTTGGCGGACAGAGCCGTGGCGTTCACGCTGGCGCCGCTGGTTGCGGAGATCACGGTCTGAGGATTGAGTGCGGCAAAGATGTTGTTCTGGGCCTGGATGGTGCCGGTGGTGGCATCGGTCACGATAGCGGCCGAACTGGAGCTGGCGGCGGCGGTGAAGGAGCGGAAATTGTTGCCGGCCACGCTGCCCTGACTGCCGCCGCCCAGGTCGATGCCGGCAATCGAGTTGCTACCGGCCACGATCCTGATACCGACCTGGGAGTTGTGGAAGTCGTTGCCCTGGATGGACACGTTGAGCGTGCCCGTGTCCACAAAAAGGAGCAGGCCCGACCCGCGGCCGCCGGTATTGAGCACGTTGTCGCTGACTGTGGCGCTCGTGGTGGTCCCGGCGCTGCCACCGCCGAGGACAACACCAACCGGCGGATGATTGCTCGTGATGTTAACGGTGTTCCCCAGGATCTGGAGGTTATGGGGCGCGCTGTTGAACTGGTCAATAGCGATTGACATGTTGCCCGCGAAGGTGTTGTTCTGGATGATCAGTCCTGCAACCGCCTCCTGCACCACCAGGGCGAAGTTTACTGATCCGTATCCCACAAAGGTATTGCCGGACACCCTGTCCGTGACGGCGACGGTGGCGAAGCTGCCGTTGGTGTAAGCAAGTTGGTCGGTGTTGCCGGCGGCGTTACATACGAAGGTGTTGCCGCTGATTTGATTGCTGCTACCGCCAGTAGGATCAGGGATTTTTTACCTGAGTTGATTCGACCGTATTGGGAGATCTCTTGGATTCGCTGAGCCGCGCACGTCTGTTCTAGTCTAATCAATTATGGCATAAGCGCCGGCCGAAATGCTCTTCAAATCCGCAGGTTGTCAAAGTAGATCCCCATTTTCCCCTGGACTTTCTGCCATAATTTATTAGACTATTTCTGCCCTGGTTGCG